>Ga0302252_1000964_pt1 | contig 19332 bp, 11 predicted proteins | sample AAG_RA_Leu_MG_FD_193511 | JGI IMG/M metagenome (GOLD analysis project Ga0302252, IMG submission 193511) | Enriched activated sludge microbial communities from anaerobic digester in WTTP, New Holstein, Wisconsin, United States - AAG_RA_Leu | ecosystem: Engineered > Bioreactor > Anaerobic >...
CTCCAGACTGATCTTGTTGTTGTTCCTTGCCTGTGAAAGACTTCCCGCGCTGATTAAATCGGCATAGCTCACGACCTCCGCGCGGATAAAGCCCTTCTGGATGTCCGAATGGATGCACCCGGCGGCCTCCCAGGCGTTGGCGCCTTTTTTCAGGGACCAGGCATGCGAATCCTTGTCTCCGGCCGTAAAATATGAAATATATCCGAACTCTGCGTAGGCAGGCGGCAGTAGTTTATCTCTGTCGGCGACCTCTTCCGCGGCAGCCAGATATACCGGTTTCACCGTCAACAACGGATAGCCCGCGATAAATTTAGTCTCTTCCGCGTTTATCTCCAGCTCTGAAAGAAATTTGACCTTGTCCAACTGGTCCTTAAATCTCGCCATGAGCTTCTTTTCCGCATCGTCGCTCGAACGCTCCAGGCGCAAATCCACGAACTCCATATCGGAAATTATAAGATCGTCTTTATTCAACGCCGGGCAGATGATACCATCAGCTTCTTTGATCTTTTCCCGGTCGGTAATGAGGTCTGCCTGGATATAAACCTTCTTCCCGGAATTGAACATTTTTGCCAGGGCGTCAACCCTTTCGTCCTTGATGTTAGCCTTACCGGCCTGAATACTATCTATGCCGAATATGCCTATTTTCATTATGAATCCTTTCTCTTTCTTGCTGGTTAGCGGCCGTGAAATGCCGAAAGAACAGGTCAAATACGCTTAGGGAAGAAACCAACGCTTACTATCGCGTATAGGTATTATATTATATACCGATTTAACCGGAAAGCAACTCAAATAGAAATACTGGTAGTATACTCGATTTTGTGTAAATTAGCTTTACAGTAAATAAAAAAGGCGTATCTTTCTGTTTGGAATAAGTCTCATCAACCCGGGCCTGACAGCCCTAACAGAAAGGATACGCCCAATGCAATACGTAAATCTTGATACAAGCTTAACACGCCGTTGGCAACGCGTAAAGGATTTTGTTAACTATATACGGGTCAATACGTGCTGCACTATCAAGATAAGAATGTCCTAAATAGAAATACTGGTTCTTGGTGCTGGGTTTTAGGGTTCTCAAGAATGCCGGGAAATGATATTTTAATCCGGCCCGGGAAGGGCGAAAAACGGTGCGGGTCCTAACCTTGCGGAGTTGCCGTGCTCTCAAGATATTCCCACCTGCTATAGAATTCTTCAAGCTCTTTTTCCAGAGCGGTCAATCTGGTCTTTACTCCGGCTATTTTTGCCGCTTCCTGCTGATAGAAATTCATGTCCGTCAAAAGGGCGTATATCTCTTTTTGCTCCGTCTCCAGCCGGTTTATTTTATCCGGCAAGGCATCCAATTCCCTGCGCTCATTATAAGAAAGTTTCCTTTTCTTTGCTGCACCGGCCCCGGGTTTCTGCTCACGGAAAGGTTTACCGGACTTACCCTTGTCCTCTCCGGCCGGTTTTCTCTGTCTAAGCCAGTCGTCGTATCCTCCGGGATACTCGCCTATTATACCGTCTCCTTCCAGGACCATTGTCGAAGTCACCACGTTGTTCAAGAATGCCCTGTCGTGACTCACCAGAAGCAGAGTCCCGGAGAACTCCAACAGCAGTTCTTCCAGTAATTCCAGTGTCTCCAGATCAAGGTCATTGGTAGGCTCGTCCATCACCAACAAGTTAAACGGCCGGCTGAAAAGCCTGGCGAGAAAAACCCTGTTCCGTTCTCCCCCGGAAAGACCGCGGACAGGATAACGCGCCCGCTCAGGGGAAAAAAGGAATTCCTGCAGATAGCCGATGACGTGCCGCGGCTTGCCGTTAAAGATTATCGTCTCCCCCATTCCGCTTACGTTCTCGATCACAGAACGTTCCTCCTCCAGCTGTTCGCGCAGTTGATCGTAATAAGCCACCTGCAAATCGGTCCCCAGCGTAACCTTGCCTGTATCCGGCTTGAGCAAGCCGAGCAGTATCTTCAGCAGGGTCGTCTTGCCGCTGCCGTTGGCCCCGATCACCCCTATTTTATCGCCGCGCATGATCTGGGTGGAGAAGCCGCGGACCAGACGGTTATCGCCGTAAGCGAAGTTTATGTTGACCGCCTTGATCACTCTGTGCCCTGAAATGATACTTTCCTGCGTCCTGAAAGCGGCCGTTCCGGTTTCCCCGCGCTCCGCTTTCTTTTCCTCGCGCAAACGCTCAAGCGCCCTGACCCGCCCCTCGTTCCTGCAGCGCCTTGCCTTCACCCCCTGCCTGATCCAGACCTCCTCGCGGACAAGCTTCTTATCGAAATTCTCCCTGGAAGACTCCTCAATATCCAGCATCAACTGCTTCCGCTCAAGAAAAGTTTTATAATCGCACGCCCAGCTAAAGATCCTGCCGCGGTCAAGTTCCATTATCCTGGTCGCGACGCTGCTCATAAACATCCGATCATGAGTGACAAAGAAAACCGTTCCAGGATAGTTCAGCAGGAACTTCTCCAGCCAATTCACCGAATCTATATCCAGGTGATTGGTCGGCTCGTCCAGCAGCAGCAATTCCGGTTTTAACACCAACGCCCTGGCGAGCAGCACCCTGCGTTTCTGCCCGCCGGATAAGGCCTCGAAAACGCTCTCCCCGGGCAGCTTCATCAGGCTTATCATATATTCCGCCTGGTTGTTGAGGTCCCAGGAGGAAGTGCGCTCTATCTCGGACTGCAGGTCGCCGAGACGGCGCAAGACTTCTTTGCCGGAGTTGGATTGCAGCAGACGGCTTAAACGATGGTATTCCGATAAAAGTCCGGCGCGAGCGCCCAACCCTGAAAACACGACGTCGAAGACCGTGCCCTGGATATCAGGCGGCACCTCCTGGGGAAGATGCGCCGACTGCAGACCTGAAGAGAATACCACGCTGCCGCCGTTGATCGTCTGCGAACCGGACATCACTTTCATCAACGTGGTCTTGCCGCAACCGTTCCTACCCAGCAGCGCGATACGCTCGCCTTTTTCCACCTGAAGGCTTAACTTATCGAAAATGAGAGGGCCGCCGAAGCTAAGGCTGATTTCCTGAAGACTGATGAGTGGCATGGTAGTAGATCGTAAAATAAGTTATTAATACTGGAGAATTTCACGGCCTTTGCGCAGCGGGAGAACCGGGAGCACACTCAACAAAATGGGATATTTATCGAGAATAGATAATTGAAAATGGACCCCTTCGACAAGCTCAGGGCAAGCTCCATTGAGCTTTGGATTATGTAATGCTCTATTTTCGACTGCTCAATTGCTCCACCAAATTACCGCAAAGCGGTAATTTGGTAGCCCCCGACCGTTACACTTTGAAACAAATACTGCAGGAAATCGAAACAATCTTCGCCCTGCGCGAGTTCTTACCGGCAAATATGACCGTTCCCGCCTTAGAATGCCCTTTAGTTGGAACCGGATGATCGAAACCGCCCGGCTTCTTATCCTCCCCAACGGGGTTAGAACTGCTGTCTATGCTGGGAAGCGCGCGTTTAATGCCCGTTATTCGAGCGGGATTGAGCCTTTAAGACGACTTTGAGACAGATTCAAGGCGGGGCTCGATCATTTTGCTGACGTCAACAAAATGATCCATGTCTGAACTGTCGCCAAGTTGTCGACAGTTTGTCGATAACTGTTACACCAGAACGCTAACAAACTCCGCCACCACCCGGAAATCCTCTCCGGAAACATTCTCCAAAACGATATCCTGAAAATCCTTATTATCCGGCGAGAGGATGATACGCTTATGTCTCCACTGGTCATTGCCAAGATCTTCCTTCTCGCTGTGATATCGCTTGATGGTGAAGGCAAGACCGGTCTCCGGATCCTTGACCTGCCGGGATTCAATCAGATAAACACCATGCCGGGAACCTCCGCGCTCAAACCGGAACAAGCACCAACTGCCATCCGCAATGGTCGGCTCCATAGACTTGCCAACAACCTGTGCAATGAACATATCCTTGTTGACCTTCCGGCCATTCATCGGTTTCCAACATTTGATCTCCGGCTTTGTCTGCTCCCGGAAAGATGTGGCTACTGCCTGAAGGTCGTAGACCGGCACGTAACCCTCCTCGAATGTCCCTTCAGGGATCACGTCACTGAAGAAAAGCGTCTCATCTGCTCCGCGAGCGGACGTAACATCGGCCCAATCCTTGCACAAGAGCGTTGCCTGTTCAAGGACCGTGTCTGTGGCTTTCTTTTCCTTATCCGGCGGATAACCGTGTTTGCGCAAAATGCGTTTGACCATGACCCGAAGCTTGGCCTGAACGCTTTCTTTGAGCGTCCAGTCGATCGTAACGTTATTGCGAACCGCTTGGACCAATTCTCGAGCGATCATCCGAAGCTCGTCATCACCCAACACTTTGACCGCGCTGTCATTAACCTCGAGAGCATCATAAAACGCCACCTCATCAAAAGTCAGTCCTAGATCCTCGCCACGCTTGTCTGCCTCGCGCATCTTTTTGGCCAACGCGATCAATTCCTCAATAACCTTGGCCGCTTCGATGGCTTTGTTTTGATATTTCCTGATCGCCTGCTCCAGAAGCTCAGCAAAAGACCGGCCCTGAATAAGATTGCGCTTCGAGCGCGACTTGATTTCATCATTTAACAGTTTCTTTAACAATTCAAAGGCAAGATTCTTGTGAGGCATGCCCTTAACCTCTGCCAAAAACTCGTCGGAGAGAATGGAGATATCCGGCTTCTTGATTCCGGCGGCTTCAAAGATATCAATCACCCGGTCCGAAACAACCGCCTTGGATATGATCTGCCGGATTGCCGAATCCAGATCATCGTTGGTCTTGCCGGTGCCGGTTTCAAACTTGGCAATACGTGACCGGACAGCCTGAAAGAAACCCACATCATCCCGAATCTTGAAAGTCTCGGCATGCGGCACTGCCAAGGCGAACGCTTGCGAGAGCTGGGTGACATAGGCCAAGAAACGATCCTTGCCATTGTCCTGTGCCAAAATGTGTTCCTGCGCCAACGAGATAATGGTCATCTTTTCGGTAACAGAAGCCCCGAAGAACTTTCGGAAACCTGTCCTGAGCGGAGTCCCTTCAAGGGACGAAGTCGAAGGATCAAAACCATGGAACATGCCGGAAACAACTTCGTATTTCTCCAGCATGAGCGCGACAGCTTCTTCCTGATCCAGCGCCGGTTTGCCTTGACCGCCACTTTCCGTATATTCGGAGAGGGCCTTCTTAAGGTCATCAGCAATTCCCAAATAATCCACAACCAACCCACCGGGCTTATCCTTGAACACCCGATTGACGCGGGCGATCGCCTGCATGAGACCATGACCACGCATAGGCTTGTCGATATACATCGTGTGCAAAGAGGGCACATCAAAACCGGTCAACCACATATCACGAACAATGACAAGTTTGAGCGGATCGGACGGGTCTTTCATCCGGTCACCAATATCCCGACGGCGAGGTTTGTTGCGGATATGCTCCTGCCATTCCACCGGGTCGCTGGCTGAGCCAGTCATAATGACTTTCAATGCGCCCTTATCATCATCTTTGTCATACCACTGGGGCCGGAGTTTCACGATCTCATTGTGGAGGTCAAAGGCGATCCGTCGGCTCATACAAACGATCATGCCTTTGCCTTCCAAGGTCTTTGACCTCTCCTCAAAATGATCCACGATATCCTTGGCGATCTGCCGGACACGCTTTTCACTGCCGACAATAGCCTCCATCCGGGCCCATTTACTCTTGAGCTTCTCTTTCTTGGAAACCTCTTCGCCCTCGGTTGCCTCCTCAAAGTTCGGATCGATCTGCGGGCGTTCGGCATCACTTAATTCCAACTTAGCCAGACGGCTTTCGTAGAAGATGCGCACCGTGGCGCCGTCATGAACGGACTGTTCAATATCATAAATATCAATGTAGTCCCCGAATACAGCCCGGGTGTTCTTGTCCTTGAGTTCAATAGGCGTGCCGGTAAAGCCGATGAACGACGCATTGGGGAGGGCGTCGCGCATGTGCCGGGCAAAGCCATCAATAAAATCATATTGGCTCCGGTGGGCCTCATCCGCGATCACCACAATATTGCGCCTGTCTGAAAGACACGGATAGGAATCCCCGCGCTCCTCGGGAAGAAATTTCTGAATGGTCGTAAAAACAATGCCGCCGGAAGAAACTTTCAAGCTCTCGCGCAACAAAGACCGGTTTTCTGCCTGAACCGGCGCCTGCCGTAGCAACTCATTGCACCGGGAGAATGTCCCGAAAAGCTGATCATCAAGATCATTGCGATCGGTCAGCACAACTACCGTCGGGTTATCCAACGACAACACCAGCTTGCCGGTATAGAACACCATGCTCAAGCTCTTGCCGGATCCTTGTGTATGCCAGATAACACCGCAACGCCGGTCGCCTTTGACTGAAGCCGCGCGGAGGGTCTCATCGATGGCCTTATTAACCGCATAATATTGATGATACGCGGCAATCTTTTTGGAAATCTTAATCGAACCATCCTTGCTGTCTTTTTCCTGTTCAAAGACAACAAAATGCCGGACCAGATCGAGAAGCACTTCTTTCCTGAGCATGCCTTTGATCATTACTTCGATCTGAGGCATGTGCTTTGGCGCTTCTTGAAGGCCGCCTGCCCTCCGAAGCCCTGGCGAAGGATGGTCCATGGTCTTCCACGGCTGGAACCTCTCCCAGTCAGAGGTAATCGTTCCGGCCTTGGCGTCAAAGCCGTCGGACGCGATCAACACCTCCGCAAAATGGAAGAGAGAAGGAATCTGAAGTTTATAGGTTTGAAATTGTTTAAAGGCTGAATGGACCGTGGCATTCTCATCCGCCGGATTCTTAAGCTCGATCACAACCAGCGGCAGACCATTCACAAACAGGATGATATCCGGACGGCGGTTGTGATTGTTTTCAATGACCGTAAACTGATTGACGGCAAGAAATTCATTCTTTGCGGGGTGTAAGAAATCAAAAAGCCAAACCTTGTCCGATACTACGCGATCATCCCGGCGATATTCAACATCCACGCCATTGACCAGCATGATGTGAAACCGTTTGTTGTTGATCAAAAGATCAGGGCTTTCCACGCGAAGAAGCTTCCTGACCGCCTCATCCTTGCCTTCAGCCGGAATCCCGGGATTTATCCGGTCGATCGCCTCACGAAGTCGGCCTACCAACAAAATGTCGGCGTAGCTCTGCCTCTCCGGATTGGGCCCATCCGGCGCAATATCCGGCCCATGGACAACTCCATACCCCTGATCGGAGAGGATGTCCAGCGCGGCCTGTTCGACTTCGGATTCTGTGATGCAATTAGCCACCAAGCACCTCAATAATCTTATCCAGAACTAATTTTATGTCGTCATGCAAGTCTGTCTTTTTAAAAGTAGACAGTATTTCATCATCAGAGAAGGACAATTTATAATTCGAATTAACCATTCCCCTAAAAGAGGCCAAAACAGCTTTACTGTCCAGCAAAACAAAAGGTATTTGTTGCTTCTGAAGAACGTCTCGATAGTTCTTATCAAAAAAGTCGCCCAATGATTTTAATATTTTTTCTTTCTCCTCACGGCTTCCTTGCACCGGTTTTTCCGCAGTGAATTTGGCTCTCGTACCTGCCTCAAGATCTATGGCTTGTTTAAGAATAAATTCATGTATTGCTTTCTTTGATAATTCTTTTGGGGAAACGGAATTTTTATTCTTCTTAATAAACTTTCTTTTGAGCAGACGACTCAGAACTTTAGGATCCAACAAATATGCCTCTCTATGTCGTCGGCCTAATGCAACCATTGCCAATCCTTGTTCCGACATCTTCGTCATTCGATCGGCAACCTCCTGATCGGTATTAAAATCCCTATCAGAAACAAGGAGGCTTTTGATATCCCCTTTCACAAGTTCCTTGAAAGCTCCTATTGCTTCAACAGGCCACTTGTTTGTTATTCCATTAGTGCCTAACACAACGACTTTTCTTAACGAATTAGAGAATTCCGCATTATAAAGATTGCCGAACTTCTTTAAGAAAAGCTCATAGTCGCTCTTAACACCCTCAACAAATAAAATCCGACTGTCAATAAGAGCATCGTAGACGGATCTCGCATTTAAGGTGATTCCATATTGAGCCAACGTCGCTTTTAACTCATGCAACTGTATGGCTTTTAACGGTTCATGTTTATTGCGGTCTATAACCAAAACATTTTCTGGGCCAGCCGCCTCAATAAGGGTTGGGCTATGCGTCGATATTAGTAATTGCAAGTTCTTTTTCTTCGCTACCCGATAGAGTATTTCATAAACAATATCCTGCAAGTCATCGTGCATATGAGCATCTGGTTCATCTAAAAGCGCAACGCTTGACTTATTTAAAAGTAAGAATGAAAGAATGTTGGAAACTTGCAAGAAACCAGAGCCTGCAGATATAAAATCAAAGCGGCAACCGTTCTCATCATAAAGAGCCGAGAGCCATTCATCCTCATCTTCATTAAAGGGCATTTCTACATTGGAAATTTGAAAAAGAGGCTGTATTAATTCTTTGTATTGATTCCAAAGTCGACGATTTTTTGATAACCGGAAAACCATGTTTCTTAAGACTTGATTATGACGGCCCTCAGCAATTAACCTGTCCTGCGCAACCTCTCGGTACAGTTCTTCATGCGGCATAATTCCAATTGAACTCGGTATGAAGACGGGACGTAACTTCATAAACGCAAGGTATTGTGCCTTCTTTATCGATTTATCCTTCCCATCTATCATGACATTCCGACTAAAAGCGGGGTAGATATCAATTGATATCTTGGGCAATTTATCCGCCTCTACTTCAAAATTAATTCTAGTCGGGCGCTTCCCATCACGCATCTTCTGTCGATAAAATATATCTTTTGTCACAAAATATGGAATCGCGCCGATTTCTGGAATCTGTGTCTTTTTCAGAATTACCTGTCCACCATCTTCTTGAGCAATCTTTTCCAGACACCAAAAAAATAATTGGAGCGCGTGAAAAATGGTTGTTTTGCCAGAATTATTGCCACCAGCCAAAATATTAATCTTGTCTAATTCCAAGACAAACTCGCTCATGCCCTTAAAATTTCTTATAGAAAACTTACGTATCATGACTAAATCCTCCATTCATCAACTTCGGCAAAAGGGAATCGCGAAGAGCACACAAGCGAAGGCTTTCTTTCGCGTTAACCAAAACTTTTTCAAATAACGGCTCTACTGTTGTATGGAATTCTTTCATAATAAGATCTGTTGGTACGACAATCTTAATTCGAGCAAAATCCCCCGTGTTTAAATTTAAAGTTGCGGTTCCACCTAGTCCCATAGTCTTAATGTCTTCACTTTTATCTAACAACGTACAATACACAAAGAATGGGCTTATATCCCTATTAGAAACAATGCTATTAATTTGTTGGTTGGTATGACTGGCCTCACTCGTCATGGAAACTAGACCGGGCGTAGCTATGCAAGAGACGCAGATTGAATACGGGGGGAGTTCTTTATTCCTTTGCGTTGAGGCCCCTTTAAATGAAATACGACGTTCCGTCTTAATAACAAACGGATTTCCTCTCATATCAGGAATCGTAATAAAAGAAATGTCGACCCCGTAGTTCTCTTTATCTGCTGTGGGAGGGGTTTTGCCACAAATAACCTGCCCACACTCAGATATTGTTTTCTCTTCCCACCCCTCCGGCAGACCATCAACAAACTTAACCTTCTCATACCCAGGAAATCTGAAATCAACAAACCACTCCTTAAACAACGCCTGCGCCATGGCCTCAAGCGTTTTGTTCATCTGCTGATTAAGCTCAATTTTGTTATCCAAATCGCATAAGATTTTCGCAATTCTCTTTTGTTCGACTAGTGACGGAACTTTAACGGGAATACTATATACATTGTCTCTATTCAATCCCGGGACGGCGCTATGGCTATTCATTTGATCTAACGCAAAAGTCTGGAGAAGATAGAACCAATAGAAAATATCCCCATCTTGCTTAAGTTTAACGTAGTAGGTGGTGTCTATTGGCCAGAAATCTTTCTTTGATAATGTTACCTGCCCAACAGTTCCTTTTCTGCCGATCACGATGCCAGGGCCTTTAGTAACAAACTGGTTGTGTTGCCCCACAATGCCATTGGAGCCATAAACAGGGAATTCTCCCTTTTGCCGATCCCGATCGGGCAAGCTTTTGCCATAAACAAGTTCGATGTGTTCACCAACAATTGAATCAGCCCATTTTGTAGACATTTTCATAAATCCACTTCGTAATCGTAGCTCTGAATGCCTTGTGCCTCATCCAGAGAAGTCTTTATTTTCAACCTTACCGAGCGTTCAATCCCGTCAGTAAGAGCTTTGCCCCGGGCCGTTGTCACAAGAATAGCACTGATGCCAGAGTCTTCTTCGGCAGGGTATTCAACGGCGCCCAGATAATCGACCACCTCAACATCCGTAACGGTGCATTCGCCGTTATTGATTACGAGCGTTGAAAGACTGGCCACCGCATCGTGAATATGATCTTTAAAGTAGTCTGTTTCCGCGAAACGCGCGTACTTGTTCTTTTCAATCTCGTCCTCGTAATCCTCTTCAAGGCTTTTAATGACCAGTTGCACGGAGCTCGTAATCTCCATGATCCGCTGTTTTTCGGCTTCGAACTCGGCTTTGCAATCCTTGTCAAAACCATTGTCCGCTGACACCATATACACTTTGTCGAAATCAGCGATCCGGTCAAAATGCAGGAGAGATTCCCAGATCACAACATCCTTAAACCCCGTATCCGATTTTCTGTAAAAGGGCGGGCACCTGTTTATGGCCCGATCAACCGTCCTCTTAAACACAGCCGCATGTTTATCATCCGGCAAGTCAATCAGAAGAACCCCTGATTGCTGTAAAAACTCTTCCATTTTCGGCGTTAAATGAGCACGGCAGTCAAAGCCCGCTTGCGGCATCTGGACAGATTCGAAGTTGACTCCGGGGAGGGCGGACATCCTTTTTATGATGGATGCCATTTCCGTCTGATCCTCTTCAAACTGCTCGATCTTTTGTTGTAACAGCTCCTGAACAGTCATCCGGGTCACGGCCAAACAGACAAAAGAGCCAAGCCCGTTGTCATTCAGGAACGCCTTTAACCTCTCAAATTCCGCGCTGAACGTAAAGGAATGATACGCCGGGCCCTCGGCAATGATCTGCCGAAGGCGGTTGGTGTCCAAAACAATTAAAGTTTTTCTGGTTGGCATCAGGCTTTCGACTTCCTTTTCTTGATGTCTTCACCGAGCTCTTTTTCAATCTCTTCGATGCTAGGCAAACTTGGTTTTAATTCTTTGGGCAAGCTCCGTGTGATTTGCGTTTCCCACTGGGCAACACCCATTGGCTTTGAATATCCACTCAAAGCATATTCAGCGACCATTTTGTTTTTTCTTCTGACCAATAAAAGTCCAATCGTTGGCTTGTCATCCGGGTGACGCAAGACGTCATCCACAACGCTTAAATACATATTCATCTTTCCGACATGTTCCGGCATAAAGTCTCCGGCTTTGAGCTCCACAACCACAAAACAACGCAATTTCAGATGATAAAACAGGAGATCCAGATAATAGTCGTTACCACCGAGCTCAAGGTGAACCTGTCTGCCAACAAACGAAAACCCTTGGCCTAACTCCAACAAGAACCGCTGGATGTGATCAACCAAAGCCTGTTCGACTTCTTTCTCGCGGCGAGCGTCGGCAGTCCCTAGGAAATCAAACAAATACGGATCTTTAAAGACCTGTTTTGCCATATCAGACTCGACAGGCGGCAAGGCGATAGGGAAATTATTCAAAGCCTTACCCTTCCGTTGGTGAGACTGAACTTCGATTTGTGTGCAAAGAACAGGTTGTGACCAGCCGTTCTTTATTGTTTGAACGGCATACCACAGCCGCTCCTGAGCGGTATCGAGTTTATCTATTAAGGCAATGTTGCTACGCCAAGGTATTTGTGCAATGACCCGTTGCACAATTGACCGGTCTGTCCATGCCTCGGCAAACGAACGCATGTATTTCAGATTCCTCGGCGAAAAACCTTTCATATCCGGAAATTCTTTCTCCAGATCGCTGGAAAGCCGGTCTATAACTTTTGTTCCCCATCCTTCCTTGGCCTGCTTCGTCAGAATACTTTGACCAATATCCCAATACAGCATGATAAGAGCCGCATTGCTGGCAAGAACAACGCGCAAGCGCTCACTCTTGATCCTCTGTTTAAGTTCCGTCAGCAGTGCGTGATAATCTTTCGGCATTTTCTCCGTTATTGGAGCGACTGGAAAAACAACCCCATCTTTCTTTCGACTTAGCGACAATCTTTCTTCGGATTTCTTAGATTTCATATCCGATCCCTTTCAAATTCTTTTTAATCTCAGCCTCCAGCCTGTGTGATTCCTTGAATTGTCCGGAAAGCTCTGTTGTCAGACGTTTCATTTTCTCGTCGAACCCTTCAGCGTCTTCTTCTTGTGCTTCGGTACCGACATAGCGTCCGGGGGTGAGGATATAACCCTGTTTTTCAATATCCGCCAGTTTGGCTGAAAGGCAAAAACCGGCCTCATCCTTGTATTTCCCGCCTTTGGCCCTCCACGCATGATAAGTACCGGTAATCTTTTCAATATCCGCATCTGTCAGGTCCCGATGGCGACGATCGATCATGACGCCCATGTTCCGGGCATCAATAAACAAAACCTCTCCACGACGGTCCCGATGTTTGTTGTTTTTCTTGTCCCGGGAAATAAACCAGAGACACGCCGGTATCATCGTGTTGTAGAAAAGCTGGGAAGGAAGGGCGACCATGCAATCGACCAGATCTGCTTCGACAATGGTCTTTCGAATTTCGCCTTCCGAAGATGTATTGGATGACATGGATCCGTTTGCCAAAACAAACCCGGCTGTTCCCGTCGGCGACAGGTGATGAATGAAATGTTGCACCCATGCGAAGTTGGCGTTACCAACCGGCGGGGTGCCGTATTTCCACCGTACATCTTCTCGGAGCATGTCGCCTTTCCAGTCGCTGTCATTAAAGGGCGGATTGGCAATAACAAAATCAGCCTTGAGGTCTTTGTGCGCATCATTTAAGAAACTGCCTTCGCTGTTCCACTGAATATTTGCCTCGATCCCGCGAATGGCGAGGTTCATTTTGCACAAGCGCCACGTTGTTTGGTTTGATTCCTGACCGTACACCGATATATCACCAATGCGTCCGCCGTGTGCCTCTGCAAATTTTTCACTTTGCACAAACATTCCGCCGGACCCGCAACAAGGATCAAACACGCGGCCCTTATAGGGCTCAAGCATTTCGACCAAAAGACGAACAATACAACGAGGGGTATAGAACTGACCGCCTTTTTTCCCTTCTGCATCAGCGAATTCTCCGAGGAAATACTCATACACGCGCCCAAGAATATCCCGGCTTCGATTTTCTTTATCGCCCAGTCCAATAGTACCGATAAGATCGATCAGTTCACCAAGCCGCTGTTTATCAAGGGCGGGCCTTGAGTAATTTTGAGGAAGAACTCCTTTAAGAATTGGATTATCTCTTTCAACAGCTTCCATCGCATTATCAATTAATTTGCCAACGGTTGGCTGTTTCGCGCTTTTCTGTAAATAAGACCAACGCGCCTCTGGAGGAACCCAAAAGATATTTCTGGAACGATATTCGTCAATGTCTTCGGGGTCGGCATGATTTTTCTTATCGTTCTCAAGGGTCGCGTAAACTTCATCAAAGGCATCGGAAATATACTTGAGAAAAATAAGCCCCAAAACAACATGCTTGTACTCGGCGGCATCCATGTTATTGCGCATCTTGTCGGCGGATTGCCAGAGTTTGGAAACAAAATTCAGATCACCATTACCTGTATTGGCCATGTAACACCTCAATAATTTCTGCGTATTTTAATAAAAGCCTCAAGATCCTCCGGCCGGACTTTCCACTGGCCGATCTTGACAGCGCGAAGATGTTTTTTCTTGATCAGAATGCGAACCCAATCTGCCGAAACACCCAGTTTTTCCGCGACTTGCGGAACCGTGAAATATTGTTTAAGGTCGTCCATATGCGCCACCTCGTTTGTTTTTATAGGAAGTCGTCATGATTAGTTCGTATTTTATACCTGATCCAGTGGAAAGTCAATGCTTTACAACACGATACGCACTCTCCGGATTATGGCCATGCTGACCGTGATCAGATCCGCCAAATATTGAGAAGTCATGTCCATCGATGTCCATCAAAATGGCCTTTTTTGACCCTTTTGCCGACGGATTCTTTTGATCATTCAAGGCGATTATCGTCGATGTAGTCAATATTTACCCTTTGGAGAGGTTTCTCCGATACCCCCAAATGCGTGGACATGGACATCGATTTTTTGAGCCACCATCACTGAGGGCTTGCGCCTCGCCCGACCCTCACCCGACACCCCCTTCCAAGGACCCGTGACGATAAACAGGCATTATTATACCGGATGGTTCAATAATCGTTAAATTATACTTGACCGTACAATATTTCTGTAGTATCTTTGAATTCATGACAAACCAAACTATTCCCCAAGAGATGATCAACGAGCAAGAAGCAGTCAAACCGGATACAGAAAGCGGGCAAGAGAGCTCCGGCCCGGCTAATCCAGAGCAGACGATCCCGGCCGACAAAGACCTGACCGCCAGCGACCTTCAAAAGGCTTCGGGCATGTCTTACCGGCAACTTAACAGCTGGGACGAGAAAGGCGCGATCCCCTCAAGCCGGGAACACGAAGAGGCATGGCGTAAGTTTACCCCCAATGATTTCTTTACCATTCTTATCTGCAAAGAGCTCCGCGACCGTTTTGGCGTCTCTTTTGAAGCCATCCGAAAGCTTCAGGACAGGTTTGATAAGGATAAAGTGAACAACCTCCAGCACACCATCAATCTTATAACGCCTTTGGGATACACGGTGTGCCTGTTCACTGACCTTGAAGAAGATTTCTTTATTGATCAGGATCTTGAGATCGCCAACTATATCCGGGCCGGACTATTCCGGAAAAAGAATGCCAAGGATTACATTGTTCTTCGCCTTAACCCGCTGGTGAACAAGATCTTTGAGATCTTGAAGAAACCGCCGGTCCCAGATGGGGATGAATGGTATCAGAAACTTTTTGAGCTCCAAGGACAGCGGTTCGTTCAGAATGATGCCGAATTCCATCTGTTAAGCATTGTCCGCTCCAAAGACTTTCGAAGCATTACGGTGCACCTGAAAGACGGCAGGATCTATCAAACAGACACTTATGAAGAGCTCCGGGAAAAGGTAGATGACACCAACGAGCTCATGAAGATCATCAAAGAAAAACAATATCAAAGTGTGGCCATTGATCTGGTGAACGGTGAGGTGATCCGCATCTCTCGCAAGAGCCCGATCAAGTTCAGCAAGACGACAGAAAAATCCTGAGTCTGGCTGACAATAAATTTGAACCACCCCGAAGCGGCAGAGAGACCCTGAGCAGACGGAAAACCGGCGCTTTATGCGTCAATGGATTTCCATGCTCTCGGTTCAGGAATGCAAACGATACCTCCGCCAAGGGGAATTTAGCGATGAACAGGTTGAACAGATCCGCGACAGTCTTTATCAGCTCGCTGATCTTTTCATCCGGGAATATATCAAAACCAAAAAGGCTGGAAAGAGCCCCATGAACCATGCAGGCGATCATCTACTGCCGAGTTTCAACCAAAGAACAGGCCGAGAAAGGCTATAGCCTCGAAGGCCAAGAAAAAGATTGTCGGCAATTCGCCCTCAATCAAGGCCTTAATGTTGTCAAAGTCTTTGTTGAACGCGGCGAAAGCGCCAAGACACAAGACCGCACCCAACTCAAGAATCTCATCCAGTATTGCGTTCAAAACAAAAAGAAAATCTCCGCCCTTATTATCTGGAAATACGATCGGCTTGCGCGCAACCTCTCCGACCAGACCGAACTCGTCAAGAATTTCAGCTCTCTCGGCATCCGGCTATTATCAGCAACGGAGAACAACGAAGAAAATGCCGTCGGTAATCTCATGCGCAATATTATCGGAACCTTCGCGCAATTTGAGAATGATGTCAAAAGTGAACGGACCACCAACGGCATGAAGCAAGCCCTCCAGCAGGGGCGTTGGTGCTGGCGCGCACCTTTCGGATACAAGGGCTCTCGTGATGACCGCAACAAACCTCTCATCATCCCGACCGAGGACAGCCGGTATGTCATCGACGCCTTTGAGAAATTCATCACCGGCCTCTACAAGCAGACCGACATTGTGGAGAGAGTCCGGCAATTAGGATATAAGAAAGCCACCAAGGGCTTCATCAACCGCCTGCTGACCAATCCTCTTTATACCGGTCTCATCAAATGCCAATGGTTCCCGGAATACATCGAAGCGATCCACAAGCCCATCATCAGCCGGGAAGTTTTCTTCAAGGCCCAAGAGATCATCACCGGCAAGCGACCATCCATCGTGCCAAAAGTTCTCAATCATCCGGATTTCCCTCTCCGAAGATTTGTCCGTTGTCCCAAGTGTGGTGAGAAGCTGACAGCTGGCTGGTCCACCGGACGCAAGAAGATGCGTTACGGCTATTATCATTGCCGGATCAAGGGCTGTTCATTTGGCATCAAGAAAGACGTCCTTGAGGAAAAGTTCTTCGAGCTCCTGAAAACCTTGGAGCCGCGTGAGGACGTGATCGACCTCTTCAATACCATCGTTCTTGACGCGCTTAAGAAAGTGCAGTCTGATGAGATCAAAGAAGAATACCGAATCGAGAAAGAATTAAAAGAATTGAACGATCAGTTGGAGAGGGCCGAAGAACTGGCCATGAAAGGAACATTTGATGACGAGACTTATAAACGCAAGTCCGAGAAACTGAAATCCGAGATCCTCGCCAAACAGGTCGAGCTAAACGAAACAACGATCGAACTCAATAACACGGAAGCCTGCCTGAACTATTGCAAATTCTTCCTCATGAACATCGCGCATCTGTGGTCCGTCGCGGATATCAACCTAAAGCAACGATTTCAAACTCTGATCTTTCCCGACCGGATCACCTATAACGACAACGGGACATTTGGAACCACCGTAACCGCTTATATTTTCAAGCAGTTGCAGGGTCAAATGTCCCGTGAGTCTCAATTGGTAGCCCCAACCGGATTTGAACCGGTGTTTAATGGCTGAGAACCATTCGTCCTAGACCAGGCTAGACGATGGGGCCGGTTATTTCTCTCTGTCGAACTGCGGATATTTATTGACGGGGGCCTGCACTCGTGCGCTGTTAAACAAGCCCTTTCAACAGCGCACGGAGTCCGCCGACGCTTTAGTGGCGGATGGTCTATTTTTGATTCTCGATTATCAGAAACTTATGTAATAATGAACCAGCAAAAAAGACTGTATAATTTTAAGTTAATAACCGGTTTTAGTCAACAATTTTGTTGACCCTCCGACTATCTATAGTATATACTTGATATAATTGTTCGCCCGGCAGCTCCGGACTCCAACGTATAAGGTATTTCTCCAAACAAAAAATGAGCATACAAGCAGGCCTAGGCATAAGCACCGACAAGGATTCCTTGAAAGCGGTAAGAGAAGCCGCATTACAGGCGAGGCAAAGGCTTGACGACAACGCCGCCCCGAATGTCGCCATCGTTTTCAGTTCGATAGAATTCGCCCACCTGACCATGCTTAAGACCATCTCTTCCATGTTCGGGCATATCGACGTGCTTGGCTGCAGCACGACGGCTGTGCTTTGCAACGAAGGCGTGTTTCGGCACGCCGTGGCTGTCCTTTTGCTGAGTATGAGTCCCGACACCTATTACACCGCAGGGAGCATAACGGACATAAAATACAAGACCGCGATCAAGGCAGGAGAAGAATTCGGGGAAAAACTCCTCGCCGGGCTCAAATCGGCGCGCAGGGACCTCGGCATAATATTTTCGGACGGCCTTATAGATAAAAGCTCCAACCTCATTTACGGCATGCAGGAACGCCTGGGAACCAGCTTTCCCGTGGTCGGCGCGCTGGCCATGGATAACCTGCGTTACTCGAAGAGTTTCGTTTATTATAACCAGTCGGTGGAAAGCGACGCCGCGTGCGGCCTGATACTGGGAGGCGGGGTTAATTTCGGGCTGGGGATACGGCACGGCTGGAAACCCCTGGGCAAACCGCGCTACATTACCAGGGCCAGCGGGAACATCGCCTACGAAATAGACGACATCCCGGCCGCCACGGTATACGAGGATTATCTGGACTGCGACATAAAAGACCTGCGCCTGGAACTGCGGCGCATCGGCACATTTTATCCCATAGGCATATATCTGCAGGGAGAAGAGGAATACCTCTTGCGCAATATAACCGACATTGGCGAGGACGGTTCCCTGATACTGCAGGGGAACATCCCCGAAAACAGCCAGATAAGGCTGATGATCGGAACCAAGGAGACCTGTTTCACTGCCGCGGAACAGGCCGTGCACGAAGCAAAAGAAGCATTATCGGTGAAGGCGAGCGCCTTTCCCAGGATAAAATTTGCTCTTGTATTTGATTCTATTTCGCGCTATATGTTATTGGGTAGAGACGCGGCAAAAGAAGTGGAAGCGGTTAAGAAAGCGGTCGGCCCCGGGGTCCCGGTAATAGGACTCTACACATACGGAGAACAGGGCCCTCTTAAATCGATAGATTATCACGGTAAGGTCTACCTGCATAATCAAACAATAAGCGTGCTGCTGGTGGGAGAATAACCTTGGACAGCGAAATACTTGTCAATATTTTATGGCTGGCATTCGCCGCGACGGCGCTGACCCTGCTCATATTTTATCTTAAAAAGAATGAGAAAATAAACAACCTGCAGTCAGCCGTCAATAATCTCAAAACGACCCTGGAAGAGATGGACGAACAGGCTAAACTGATCGTCAGGACGGACATCGCCCTCAACAAAACCCAGGAAGAGCTCGATAAGAAACTCACCGGCCTATACGCCCTGCAGCGGCTGTCCAGGGCGATAAGCACGACGCTGGAAGAAAAGCATATATTCCGCAAGATAGAGCTTTCCCACCTGGAGGATCTGGGATTCGAGAAGGCCTGCGCTTTCCTCTGGAATGCCGAAAGCGGGGAATTCGTCCCTTATCTCTATATCGGTTATATGGAGGATGAGATCGACTGCATAATAGCGGACATCGCGGAAAAACGCGATTTCTATCTCGACCTTATCGGCAGGCAAAAAACCCTCTCTTCCATATCTTTGCAGAAAGAGCTGGGTTCGCTTGAAATAAGCAAGGCGTTCCACGCCAATTCTTTTGTCATTTCACCGATCATGCCAAAAGAAGGCGACAAAGGATTCATTTTCGTCGGTGCCGGCGCAGATATGCCGCTGACCGAAGGAGACGAGGAATTCATCATACTGCTGGCCAACCAGGTAA
>Ga0302252_1000967_pt1 | contig 19320 bp, 21 predicted proteins | sample AAG_RA_Leu_MG_FD_193511 | JGI IMG/M metagenome (GOLD analysis project Ga0302252, IMG submission 193511) | Enriched activated sludge microbial communities from anaerobic digester in WTTP, New Holstein, Wisconsin, United States - AAG_RA_Leu | ecosystem: Engineered > Bioreactor > Anaerobic >...
GAGGAGCTGACTTCAATCGCCCGTTTTATCGCCGATGATCTCGGTGTTGAAACACCATGGCATGTGAGCCGTTTTCATCCGACCTACCGTCTTACCGACCGCCCCATAACCCCTGTCGCGACCCTTCGCAGGGCCCGGAGGATTGGTATAGCGGCCGGACTCAGGTATGTATACGAAGGTAACGTGCCGGGCGAGGGAGGGGAAAACACCTACTGTCCCGGCTGCCGTGAGCCGCTGATAACCCGCTACGGTTTCGCCGTTGAAGAGTGCGCATTGCGTGACGGCCTCTGTCCGGAATGCGGGCATGTAGTCGATGGTGTTTGGGAGTAGAGGGTGGGTTCCCGTTCCAGGAGAAATACGTTTCCTGGAACGGGGGTAGTACCGGCTTGACCTTCAATCACTGGGAGGCGAAAGCCGAGGTTTCGGGTCGGCAGGAATTATCAGGGGACTTCAGAGAGGGGTATTCCGAGGGCTTCCGCCACTCCCTTGCCATACTCAGGATCAGCTTTGAGGCAGTTGCCGATGTGCCGGATCTTGATTTTTCGCGGGGCGTCGCCCATGGCGCGCGCGGTGTTGCCGAACAGCGCCTGTCGCTGTTCAGGGCTCATGAGGCGGAACAGCAACCCCGGCTGGGTGTAGTAGTCATCGTCGTCCTTGCGGAAGTCCCAGTGGTCGGCGGCGCCTTCCAGCTCAAGGGGCGGTTCGGCGTATTCGGGCTGTTGTTTCCATTCTCCGTAGCTGTTGGGCTCGTATCCGAGGGTGCTGCCGTAGTTGCCGTCCACGCGTATGGCGCCGTCACGGTGGTAACTGTGGTAGGGGCAACGGGGGGCATTGACGGGAATCTGGTGATGGTTGACGCCGAGGCGGTATCTCTGGGCGTCGCCGTAGGAGAAAAGCCTCCCCTGAAGCATTTTATCGGGAGAAAAACTGATGCCAGGCACCACGTTGGCCGGGTTGAAGGCCGCCTGTTCCACGTCGGCAAAGTAGTTTTCCGGATTCCTGTTCAGTTCCAGGACGCCCACTTCGATAAGTGGATAGTCCTTTTTCAGCCATACCTTGGTAAGGTCGAACGGGTGGAATTTATAGGAGGCCGCTTCCTTTTCCGTCATGATCTGGACGAACATGGTCCAGCGGGGGAAATCTCCCTTTTCGATGCTCTCGTACAGGTCCCGCTGGTGGCTTTCCCGGCATTTGCCGATGACCTTTTCCGCCTCCTCGTCGGTCAGGTTCTTGATCCCCTGCTGTGTGCGGAGATGGAATTTGACCCAGTAGCGCTCGTTCTTCGCATTGATGAAGCTGAAGGTGTGGCTGCCGAAACCGTGCATGTGACGGTAGGACGCGGGGATTCCCCGGTCGCTCATGACGACGGTGACCTGGTGCAACGCTTCCGGGAGCGAGGTCCAGAAATCCCAGTTGTTCAGGGCGCTGCGCAGGTTGGTGCGCGGGTCCCGCTTGACCGCGTGGTTCAGATCAGGGAACTTCAACGGGTCACGCAGGAAGAAGACCGGGGTGTTGTTTCCCACCAGGTCCCAGTTGCCTTCTTCGGTGTAGAACTTGATGGCGAAGCCCCGGATGTCCCGTTCGGCGTCAGCCGCGCCCCGCTCCCCGGCAACGGTGGAGAAACGGACGAACAGCTCGGTCTTTTTGCCGACCTCGGAGAAAATATTGGCGCGGGTGTAGCTGGTAATGTCATGGGTGACGGTGAATACGCCGAAGGCGCCAGATCCCTTGGCGTGCATCCGCCGCTCGGGTATTACTTCACGATCGAAGTGCGCCAGCTTTTCAAGGAACCATACATCCTGCAGCAGTTGCGGACCGCGGGGGCCGGCGGTCATGACATTCTGGTTGTCGACCACGGGGGCGCCATTCCTGGTGGTCAGTTTCTTGTCCTTACTCATGCATTCCTCCTCCTTTTCTCGTTTTCTTTGCACAGTCTCCTTTGCCCGCCAGCCGGGCCTCCGCGAGATGGGCGCGGTTGTTTTTACAGCAAATCTTCCCGGTACCACCCAGACAGGTTTGGCTGAAAAACGTTGTCAATGATGTGGATGACGCCATTGGAGCACTGGATATCGGTGGTGACGAACTTGCCGTTGTCAACCACAAGCTCTCCTTCATCCATTTCCAGCGTAAGTGACTTGCCGTTTTCAGTCTCCAGTCTGCTCGGAATCATCTCGTGCAGTTCCCTGGCGGAATATGTTCCCGATACCAGATGATAGGTAAGGGTATCCGCCAGAACTTTCGGATCCAGGACCGTCTTTTCGATGTTCATCCTGGTAAAGGCGTCGTTGTTGGGAGCGAAGAGGGTAAAGGGTCCTCCCTCCTTCAGTCTTTCCATAAGATTCGCCTTTTCAAGAGAACTTGCCAGGCGTCCAAGGGATGCGTCGGCTTTGATGGTTTCCATGATGTCTTTCATATGAGCCTCCTTGCGGTGGTGCAAATTTTTCCGGCCTCGTCTGATTATGAGAAACGATACAATGATTTTAAGGAAAGTCAATCGTTGTAGATAATAATTATTGATAGAGAGGAAAAAATTTTTATGGCTTCTTCTGGCATTCGGGGCAAAGACCGAAAAAATCGAGGCGGTGAAAGGAGATAGTATAGCCGGTCTTTTTCTTCATCTCGTCGCTTAGATCCTCGAGAGTCGATATCTCAGGGTCCAGAATCTTTCCGCATCTTGTGCAGATGGCATGTGGATGGGGATATGGTTTGTTGCCGTCGTAACGGTTGCCGCCGCCCGCGAAGCCAAGCTCCAGAACTTCGTTTAACTCCTTGAGCAGCGATACAGTTTTGTAAACCGTGGCCAGGCTGGTGGTGGGAAAGAGTGATTTTACCTTCTGGTAGACATCGTCTACGCTGGGATGGTCCTCGCTGGCTGTGATAATCCGAATAATCTCAAGCCGTTGCGGGGTCAAGCGAAATTCATGCTTTCTGACCTTGGAGAGTATCCGGGCCATGCGCTCTTCGTGCTGATTCGGTACTTTCGATGGGCCCAAGATGGAGGCCTTTCTTTTGAAAACAGTTATTTAACAACAATCGTTATCAATGATACGCGGAAGCAGCTGCAAGTCAAGGCTTTGTTAATGGCTTGGGAAAACTGATTAGTCAGTGAACGCGATTGCCGCAACCACTGAAATTACATGAATTGATTGTGCTGACCACATTTTGTGCATTTTGCAAGTAGCGGTATGTAAATTAATGGTTTGGCTGACTGCCCACAGGTTTATCAACAGGGAGTCAACACTGGATGTTGAGAAACCTGTCTTCCTTGCCAATAATCTCATATTGTTTTGAGAGGTTTTTGATGTATCAGCTGGAGACGTCCGGGGGGTCATTCATAATGGTTGCCCGGTTCAGTTGAAAATGATATAAAAAAATCCCATATATTCTCCCCTTTACGAGGTGTTTTTGAAGGTATCATTTCCACGCCGTTTCTGGGTCACGTTTTCCGCCTACGTTGTCGGTTTCTATGCATCCGTAATCAATCGTTTTCGCATAAGCGGCGATGCACTGCTTCCTGACACGGGTGGGGTGCTTATCGCGTCCAACCATATCTCGGCTTACGATACCATATTTCTCCCGTGGGCGGTCGTTCGCAGGCATCCTTTCAGGATGATCTGGGCGCCGGCCAAGGAAGAGCTTTTCGCCAAACCCTTTCAGCGCTGGATCTACAGCTCATGGGGCGCCTTTCCGGTCCGACGGGGCAGGGACGTGCGCGCCGGAAAGACCATAAACGACCTTCTCGTGGACCAGCAGGTGATGCTGTTCCCTGAGGGTACCCGCAACCGTCATGGAGCTCTGGGCAAGGGCAATCGCGGCGTAGGCAAGATTATCTATGATACCAGGCCTAAGGTTATACCCACGGCCATTATCGGCCTGAACAAATGGAGGTTCCCGGGATTCGGCCAGGAGGGAAAGATCGTTTTCGGCCAACCTCTCGATTTCGAAGACTTATTCCAGCGAGATGACTGCAAAGAGACCCATGTGTTGATTACGGAGAGGGTAATGACGGCAATCGCCGACCTCCTGAAGCGGGAGGGGGCCTTTGTCCAGTGAAAGTGGATATTTTCTGCGACGGCGCTTGCAGCGGCAATCCCGGGCCCGGGGGATTCGGAATCATTCTTCGCTCAGGAAACAGGGAAAAGGAGCTCTCCGGAGCTGACCCTCATACCACCAATAACCGGATGGAGCTTCTTGCCGCCATTACGGCCCTTGAGGCCTTGAAAAAGCCCTGTGAGGTGGTTTTGACCACCGATTCCCAGTATCTTGTAAAAGGAATGACGGAATGGCTGCAGGGATGGGTCAAAAAAGGCTGGAAAAACAGCAAAAAAGAGGATGTCCTGAACCGGGATCTCTGGGAGCGTCTTCTCGCTCTCTCCGCTGTGCACCGGATTCGCTGGAGCTGGATTCGAGGCCATAACGGACACCCGGAAAACGAGCGTTGTGACGGCTTGGCGCGCCAGGCTATCCGGGATATGCTGAATTCAACGGAGAAGTGAACGATAGTGACCGGTTTTATTATTGAAATATCCGACGAAGAAATTCGAAGAGAAAAGGACAAGGCACGCCAGCTCCGCAAGACCCGCTGGTGGAAGATCCGGTTGGCCCGCGGGTTGTGTCATTACTGCGGCGGCGCTTTTTCCCCTTCCGAGCTGACCATGGACCACCTGGTTCCCATCGTTCGCGGCGGCAGGAGTACGCAGGGCAACGTCGTCGTTGCCTGCAAGGAATGCAACAGCAAAAAGGGATATCTCCTTCCCCTTGAATGGGAGGAATACCTGGCATCCGTAAGAAAGGAAGGTTGATGGTGATGGGTATGGACGGGATCAAGGCCGTCATCTATGATTGCGACGGCGTGATGTTCGACTCCTTTGAGGCCAACTATGCCTTTTACGGCATGATTGTAAAGCATTTCGGCCTTCCTCCCCTGGACAGGGATAATGGAGAGACCATGCATCTGCTTCATACCTATTCCAGCAAGGACGTCCTGGCCAGATTCTTTGAAGGCGATCCTCGGGGAGAGGAAGCGCTTCGCTTTGCATCCACAATAGACTATCGAGAGCTTGTACCTTTTATGCGCCTCGAGGAGGGTTTCGTCGAGACCCTGAACCGGTTGCTGAACAGAGTGAGCCTGGCTGTCTGCACCAACAGGTCAAATTCGGTTGGTCTGCTTCTGGAGGATTTTTGTCTGACGACCTATTTCGACTATGTCATGACAGCGGCCAAGGTTGGTAACCCGAAACCCCACCCCGAACCCCTCCAGAAGATACTCGAACATTACCAGATAACTCCCGGCGAGGCGCTGTTCGTCGGTGATTCCGAGCTGGACATGCTGGCGGCGCGGGCAGCGGGAATCCCTTTTGTCGCCTACAAAGCGGAACTTCCCTGCTGGAAACGTATCGACAGGCATCCGCAGATTCTCCCCCTGCTTGGCCTTTCCACTGAAGCTTGAAGACTTGATTCGTTATTGCGTGTAACATGATACTTGATTTCCTCCGGCTGATACGCCACCAGGCCGTCGGTCGCCTTCTGGTATCTCAGGGCGAGGTTTTCTCACCGGTGCAGGGTGGCGGCGGAGGAAATCTCTCGTCCTGTCATCACGCGACACTTATTCACATCCGGGCGCGCCAGGTCGTGGCCCCCCAAGAGGATACCGATGATAAAAAGCATGACCGGTTACGGCAAGGCGGAATATGCCTTGGAAAATGACAAGATCTCCGTTGAAATGAGATCGGTTAATCACCGCTATGGAGAGATATCCATCAAGCTCCCCCGGACCCTGATCTGTTTTGAGAATGACGTGCGCAAGGCCGTATCCGAAAGACTGAAGCGGGGTAAAATAGACGTCTTCATCCAGTTGGAGGCCGTTGCCGATAGCAGGAAGCCTCACGTAAATGTTCCACTGGCGCGGGCCTATTACGAGGCATTCTCATCTCTGAGTGGCGAGCTCGGTATCAAAGAGTCTGTCCCCCTTTCGCTGATTGTATCCCAGAAGGATGTGCTTGCGGTTGCGGAGAATGACGAACGTTCGCAAGAGATGCGTGAAGGGCTTCTCGCCGTCGTTGCGGAAGCGGTTGAGGCTCTGGAGGGTATGAGGACAAGGGAAGGAAAGGAGCTTGCCGACGACCTGCGTGGGAGGCGCGGCTCACTTGCCCTTCTGATGGACAGGATTGCATGTCGCGCGCCTTCCGTTCCCCTTGAGTATGCGGAGAAGATTTCGGCCCGTCTGGCCCGGTTTGCCCAGGAAAATATCCCTGACGAGGCGAGGATTGCCCAGGAGATCGCGATTATGGCCGACCGGGGAGACATAACAGAAGAGCAGGTTCGTTTTGCGAGCCACCTGGTCCAGTTTGACGCCGCGCTCCAGGCAGATGAGCCGGTGGGGAGAAAACTGGATTTTCTTCTGCAGGAGATGGGAAGGGAGATCAACACCATCGGTTCCAAGGCAAACGATGGCGAGATTACGGCATGCGTGGTGGAACTGAAGGCGGAACTGGAAAAGATACGCGAGCAGGTGCAGAACATAGAGTAACTTTGTTCGCGTGGTTTAGGGAAGGCGTTTTCATGAGAAAAGAAGGAATCGTATTTATAATATCTGCTCCGTCCGGGGCGGGCAAAACCTCATTATGCAATGAATTAATTGACATATTTACGGATCTGCGGCATTCTGTCAGCTACACTACACGTTCCCCCAGGCCTGGCGAGAAGGATGGAGAGGATTATTTTTTCGTGTCCCTCCCGGAATTCGAACGCATGATCGAAGCGGGCGAGTTCGCGGAATGGGCAGAGGTTCACGGCAACCTGTATGGGACATCTCTCAAGGCTATCGAGGAACTTCGATCAAGCGGAATAAACGTAATTCTCGATATCGACTGCCAGGGGGCGCTCAAGCTGAAATCGGTGTATGACGATGCCGTGTACATGTTCATCATTCCACCGGATTTCGCTGAATTGCGCAGAAGGCTTGAAGGACGGAAATCCGATGCCAGGGAGGTTATCGAGCAGCGGCTCCGGGTAGCTCTGGACGAGGTACGTGAGTCTTCATGGTATGATTACATTGTTGTAAACGATGATTTTTCAAAGGCCATTGAGAGGCTGAAATCCGTCATAATTGCGGAACAGTGCAGGACGAAAAGGTCGATTGACGCTATTTCCGCTTTTTTTGCCGGTTAAGAGTGTAATTCTATCTCAGAAAGGGGTTTTCCATATGGCAAGAGTTACGGTAGAGGATTGTCTGAGGCAGGTTAACAACAGATTTTTGCTGGTGATGCTTGCCTCTAAGAGGGTAAAGCAGTTGTACAAAGGTTCAAAGCCCGTGATTGAGAACAAGTCAAACAATAAGAACGTGGTTTTGGGGTTGCGTGAGATAGCAGCCGGGAAGGTTCATTATGAGATGACCTCCCGAAAAAACCGCTAGTCCCATTAAGCAATTGGGGCGGGCCAATCGGTTCCGCCCTTTTTGCATCCTGCGTAGTCCCTTATCACTGTTCCATCCCGGTCTTCCGGTAACATATCTATGATCAGGCTCAATGACATCCTGGATAAAGTTGTATCCTACAACCCCGGCGCGGATCTCGACGTCATAAGGAAGGCCTACGTCTTTTCCGCAAAGGTTCACCAGGGGCAGACCCGCCTTTCCGGCGAACCATATCTCATTCATCCCATGGAAGTGGCCGCCATTCTGGCGGAGCTGCGTCTGGACGTGCAGACACTGGCTACCGGTCTGCTGCATGACACCCTGGAAGATACGCTTACAACCTACGAGGAGCTGGAGACAATCTTCGGAACCGAGGTTGCAAACCTCGTTGACGGTGTTACCAAGATCAGCAAGATCTATTTCAAGACCAAGGAAGAAAGCCAGGCGGAGAATTTTCGAAAGATGCTCCTCGCCATGGCGAACGACATCCGGGTTATCCTGGTCAAGCTGGCGGACCGCCTTCACAATATGCGCACCCTTCAATATCAGCCGGAAGCAAAGCAGCGGAGCATCGCCAAGGAAACTCTTGATATCTATGCTCCCATGGCCAACCGGCTCGGCATCTCCTGGATAAAGAGCGAGCTGGAGGACCTTTCTTTCCGTTACGAAAACCCGCAACTTTATTACGACCTGGCTTCCAAGGTGGCCATGAAAAAGCGTGAGCGGGAAAGCTACGTCAAGGAGGTCATGGAAATAATCACCCTCAAGTTAAAGGAACACGGTATCGAGGGTGATGTCACGGGCAGGAGTAAACACCTTTATTCTATACGCAACAAGATGGTCAGCCGAAACGTGGATATCGACGAGGTATACGACCTCATTGCTATCCGAGTCCTTGTTGAGGATATTCGCGCATGCTATGAAGTCCTCGGCATAGTTCATTCCACCTGGAAACCCATACCTGGCCGTTTTAAAGACTATATTGCAATGCCAAAAAGTAACATGTACCAGTCGCTGCATACAACTGTGATTGGTCCGCTCGGTGAACGGATGGAGGTGCAGATAAGGACCTGGGAGATGCACCGGGTTGCCGAGGCGGGTATTGCCGCCCACTGGAAATACAAGGAAGGCAAAGGATATGACGAGCGGGACGTAAAGCGTTTCGCATGGCTGCGGCAGCTTCTGGAGTGGCAGCAGGAATTGCAGGACTCCCAGGAGTTCATGAATACCGTAAAGGTTGAACTCTTCCCGGAGGAGGTGTACGTCTTCACGCCCCGGGGGGATGTGAAGGGTTTTCCCAAAGGGGCCACACCAATCGATTTTGCATACAGCGTTCATACCGATGTAGGCCACCGGTGCGTCGGCGCTAAGGTGAACGGCAAATTGGTTCCCCTCAAGTATGAACTGAAAACCGGTGACATAATCGAGGTCGTTACCTCACCACACCACACCCCGAGCAAGGACTGGTTGAAAATTGTCAAGAGCACCCGTGCCAGGAACAAGATACGCGGCTGGATCAAGACCGAGGAGAGGAAGAGAAGCATTGCCATAGGCCGGGAGATCTGCGAGAAGGAGTTCCGCCGCTACAGCCTTAACTACGGAAAGCTGCAAAAAAGTGGTGAGATCAAGCGGATAGCAGTGGAGTTCGGTTTCGTCGCGGATGATGATCTGATGGCGGCCGTGGGTTACGGAAAGCTTTCCTGCAACCAGATCCTGGGGAAGATATTATCCGAGGAAAAGCTGGCTGAAACCCGCGAGCAGAAGGAGTCGAGAGTATCAAAGGTTCTCAACAGGCTGACAAAAAAATCGTCCAGTGCAATTCAGATAAACGGGGTGGATGATGTGCTTGTCCGTTTCGGCAAGTGCTGCAACCCGGTGCCTGGCGATGACATTGTCGGATTCATTACCCGCGGTCGCGGCGTTACCGTTCATACTGCTGACTGCTCATTTGCGCGACAAAGCGATCCTGACAGGCGGATAGCGGTTGCCTGGAACCGGGAAAAGAGCACGGCGCTTCCTGTCAAGATTCGGGTTACCTGCCATGACCAGCAAGGAATACTCGCGGGCATAGCCTTGGTCATAGCCAATTGCGAAGCAAACATTTCCAGCGCTTCCGTGCAGTGCACCGTGGATAAAAAAGGCATCAACCTGTTTGAGATTAACGTTACCGATCTGGAACACCTGAATCGCGTGATAAACAGCATAATGAAGGTGAACGGGGTTATCAAGGTTGAAAGGCTTAAGAGCTGAATCATTTAAACGGGCGCTGGGACGGGTAGGCATGAACCTGTCCTGAAGGAATTCAGCAGTGGAGGTTCTTTCCGTGGAATTGAGGTGGTCGCGTGTGGATGTTAGAAAAAAGAAGCCGCGATCGCTTGAGCGTCGCGGCTTCATATGAGATTACATCCCGCTTCGGAGTGTTTCCGACGAAAAGCCTTATCAGAGAGCCTTGGTTACCTTTCCAGAACGGATGCAGCGCGTACATACCTTGATGGTGGATACAGTTCCATTCCTCAGGGCTTTAACCTTTTGAAGGTTGGGGTACCATATTCTGGGCGTCTTGTTATTGGCATGGCTTACGTTGTTGCCAAAGCTGGGGCCTTTTCCGCATATCGCGCATACTTTCGACATTGTTTTGCTCCTCCTTCGTTGACTGAAGCATTTTTCTATAGCAGATGAAACCGTTGTTGGCAAGACAAATTTCTAATTATACGGGCCGTTTGCCATCCGGTCCGGGACCAGGATAATCTATCATGTCATTCCTGAAGGGATTTTTCGCCTTTCTTTTTTTGATAATCATTTTATTTGTGCTTCTGTTCGTTCATTTCGTCTACACAACCTTTGCCATGGGTCAGCGGGATGTGAAGGCCGATGCAATAGTGGTTCTCGCAGGCGGGAAGGGGCGTGTTGAGGAAGGAATCCGGCTGTATCGGGAAAACAAGGCAAAATGGCTTTTTCTTGTAGGCGTGGACCCAATGGTGAGGAAGGGTGATCTCTTTAAGGAGAAAAAGGGTGAGCGGGGCGGAGAAGACGTCTTTCTGGAAAAGGCGTCAAGGAATACCCTTGAGAATGCCTTGTATGCCAGGGATCTCATTACCCGGCGCGAGATCCGCTCCATCCGCCTCATTACATCCCGTTATCACATGATGCGCGCAGTCCTCATCTTTCATTCGGTGCTTCCCAGGGATATAGCTGTGTATCCTTTTCCCGTGGACAGCAAGAATCTCAAGGAGGAGTGGTGGACCCACAAAGGAAGTTTCCGCCTCCTGTTCAGAGAGTTCTATAAATACTGTCTGTTCCGGGCCTTTTTTCTTTTCGCCCCCGGAGAATTACGCGCTGTGAGAGGCGCCTGACAGTCTTTTTTATGAATCCACCTTTTCTTCTATTCTGGGGAAAAGAGGTTCCGCTTTCGAGATCTTCGTGCCCGGCTTCAGCCCGCCCCAACGGATTCCTTCTTCGGTGATCGGTTTGTCCCATCCAAGGTATGCGAGTCCCTTGCGCGCGGTTTCAGGCATGAATGGCGACAACAGATGAAAGACTACTCTCTGGGACTCAAGGATGCAGTACATTACCGTTGCAAGCTGGCCGCGCTTCTCCGGAACTTTGGCAAGGGCCCAAGGAGCGGTTTCGTCGATGTATTTGTTGCCCGCGGAAATGACCTCCCAGATGACCTGAAGGGCCTTGCTGAAGGCCAGATCCTCCAGGCATATGTCAAGACTTCCTTCAAGAGCCTCTGACTTCTTGCGATATTCAATGTCTGTTTCAGTAAACTCCGCCGGCTCCTGTACAATGCCGTCGAAGTATTTGTTGAGCATGGCGGTGGAGCGGTTAAGGAGGTTGCCCAGATCATTCGCCAGGTCCGAGTTTATCCGGTGGATCATGGCCGAATGGGAAAAGTCTCCGTCCAGGCCGAAGGGTACCTCCCGCAGAAGAAAGTAGCGAACGGCGTCTGCTCCGTAACGATCTATCAGCATGTTAGGTTCAACCACATTCCGGAGGCTCTTGCTCATCTTTTGTCCTTCCACTGTCCACCATCCGTGGGCGAACACCTTTTTCGGAAGGGGGAGTCCGGCGGCCATGAGAAAGGTCGGCCAGTATACAGCGTGAAAACGGAGTATGTCTTTCCCGATAAGATGAGCATCGGCGGGCCAGAATGTCGTAAAATTGTCCGTCTGTTCAGGGTATCCCAAGGCGGTGATGTAATTGGTCAGTGCGTCGAACCAGACATAGATTACGTGCCGGGAGTTTCCCGGAACCGGGATTCCCCAGGTAAAGGAAGTCCTGGATACAGAGAGATCACGAAGGCCTTCCTTGACAAAAGAGATGATTTCGTTGCGTCTGCTTTTCGGCTGGATAAAGTCGGGGTTGGCCTCGATGTGTGCCAGAAGCGCGTCCTGGTATTTGCTCATGCGGAAAAAATATGATTCTTCCTTGAGCTTTTCCGTAGGTCTGTTGCAGTCAGGGCATCTGAAATCCATGAGTTGCGTCTCGGTCCAGAATGTTTCGCAGGGTGTGCAATACCAGTCTTCATACTCTCCCAGGTATATGTCACCCTGGTCCATCACCCTCTGGAAAATTTCGCTAACACCCTTTTTGTGGCGCTCCTGGGTGGTGCGAATGAAATCGTTGTAGGAGATGTCAAGTTTTTCCCATAATGACTGGAAACGCTTTACCACACGGTCCGCCAGTTCCAGGGGGGTCTCGCCAGCCGCGTTTGCCGCCTTTTCAACCTTCTGTCCATGTTCGTCCGTTCCGGTCAGGAAAAAGACTTCAAAGCCCTTCAGTTTCTTGTAGCGTGCGATAACATCGGCTGCCAGCGTTGTATAGGCATGGCCCAGATGGGGAACGTCATTCACGTAATAAATTGGTGTCGTTACGTAGAATTTTCGGCTCATGGTTTCTCCTTTGTTCTTGCCGCGTTGTCTCTGGAATCCTGTCGTTCTTTGGGAGGCCGGGCGGATTGCGGTCGTTGTTGTCCCCGCTGTTGTTTTCTCGGTTTGTTTTCCTCGGGCTCTTTCGCGGGCTTTTTGGTCCGCTCCGGTGCGACCTCCAGTTTGACCTCGTCTCCCCGGACGATTATTTCATGGTTGTCATCGGTCTTTACCGTTACCGTTCCGTCGAGAATGTTCAGTTTGACAACCTCGCCTTCCACTGTTCCGCAGGAAACCCTCTTGCCGCATTTTGGCAGGCATCTCCGAAGGGTGCAATAGGTTTCGAATTCATAGGCAAGGCAACAGAGAAGTCTTCCGCACTGGCCGGAGATCTTGGTCGGGTTCAGCGCCAGATTCTGTTCCTTTGCCATTTTTACCGAAACCGGCTCAAACTCTCTCAGAAAGGAAGAGCAGCAGAGTTCTCTTCCGCAGATACCTATTCCTCCCACCATGCCGGCTTCATCCCTAACGCCTATCTGACGCATCTCTATTCTTGTGTGAAAGGCATGTGCCAGGTCCTTGACCAGTTCCCGGAAATCGATTCGGCCGTCGGCTGTAAAATAGAAGATTGCCTTGCTTCCGTCAAAGAGATACTCGACCTTTACCAGCTTCATATCCAAGCCGCGCTCCCGAACCCTGCGCAGACATAAATCAAAGGCGTCCTTTTCCTTGGCCCGGTGTTTGGACGCGGACTCAAGATCTTCCGGAACGGCTTTTCTCAGAATTGTCTTTACACCTTCCGACACTTCATTGTCATTGATCTCAAAAGGTCCTTTTACCACTCGACCAATGCTTCTTCCTCTCTCGGTCTCAACAATAACCTGTTCATCAATATTTATATCCAGGTCGCCGGTCTTGAAATCATAGAGCCTGCCGGCGGTCTGGAATTGGATTTTTACAATTTTCGCCACTGCTTCCTCCAGTGATGAACCCCATTATGTCCAGGGTTCTTAACGTTCTGCTTGGGGGTCATGCGCTCGCCATCTCCATGAAAAGCACCTCCAGAGAAAGACGTGGATTGGTATTCTTCATGACAGAGTGACGGATTCGGTTTATAAATTCCAGGTTTTTCATAATATGTTCCAGGGAGCATTGTCCGGCCTTTTCTTTCAGCAACGACAGCAGGTCGCTGTTGGCAATCTTTCCGTGTCCGGTGTGCAGGAAAAGGATATCGCGCCAGAAAAGCATCAGGAGATCTATAAGATAAAGCATGCTTTCCCTGTTGGATGCATATTCCTCGGCGCTTTCGAGCAGCGGGATAATGTCTGAGCATGAGAGGCCGGCTGCGCGTTCGAGAAAGATCATTCTCTCCTGTAAATGGTCGCCTTCAAGAAGTTCTCTCGCTCTGGCAAGATCTCCCCCGGCCAGGGCGGCCGCAATACGGGCAGGTTTCAAATCTGCTCCATCTTTCGTAAGGGCTGCTTCAATGGTATCAGTGGAAAGGGGAGAAAAGCTAATCTGCTGACACCGGGAACGTATGGTGGGGAGGAGGCTTTCCACGTGGGATGTCAGGAGGACAAGTAATGCGTCACCCGGTGGCTCCTCCAGTGTCTTCAGAAAGGCATTGGCTGCGGATATGTTCATCCTTTCGGCATCTTCGATTATGCAGGCTTTCTTTTTCGCTTCGTAGGGACGAAAGGAAAGCGCTTTCCGCAGATCCCGGATCTGGTCGATTTTTATGTGCATTCCTTCCGGTTGCACGAGGTGAAGATCCGGGTGGTTGCCTTCGGCAATCTTTCGGCAGGGGGGGCACTTTCCGCATCCTCCATTCTCTTGACAGAATACCGATTCAACCAGAGCAAGGGCAGTCTCTTTCATGCCTATGCCGTCAATGCCTTCAAAGAGGTAAGCGTGGGACAGTTTTCCCGCTTCAATTGAGCGTTTTAGAAGCGTTACGATGCTCTTGTGTCCGATAACGCTGGAGAAGGGCATGGCTAACCTCGGCCAATCCGGGACAGGACAACCTCTCTGACCGCGGACGCCGTTTCGCTGATCCCTTTGCTGGCGTCCAGCACAACAAAACGCTCCGGGCTGTTTGCCGCCAGATGTAGATAACCTTCTCTGACAGCGTGGTGGAATCTGAGGGACTCCTTCTCGAAACGCTCTTCGCGAGCGCCCTTGGTGAGCTGAATCCTTTCCAGGGCACGGCGCAGTCCCAGCTCCTCGGGGCAGTCAAGGAGAATGGTAAGGTTGGGCATGAGTCCGCCTGATGCCAGTCGGTTGAGAGTGCAAATCAAGTCGAGGTCAAGTGAGCGGCCGAAACCCTGGTATGCTATAGTGGCATCAGTGAATCTATCGCAGATTACAATCTTTCCTTCCGAGATGGAAGGGCGTATGACTTCCTCCACATGCTGAGCGCGGGCTGCCGCGTAGAGGAGCAGTTCGGCCAGTGGAACCAGTTTCCGGTTTTCCGCGTCCAGCAGAATATCTCTTATTTTGTTGGCGATTACGCACCCGCCCGGTTCACGGGTAAAGATCGAGGGTATGTCCTGTTCTTTCATAAAACGGGAAAGTATCTCCACCTGTGTGGTCTTCCCGCACCCTTCTATTCCCTCGAATGTAATAAAGCAAGACACGACGGAGTCTCCATCCGGAATTATCAGTAATTGCCAGTAAAATCAGAAATTATAAGTAAGAGGCAGGGATTAATCAAGATAAAAACAGTTCTCATTCTTTTACGGCCGTATTGGTGTAGGAGGTCTTCTAATCTGCTGCGCTCCGGGTTCAATTTCTTTCCGTGGCATATTCGAAATTCCGAAAAAATGATTATTCAGAGGATTCAGCCGGAAGCTGACTTGTTTCGTCTCTTTAAATAGGTTTCTTTCACGACCTGAAAACTCAACGATATGAACACGGAGTAAGGAATGGGGCCTCCATGTCAGGGGCAGGCGCATTTAACTGTTCATCTTTTTTGTTGACAATGGTAGTTTACTCTAAATAAAATTATAAAATTTTCCGGCTTTGCGAGTGGCGGCCGTTGAGAGAGGAGACTGGCGTAAATGGCTAAAAAACTGTGGAATGTTGCCATAGCTGGCGCAACCGGCGCGGTGGGCAACCAGATGATTCAGTGTCTTGAGGAGAGAGATTTCCCGGTAGGAAAGATCAGGTTTCTGGCGAGTGAAAGAAGTATCGGGAAAGTCCTTGAGTATAAAGGAAAGCCTGTTCAGGTCGAGCTTCTTGACCATGATGCATTCGAGGGGATTGATATTGCTCTTTTCTCCGCGGGGGGCAGCCGCTCTTTAGAGTTCTGCCCATCAGCTGCACGCGCCGGCGCTGTCTGTATCGACAATTCCAGTGCATGGAGAATGGATCCGGATGTACCTCTCGTGGTACCCGAGGTAAATCCCCACGCCATTGGCGGTTATACTAGGAAGGGTATAATCGCAAACCCTAACTGTTCTACCATTCAGATGGTGGTTGCTCTTGAGCCTCTTCATCGCTATGGAACCATCAAGCGACTCATTGTTTCGACCTACCAGGCTGTTTCAGGTACGGGAAAGAAGGCAATTGACGAGTTGCGGTTGCAGTCTGGAGAAATGCTGAATGGCAGGCCCGCGGAAGCCAAGGTTTATCCATATCGCATTGCGTTCAACTGTCTTCCCCAGATTGATTCCTTCGAGCCGAACGGTTACACCAAAGAAGAGATGAAAATGGTGAACGAGACCAGAAAGATAATGGAATCAGATATCCGCGTTACCGCCACTACTGTGCGTGTCCCGGTTTTCTTCGGCCATTCGGAGTCCGTGAACATCGAAACGGAGAAAAAAATCACGGTTGCCAAGGCTTTCGAGCTTATAAAGAACGCCCCCGGTTGCAAGCTTGTCGACGATGTCGCGAAGAAGGTCTATCCGATGCCCATCGATGCAGCGGGGCAGGACTTGACATATGTCGGCAGGATCCGCGAGGATGAATCAGTGGAAAACGGTTTGAACCTTTGGATCGTCGCCGACAATATCCGTAAAGGCGCCGCTACCAATGCCGTGCAGATTGCGGAAATTCTCATAAATAAATATCTTTAATCTGAAAGACAGGTTGGGTACACGTCAATATTGAATGTTGATTCCGGATTGATTCAGGGAGACGTCTTCGAGACGTCTCTTTATTTTCCATGCGTACTATAAAGCTTATAATTGAATACGAAGGAACCCGTTACGCCGGATGGCAGGTTCAGCCTAACGGCCTTTCCGTGCAAGAGGTCGTAGAGGAGGCGCTTGAAAGGCTTCTCAGGGAACGGGTGCGAGTTTTTTCGTCAGGCCGCACTGATGCCGGCGTTCACGCCAGAGGCATGGCAGCGGCCTTCCAGACCGAGAAGACAATTCCTTTAAGCGCATTCTCTGACGGATTGAATACGCTGTTACCGCAAGATATCGCAGTACGAGATGCAAGTGAGGCGCCTTTTGGCTTCAGCCCCCGCGGCGATGCAAAGGGGAAGCATTATCGATATACAATACTTAATAGTTCAAGGCGTTCCCCGTTGTCTCGTCTCTACGTCTGGAGGATCGGACATCAGCTCGATCTGAAGGCAATGGATCTAGCCTCCCGTCATTTTGTAGGGGAGAAGGACTTTTCGGCTTTTCGCGCCTCAAACTGCTCCGCAAAGACAACTATGCGACGAGTGGATTCTCTGGACATGACACGTGATGGGGACTTGATTGTCATAGATGTCAGAGGGAGTGGTTTCCTGAAAAACATGGTAAGGATCATTGTCGGGACCTTGGTCTCTGTCGGGAGGGGAAGAATATCCCCTGATGATATTCCAGTAATATTTGCATCCGGTGATCGAAGGATGGCGGGGAGCACGGCGCCGCCTCAAGGCTTGTGTCTGATGGAGGTATTTTATTGAAAATTCTGGTTTTGGAAAAATATCTTGACAAGCAAAGGTGCATGAACTAAATTTAGCATCTTTCAAAACGTCAACGAAGTTGATTTTTACATCCAGCTGTGAGGTTATATGAAAACGCTTGTGCCAAAAAATGAAGATATAAAAAGGGATTGGTTTCTGGTTGATGTTGACGGCAAGGTTCTTGGCCGTGTAGCCACCCATATTGCCAATGTACTTCGTGGAAAAAACAAACCCCTCTTTTCCCCCCATGTGGACAGTGGAGATTTCGTGATTGTGGTTAATGCGGAAAAGGTGGTTCTCACCGGTAATAAGCTTTCCGATAAGATTTACTACAGTCATTCGGGGTATCCCGGAGGAATCAAGTCTATTTCGGCTGGAAAGCTGATGGAAAAGAAGGCCGAAGATATTATCAGAAAAGCTGTGAAGGGGATGTTGCCCAAGAACAAGCTTGCGAGTCACATGTTGAAAAAGTTGAAGATTTACACTGGTTCAACTCACCCTCATGAGGCGCAGCAGCCCAAGTCTTTGCAGGTCTAACATCACTTTCAACAACAATTTGTCAGGAGAATAGTATATGGCGGCAGCAAGCTTCTACGGCACCGGAAAAAGGAAATCATCCATCGCCCGGGTGTGGTTGAAACCCGGAAGCGGAAAAATTATTGTTAATGACAAGAGTCTTGATGAGTATTTTGGCAGAGAAACGTCCAAGATGGTTGTCAAGCAGCCGCTTGAACTCACTGAGAACTCGGATAAGTTCGACATTTTCGTTACTGTAAAAGGTGGTGGAGATAGCGGTCAGGCGGGAGCCATAAAGCACGGAATAACGAAGGCATTGCTTGAGGCTGATGTCGCTTTGCGTGGGACGCTGAAAAAAGCGGGATTCATAACAAGGGACTCGCGAGTCAAGGAGCGTAAGAAGTATGGCAAGGCGGCAGCCCGCCGAAGCTTCCAGTTCTCCAAGCGCTAATAAACGGTATAGCGTCGCAGGTGAATTGATTGAGGGGAAATCCGAGCGGGTTTCCCCTTTTCTGCGTTTGAATTTCATATGAAAGGTCTTACTTTGTTTGCAAATTAACCTTAAAAAGCGAGTGACGATCATTCGCGGATAACGAAGGATGATTTCAATCGCCGAATCTAGGATATATATCACGGGAGGCTAGTTTTATGATCAGGGTTGCGGTTGTGGGCGCCAGTGGATATACGGGGGTAGAGTTGTTGAGGATCCTTCATGGTCACCCGGAGGTGGAGGTCACCTGTGTTACCTCGGAGAGGAGTTCGGGTAAGGTGGTGTCTGAGATTTTTCCTTCGGTGCGCGACTATTTCGGGCAGACACTGGAGAGTCTGGAACCAGCACGGGTGGCGGAAAAGGCCGATTTTATATTCACAGCATTACCGCACCAGGCAGCTATGGCGGTTGTGCCCGATTTCTTGAACCATGGGAAAAAGGTCGTTGATCTTTCGGCTGATTATCGTTTCAGGTCACCAGACGTTTATGCCTCATGGTATCAAGAGCACATGAATCCCGAAGTTTTGAAAAGTTCAGTATACGGGCTTCCGGAAATCAGAAGAGATCTGATTGCTGGCGCCCCTCTGGTTGGTAACCCAGGCTGCTATCCAACCAGCGTTATTCTCGGCCTTGCCCCCCTTTTGCATAATGGACTTGTGGACATTACAACAATCATTGCTGACTCAAAGTCAGCTGTCAGCGGGGCTGGTCGAGGCGCCAAGGTTGATACGCTCTTTTGTGAGGTAAATGAAGGCTTCAAGGCGTACGGGATTGCCGTACACCGCCACACGCCCGAAATCGAGCAGGAGCTGTCACTTCTTGCCGGAGAAGATGTCACCATTTCATTTACCCCACACCTGGTACCTATGGATAGGGGTATCCTGTCTACGATTTATGGAAAGTTGAAGCGGCATCAAACCACTTCACATTTGCTGGAGATGTACAGGGAATATTACGCCAAAGAGAGATTTGTGCGAATTCTCCCGGAGGGCATCTATCCTGTGACCAAGCAGGTGCGGGGATCGAATTTCTGTGACATAGGGCTGATTGCGGATCAAAGGACAGGTCGAGTGGTGATTATTTCGGTGATCGATAACCTGGTAAAGGGCGCGTCCGGTCAGGCCGT
>Ga0302252_1000970_pt1 | contig 19295 bp, 16 predicted proteins | sample AAG_RA_Leu_MG_FD_193511 | JGI IMG/M metagenome (GOLD analysis project Ga0302252, IMG submission 193511) | Enriched activated sludge microbial communities from anaerobic digester in WTTP, New Holstein, Wisconsin, United States - AAG_RA_Leu | ecosystem: Engineered > Bioreactor > Anaerobic >...
ATATGGACGACAAAACTGCGGATCGAGAGACAATTTTGGAGTATTTCTCTGGAATCTTGCTAAGTTCATACCACTATCATACCACATGCTCATGCGGTATGAAAGTGGTATGAAGGGGTGAGGTTGTTTTGCTTGAGGCAGTAAAGAAAACCCCATCTGGATTGTTTGAATTGAGGACATTGCACTCGTCAAAAAGCTGGTTTCAGCCGGCGATACCAAGGACTTCAGTCGGTTTTCCATAATAAACCGAAACAATGCAGTAATGCAGTTCCCTGTCCCTGGTCTGCCAGCGTCTCGCTGGTTTTTATGCCAGCGAGACGCTGGCAGACCTTTCCGGTGAGACACCGGAACTCCGTGTGCTGGAATTCTACTGCATTATCTGGGACAAATCATTCATGAACTCGAATAATAGGGGCTTTTAGCAATCAGTCTGATGGGGACAAAGTTATCGCTATGGATTCGGAGCTAAAGCGATGATCCACGTGATATCAAAAAAGTAAGGGCGGAATGAATCCGCCCTTTAATGTTTGTAGATATGGTAGTTAAGTTATTATCTGAATCCTTGGGAAATGGCTTCACCCAGATCGAAGATCGGCAGGTAGATCACCACGATGATGCTTCCCACGATGGCAGCCATGATCACGATGAGCAGCGGCTCGATCAGCGATGTCAAACGATCGATTACCGAATCCACCAGCTTCTCGTAGAACTGAGCAGCTTTGGATAAGAGCTTGTCCATGTCGCCGGTTTCTTCGCCTGTGGCAATCATCTGGAGCAGGGTTGGGGGAAACATGCCGGTTCTGCGGAAGGCATTGGCCACGCCGTATCCCTCTTTCACCAGGATTCTGGCTTTGCGCACGGCATCTTCCACCACCGCGTTCTGCACCACGTGTTCAGTGAGTTCCATAGTATCCATAATCGGAACGCCTGCCGCCATCAGAATGCTGAAAGTGCGGCTGAATTTACTCATGATGGAGTTATTGATCACCTTGCCAATCACGGGGATTTTCAGCTTCATGGTGTCCATAACGAAGCGTCCGCGGTCGGTAAGATAGAGCAAGAAGAGTCCAAACACGGCCAGGATCAGGATTACAACTGTGGCAAACACGTTTTGGGTGATGAAATTACTGATGTTTATAGCCAATACCGTGGGCCCTGGCAGGTCGGCATTGAAGTCGGCATAAACGCCTGCAAACAGGGGGATAATGTAATAGAACATCGCCCAAACCACGCCGGCCAGGAAGATCAGAATGAACACAGGATAGGCCATGGCGCTGGTAACTTTACGACGCGTATCCTCGATTTTCTCCAGGTAGTCCGAAAGCTCGTCCAGCACAGTATGCAGGGTTCCGGATACTTCCCCGGCTTTCACCAGGGCTACATAGAGGGGATTAAATACGCCTGGATGCTGTTCCATCGCTTCAGAGAGGGAATATCCCTTGCGGATGTCGTCGGATATGGTGCGCAATACCTTGGCAAAGCGTTTGTGCTTCTCTTCTTTCTCCAGGTCGGTTATCGCTTTTTCGATGGTAAGACCAGCGGAAAACATGGTGGATAACTGGCGCGTGAAGAACACCAGGGTTTTGAGGCCGACGCCGGTGCGAATCTTGTAGATGGTTAGCATCAGCTTGTCAAAGAGGGACATCTTGCCCTTGTAAGCTCCTTCTGCAGCGGCTTTAACGCTGATTATGGTGCTGCCTTCCTTGGCAAGTTTATCCACGGCCATATCCAGAGTGTCGGCTTTGATCATTCCTTCTACTCTGGCACCTTTGGCGTCCTTTACTATATAGGCAAAATTTGGCATATCGCTTTACCTTCTTTTGTTATTTTCGAGTTTTGATAAGCTGCGCGGGGCACCCTATTCAACCACGGTCATCTTGATTACTTCGCGGATAGTGGTGATTCCACGTTTCATCTTGGATAAGGCTGCATCGTGCAGAGTTCTCATCCCGGCTTTTAAGGCAGCATCGCGGATCAGGTCTTGATTTCCGCCTTCGAAGATCAGTTTACGGATTTCAGGAGTTACGGTAAGCAGCTCAAAGATACCTTCACGACCGGCAAAACCGGTATTGTCGCAGTGTACGCATCCAGCCCCGATCTTGAAATTAACCTTGCTGGCTTCTTCAGGGGACAAACCGCTGTCCTTGATCTCCTGCTCAGTTGGTTTATAATCTTTTATACAGTATTTGCAAATTTTACGAACCAGGCGCTGAGCCATCACCAAAGACAGGGAAGAACCCACGAGATAGGGTTTGATTCCGATGTCGATCAAACGGGTAATGGTAGAGGGAGCGTCGTTGGCATGCAGAGTGGAAAACACCAAGTGACCGGTAAGTGAGAACTTGATGGCGATATCGGCCGTTTCTTCGTCGCGGATTTCACCGATCAGCACGATATCCGGGTCTTGACGCAACACGCTGCGCAAAGCGGATCCGAAAGTAAGCCCGATCTGTTCTTTGGTTTCGATCTGGGTAATACCTTCCAAACGGTATTCCACGGGGTCTTCCACGGTTATGATGTTGGTTTCGATGTCTTGAATTTCCTTCAAGGCGGCATGCAATGAGGTTGATTTTCCGCTTCCGGTGGGGCCCGAGACAATAATGATTCCATAAGGACGGCGAATGATCTTGTGGAAAATGGCCATGTCCGAATCTTCGAATCCCAACGTGGTAAGCTTGAAACCGAATTCCCCCTTATCCAAAAGACGCATCACAACCTTTTCACCCAGCACAGTGGGAGTGATTGATACACGAACGTCCACGCTTTTCAGAGAGGTTTTCAGAGCGATGTGACCGTCCTGGGGTAATCTACGTTCGGCGATATTCAGTTTACTCATCACCTTGATAATGGAAACCACCCCTGGATGCATGCCGATAGGTGGAGTCATTACTTCGCGCAGAGCGCCGTCCACACGATAACGGACGCGGGTCGTTTTTACCAGAGGTTCGATGTGGATGTCTGTCGCACCAGCTTTGATAGCTTCGTTGATGATCAGGTTTACCAGTTTTACGATGGGAGCATCAGCATCCCCCGATGCAGCGGCAATGGTGATCTCGTTTTCATCTTCGTCCACGGCAACAAAGTCAAAACCGCCCACGGCGTCTTCAACCTGGGAAGTGGTTCGGATGCTCTTATAATACTTTTCTATAGTATCGTGCAAAGTGCTATCGCCGATCAGCTCAGGCTTGATGCTCTTGCCTAAAAGCTTCTTCAAGCTGTCCAGAACAGTAAGGTTTTCAGGATCTGCCAAGGCTACTACTATGCTGTCGCCTTCCTTACGCAGGGCTATCACGCGGTTTTCCAACGCATAAGGTTCTGGGATCAAAGAGACAACAGTCAGATCGAGCTCCATCAGTTCCTTTTCGTTCACTATTTCGTAGCCAAGCTGCATATTCAGGGCAGCCAGCAATTCACGCTCGGTTAAATAGCCAAGTTTGATAAGGGTTTCGCCAAGTTTCAGGCCAAAATTGCCCTGTTTTACCAGAGCTTCCTTCACTTGATCTTCTGTTACGTATGCCTCATGCACCAGGACTTCACCCAGGCGGGCAAATTGGGGATTGAAACTCATTAAGTCTTCCTTTGGGTATTTCTCGCCTTTCAGGCTAACGGGAACCCAGCAGAAGGCTGGTTCCCGTTAACCGGAATAGGCTTTTATGCTATACTATATCTTTACCAGGGTGCTGTTCCAGGATAATGGAAGAGCGTTATGGAAGTATTAGACTGAACGTTGGTTCCCAGAATACGACCGGTGATGAGCACATCTGCGGTTCCAGGGGTCATAGTCATTGGATCGGGCAGGGGTATTTCCTGAGCTTTGCAGGCAATGCGACCCTGAGCCAAACCATTTGCATCCGTAATCACTCGCCACCACTCATTTGGCGGAAGCGTCGGATCGTATAGTCCATTCAGATTCTGGACGAAGTTACCTCGCGTACAGAGAAGCATCACATACCCATTTTCGATCGGAAGTCCCTGACCGTCGGTAAGCAGACAGTGGATGTTGCTATATTCCGGGGGAACTTGGTTTAAGTCGAAATAAAGGGCTGCAGGCTGAGCCTGGATTTCAAAACGTGGATCATTTAATGGCAGAACCACGTCGGCTTCTCCATAGATGGGGTTGCCATCTGCGTCTTCGCCGCAGTTTGCCCGGATGGTGATCACGTCGAAGGTATAACTACCGCTGTAGGTAAACACAGTATAAGCTACTCCAGCCAGGGAGTCGCCATTGATGCTAACGTTTCCAACGTATGCCTCGGCCTGGATTTGACAGGCGGGATTGTTCAGCAATTCGAACCATACGGCAGTTCCCTTGTCCACTGGGTTATTGTGAATATCCTTCACGATAGCACCGGCAATGATACGCCATACGCCACCCCCGATGTTCGTGCCTGTGTTGAAACCGCCGATGAAGGGGACTATGCCTCCCGGAGCTGGCGGGCCGGCATGGATAACGATGTTGTTCTTTTGGGCATAGATATATCGCACGGCATCATCGCTGATCCAGGAAGCCCGGATTGTCAACAAACCGGATGCTGTTCCGCTGTTTACCGAGATCTGCGCTTCACCTCCGTTTGAGACCACCTCCACGGAGTCAGCCTGGGGATAGCCATTCAGGTTTGCTCCTGAGGGAGCATTGGAGTTCATTATCTTGAAATACACTCTTTGAGGAGCGTCGATCAAGTTGCCATTGATGTCGCGTAATTTTACACGCAGAATGGCAGACTGCAAACCGCCTGTATTGGCAACGTTCAGGTTGATCTGATCAGTCTGAGTGAAGCTGATGGAGTGCAATTCGTTGGAAGTAATCGTAAAGATTGTTTGCATCTGCAGGGTATCGCCATTGGCTGTGGCTTTTATCGCTGCCGCACCTGCAGACAGGCCGGGAGTAAAGCGAACTCTGGCCCAGCCGAAGTAATCGCCGGAAGTCTCGGTATTTATGTTCACGGCTTGAGAAGCGTTCATGAAAGTACCAAGGTCGGTGGTAAACTTAACTGGCTGAGAGGGGCAAAGGTTGTTGTATACGTCGGTTAGACCTGCATGAATCCAAATCTGGTTGGGGCTGCCAACACTACTGGTATCCGCTTCCACCAATTGCTCTCCAACCTTAACAAAGGAGTCGAGATCGATAAAGGCGGGACGTCCGGGTTTTATTACCACTTCGCGGCTGTCGCTGACTCCCGCAATGGTGGCAGTAACGACTGCCATGGGAGAACCGGGCTCTGTATTGGCGTCTGTCCAGGAACTGAAGCGAACGGTAGCTTGCCCATTAAAGGTAGGAGCCACCACACTGCTGCCGAGTTCATTGTCGCCAGAATCCAGGAAACGCCCCTGGGTACAGGAAAAAGTAACCAGAGTGTTATTGGGAACTGTGTTGCCTTCGGAATTGATGGGTACTGCGACCAGATTCACGGTTTGCATAACGGTCATCAGATAGGGCTCTTGTTCGCCGGGGAAACGCAGATTTACATCAGCGATATCAGGAATAGGCTTGATTTCCACTTGCACGGTAGTGGTGTCGGCGGAAACCAGAGAGTCGGTTACTGTGGCGTGGAATTTTCTTACCACAGCCATAATGGTTGCCATTCCTACGTCGCCGTCATCCCAGAAAGTGGTTTTGGCTACGCCGGTACTATCGGTTGGAACGTTGGTAAGCACGCGTCCCAGATTGGTCTTGAAATTCACTATCTGGTTTGACACGCCAAAACCTTCTCCGTCCTTCACTTCCACCGAGATGGTGGAATATGTGATGTTATTATCGGAATAAATCACGGTAGGAGAAGCAGTGATGCGGGTGATAAACCGAAGCTCTGATACCGGTGGGGGTGGTGGGACTGTGGGTAAAATCGGAGGTGGATTGCGCCTGTCACAGCTTGCGCTGAAACTGACCAGAATAATCATCAGCAGCGTAAGGATAGGCATCAGGGAGCTGAACTTTTTCATTCTTGTTCCTCCTCTTCAAACTCGATGAGAGTGCGAGTTAAGCGCTCGTCGATTTTTAATTCAGGGCTTGTTTCCTGCATTGAAACCAAACGGGGTGTAATTTCGATAATCAAATCGGTATTCTCTACCAATTCATAACGGTGTTGGAAGATTTTGCCAACAAAGGGCAGATCACCAAGGAAGGGTACTTTGTTGGTCTTTTGGCTGATGCTGGAATTCAGCAAGCCGCCCACAATTATCTTGTGCTCATTGGGAACCGTGACCGCCGAAGATACTCTGCGAACTTTGGTACGGGGAACATATCCGCCTACCAGTTCGGTTACGGAACTCACTTCGGGGTTGATGTTCATGGTGATGTTGCCGTCTTTGTTTACCTTGGGGGTCACGTTCAGGATAATACCAACTTCCTGTCTTTCCACCTGCACCTGTTTCTCGTTGTCCATTACTACGAAGGGGACGACCTCACCGATGTGCATGGTAGCCAGTTCGCCGTTCAGGGCTGTGACGCGGGTGTCAGTGAGCAATTGGGCAGCGTTATTTTCCAGCAACCAGTCGATTGTGATGTCAAAAGCAGTCAGTTGACGGCTGAAATGAGCGATATCATCGAAACCGTCGATTCTCTGGAAATACTGCTCATCTGGAATCACGCCAAAGTCATTGGGATTGCCGTGAGGCAGATAACCGGTTACGTCAGAGTAATCGTAGGGAAGTCCGGCACCATTTTCGTTCACGGGATCCTCGGCCAATATGGTTGTCAAATGATTCAGACGGCTCCAGTCGATACCGATTTTCTTGGCTTGGTTCAAATGAACTTCGATAAGACGAACCCTGATTTCTACCTGGTCTTGTTCGTTATCGATGGATTTCACCAGTTGCTCGATTTCCTTGAAACTTTCGGGGTTTCCGTAAACCATCAAGGCATTCTGGCCTTCCAGAGGAGTGATTTTGAGGCCGGTATTCTGCAGGGATTCGCTCACTTTCTTGGCATCGAGATTATTAAGATAGATAATGTCGCTGCGTTCGCCGGTTTCTTCCATGATGTTTTGTTTGGCACCTACGATGAAGGTGTTGCTGCCAACCACGCGGTAGGACAGACCGGCAGAACGTGCCACCAGGGAAACTGCAGTTTCGATAGGAACGTCTTTGATGTTGATGGTAACTCTTTTTTCTTCTTTGTCATCTCCCCCTCCAGCTTGTTCGATCGAAAGGACGATATTGGTTTCACTGAGGCGGGACAGAGCTTTAAAAACCGAAGACAGAGTAGCATCGTCGGCATTGAAGGTTACTCGGGTATCGAGAATCGGGTCTCTTCTCGTTTGTGCGCTTAAGGTGGTAAAACTCATAAGCAGCAGTGCTAAGATCAGTGCAATCATATACTTTGCACGCAAGGTGTTTTTCATACTATCTCCCAGTATCATAATAATATTCCTTACCAGCTTCCGGTAGTGCCTTTGAACATTGTGTTGTCATCGGCGGGTTTTGCAGGCCGGGGAGCCAGTTCTGTGGTAGAGACTATTCCGTTATAACTGTAGCGGATGCTTTTGTCGGAAATATCCAGGATTCTTCTGCCTTCGATGGTTTGACCAACTCTGGCTTCATGCAGCACGCCGCGGTATTCGATATAGGCTATGCGGTTGCCATTCTCGTCACTGGCGGTAGTAGCCAGACGGAAGGTATTCTTAACCATCTCTTCGAATTCTTTCTCGCGGTCCACTTTATCTTTGATAATGTTTCCCTGGCGCAGGGGATCGCGGTTTGAACTGAATACGAACATCTTACGATCCTGGATCGAATTTTCGATAGATTTGATTTTATTCAGCAGCGTGTCGGACACAGATTCCTTCGTATAAACCGATTTTTCGGGGATTTGTTTCCAACTGCGATGCATAGCCACGAGGTGAACAGCCATGGCAAAAAGGAGGATCACAATGAGGGCGATGGCCAGGTCTTTGATAAATCTCAGTTGCATCTTACGCCTCCTTCTTCACTTTGAATATCGAAAGTTCCAAAGTCATACGATATCGGTTGGGAGCTCCCGGAGCCCGGACTTCCTTGTCAGAAACCTGAGTTGGGCTGATATCCAGAGCGTGTATCTTGAGGATATTATCCAATGCTTCCAGATCGGAGATAAATTGCCCGATCTGCACGTAGCTGGCTTCCAGCTCGAGATTGTAAGTGGTTTCGATCAGGCCGGGCAGCGAGAATTTGTTGCTGTCAGACAGCTTGTTAAGCTGAATGGAGCGTTGGTCTGCCAATTGACCGATCTTGGTTTTGAAGTCGTTGATCTCATCGAAACTAAAGCTGGCTGTTTTGGTAAGGCTATTGTCTATGATCAAGGCAAATTGGCTGAGCTGCTGATCCATTATCCGGGCGCTGTTCAGCTGTTCTTGGGCGGTTTTGATTTTTCCATCCAGCTCCTCGATCTTACTTTTCGATTTGCGCACTGTGTTTGAGGTCAGCATAAAGAACAATACCCCGATCAGGATTAACAGCAGTACGAATACACTATATCTCTCTTTCATTACTGCCTCCTTCCACCGCCGGTATTGGCATCTTTGCTGTAGCACTCGATAACGAATTCCAGAATTGCGGTGTCTTTCACTATCTGACGGGTAATCTGCCCGGATTTGATCTGAGGAAAGTCGTTACTGATCTCAGGATTACTTTTCAGACGGTTTATGAAAGACTGGATCAGGTCGAGCTCTTTTACGTTTACGTCCACTTCGGTGATCCCGTTCAGGGTCAGCACCCCATTGGAGAACGAAAACTTTCGCACGGCCAGCTTATCATCTATTTCCTGTCCCAGGGCAATCATTTTCTTGGCCCAGAATATACGGTTGTTGAATGTTTCGGCCAAGTGATCGAGATCGTCGCTGGACAGATAGTCAGCGCTGGTTTGGAATTGTTCCAATTGCTGTTTGGTGTCATTGTAAAACTTCTGCCGGTTCTCAACCCGCAGTGTTGCCATATTGCTTATATAAATCCATCCGGCGATCATGGCGATCAGGCCGATAACGAAGAAAACCACCGCTGTGATGAAGGTTTTCTTTTCGCGTTCGGCTTGAAGCCGCAGTTCGCCGAATTTGTTGAGGTTTATCTTAAAGTAGAATGGACCAGTCATCAGTTTCCTCCCCTTATTCCATTCTCATAGCCAGGCCGATGGCCAGGGCCAGTTGAGGGTCTTTTTTGCTCTGGAGTCTGTCCGAGACTTCCACATTGGCAAAGGGCATGAAGATCTCGGTGGGGATGGCAACTTTTTCCTGGAAATATTCCTGAAGTCCAGCCAGTTTGGCGGAACCACCCATCAGATACAGCTTTCGGAAATCGCTATTGCCGGCTTCTTTTACATAGAAGCGAAGCGAACGGCGAACTTCGTCCACGATTGCATCCTCGGTCGATTTTTCAGAAATGTCCAGCATACTGATCGATTCCACGGTGGCTGAGGCAGGATTGTCGCGCAGACCGAATTCCATTTTATGGCGCTCTGCCTGATCCCATTCCATCTGACGCTTGCGCATGATATCGCGGGTAAAATTGTATCCGCCGTAAGGTATGTCGCGGGCGAAAAGCTTGGCTTCGGGACCCCAGATCACCATGTTGCTGCGATGTGCACCCAGATTCAGCAACACATAAACCCCTTCCTCGGCAAAGGCATTCAGCGAAAAGCTGTTAACTACCGCCAAAGAATCAATATCAACGATATTGGGGGTAAGGCCTGCGCTGGTGAGGGTAGTGGTATGCTCGTTCAGCAAGTCTTTGGAAGTAGCGGCCAGAAGGATGTTCATGTTGTTCGTCTTTTCTTCCACACTCAGCACCTGATAATCCAGAACCATATCGGTTCCGCTGATCGGAATATGCTTTTTAGCTTCGAAGAACAGTGCGCTTTCGAGCTCCTCATCGGGCAGAAAGATGGTCTTGATCTGCTTGATACTGGTGTTATCACCGCCAATCGAGGTAACCAGGTGTTTGATATGCTTTGGATTGATCCGCAGCGATTTCAGCATTTCGATTATCACCGGCGCATAGCGTTCCGGTCGCAGGTCGCTGGGGATGTATTCTATTCCCGAGGCAACCGTTGGCCGGATATCGCAATTCAGCAGCTTGAAACCTTCGTGCTGCTTTCGCAGATGAACGATCTTAATACTGTGGCTACCGATATCGATACCCACAGTTTCCTTGATTCGAACTTGTTTCTTCTTCATTCTTCCTCTTTATATCGTTTACATATAATCGTATGCGTAATATTACAGCAAGGCGCGCGGAGGGCGCTTTAACAGCCAGTTTCCGTGTTCCATTGGCAGTCGTTCGCCCTGGCGTTTAAAGTGTGGCCAATCCGGTGGTTTCAGCTTGTACATGCGTTTATCGTACTGATAGTTTTTACGGTAACCTACCTGATTGCTGGAATTCGCTCCCGGGTAGTCCCTGGTTTGCAGAGTAACAAAGACATTGGGATTGGCATATAGCTGAACCTGAATTGGATTCGGAGCGCTGGATCCACCGCAAAAATCCACGGGGATATCCCAGACGCCGTTGGGGTTGTTATTGGGATCGTTTACATAATTGCGTCGCACAAAACCACGCCGTTTTTGGCTTACTCCACCCCAGATGTTGATCGTTCCACGCATCAGGTAGGGTGCGCGTTCCGGCCAAAGCGGATTATACCAGGGGTAATCCAAAAGAGGTGGCCACACCTGGCTGGGGGTTTGGGGATATTTGTTGCGATGCAGATCGATCCAATCAAAAAGCGTGTCGCCAACTCCTGGAACATTTATAACAACCGCTGGAATGGAGCCATGTGGGTGCTGATACTCAAAGGTAAACACGCCATCTTTATATGCATTGGTGCCGCCGTCGTTCAGGGCTGCAATGGCTGCATAGATGAATACTCCACCGCCCGCTGGGTCTGCGTGTTCTGCATCTGCGCCCATATTGGTATGTTCGCGCAGAGTGTCCAGGGGATTCCAAAAGCCATATTTCAAGATTACGGATTTTTCGGAGATCAGGCCAACCATAGAACCGCGGTTGCTGATCGGATCGTTGGGTGGAATAGTGCCATCGATCAGAATATCTCCGATTATATACAGAGTATCTGCTGCTCCCCAGGTTTGAAATCCCGAAAAACTGGCAAATTGACCGTTGGTTGTTTTCTGGCCACGAATCCAAAGCTTGGAATTCACGAAGTTTGAGCGGTTATTACAGGAACCTCCACTCAGAGGAACCCAAACGGTATCGGTAACGGGGAAAAAATTATATACATCAGGCTGTTGCTGATAATTATATGGCCAGGTGGGGACATATTTGGCACGGGCTCTGCGAGGGGCTTGAACTTTTCCCCAGGCTCCTGTGTAACTGCTCGATGCCACCTCGACCAGTATAATATTGTTTGCATCATAGGTAGGTGGGCCTACCAATTGGCCGTTATTCCGTACTCCGGACATCTCAGAGGGGAATTCGTATGTTTCATATTCTTCATAGAGCCCGCCATGGAACACCTGATCGCGGGGATAGGTGCTGGCACCGCCATATACTCTCACTACGCCTGAGGTAGTAACCAGAGCGTCGAATCTCGGCCAACCAGGTGCATCCGGATTAGCGGTTCCGGCGGTGTTTCTGATCCAGATATCTTCGTTGCTGTGAACCGGACCGTCAAAGTAGTCGCGTCCGTCGAAACGAACCGCCTGCCCCTGAGGATCGAGCTCTTTGTCTGTGAAATACATAAACACCGGGCCGGTATCCTGAACGATGGTAAGTTCGCTATACTTGCGAACCACTGATTTATTGGTGCTGAAATATGCAGTTTGTCCAACGCCAGTCTTGGACTCAATCAGGGAACGTACCAGGTACTGGTTCTCGCCTGCCCCTGTGCTTCCGCTTTGAGACTGCCCGCCAACTATAACTGTGGTTCCTTCGGATTCAGTTTTAAGCCGGGATATCTGGGACTGCATTGTGTAAGTTTTGGCAAAGTGACTGCTGGTAATGGCAACTTCCCGCAGAGGGGTCCTAACACCCCCCCCCAGGCCGGGGTCAATTTTGGCTGCGGTTTCCAGGAAAGCCTGGCCGCGAAAAGTTTCGGCGCGTAAAAAATGCAAACTCTGAATGTTTTCCAGGTCTGCTTGGGCTGCCACGGTATCTCGCACGCTCATACTCGAGATACTTAGCCCGCTCATCATGGCAACCACGGCCAGCAACATTGCCAGGGCAATATTGCCACTTTGGGATTTAAGGATTTTTTTCATAATCAATTTCCTTCTGGCCTTTCCATATTTTTCATAGCCATCACGGTCGAGAAAGACACATTGCGGAATTTCTTGGCCGAGGTTTCTACTTTGGCTTTAATTTCGACGGTTACCACACATAATTTCTCGTCAGGTTTATAGGGGAAGAGAGCATTGTAAGCATTGGCATCTCCCACCTTGAACTCGATGATCTTTACTTTTTCTTTCAGGGCACGTTTTGGGAAAATGAAAGCTGGAGAATTTACCTGGACTCCGTTATACATATAGTTTGCACGGATTATCCCTTCCTGAAGATAGAAATGCATAAAGTCGTTTGGATATTCCTCGCGTAGTGGCGGGATAATCTTGATCCCATTTCCCTTGCCGGCCTCATTGGTTCTTCCGGTAATCTCCAAGGCCCGGGCATTCACCACGCCGTTGAATTGAATGTTGTTTCCACTACCCACGTTATAGCCGTTTTTTATGAAACTGAGGAATTCCGTGGTATCTTTTTGAAGTTCCACATAAGCGTTCAATTCCTGATACTTGCCAAAGAACACGCTCAATCCGACGCCTGCCACGAGGATCAAAAGAGTTGAGATCAGTAATACGGAGATCATTTCGATCAGGGTGAAACCCTTTTGGTTATTAGATATCTGCGTATTCATGCTCAACCCTCTTCAACGTCATAAAAATCTTCGCGGAGCTTAACAGAATGGCGTTTCTTGGTTTCTGGATCGATCCAGGTAACCTCGGCGACCACATAGGATAGGGGGTATTGCTTGGTTACATAGTACTCGATCTCTCTGCCATTGCGAACACTTACGCTTCCATAAAGATTTCCCACTTCGGTTACATCGATCAGCACTTGATTACCTGAAAAGGAACTGAAGGTTCCCAGTTTGTTCTTTTGTACGAATTGCTTTTCGATTTCGCCGGAAGCGATCAGAGTGGCTACGCGGTGCCGATAATTCTGCCTGGTTTGCTTCTCAGCATAGATAGCGCCCATATATATGGTAGTGATCAGCAATACCAGAACCACCGATATCACCAGGACTTCGATCAGGCTGAATCCGCCTTGAGCCCGAAGCAAGCCAAATGATTGGCTTGCTTTCCCAGTTTGGGCATTCTCAGGCTGAGTTTGGCAATGCTGTCTCATGCCTAAAAACCGGCTCCTGTGGCAAATTGTTTCGGGTTATCGGCAAATTCTTCGGCGATGGTCCTTTCGATCAGATTGTTCATCACCAGGTTATACAGCGATTGGTCTCTGGTCTGCATGCCTTCTTTGGTGCTGGACTGAATCACGGAAGGTATCTGATAGGTCTTTTCTTCTCGGATCAGGTTGCGCACGGCGGCATTGGCGATCATAATTTCAACGCTGGGAACCCTGCCCTTGCCATCTTTGGTTGGCAGAAGTGTTTGAGCGATAACCGCTTCCAATGATTCAGAGAGCATTGAACGCACTTGTTGCTGCTGCTCTTTGGGGAACATATCGATGATACGGTCGATGGACTTGGTACAACTACCGGTGTGCAAAGTTGCAAAAACAAGGTGACCGGTTTCAGCGGCTGTCAAAGCCAGAGATACAGTCTCCAAGTCGCGCATTTCACCCACCAGAATCACGTCCGGGTCTTCACGCAGAGCGCTACGCAAAGCAGCGGTGAAGCTCCAGGTGTCGTGTCCCAATTCGCGCTGGTTGATCAGGCTGTTTTTGCTGCGGTGCACGAATTCGATGGGGTCTTCCACGGTGATGATATGGCAGTTCCGGTTTTCGTTTACCGAGTCAATCATAGTGGCCAGGGTGGTTGATTTTCCGCTACCGGTGGGACCGGTAACCAGAATCAGGCCTTTTTCCTTGGATGTAAGGCGTTTCAGGATATCCGGCAGATGCAATTCGTCGTAGCTTTTGATCTCATTCGGAATCACGCGAAAAGCGCAGGAAACCCCGTTAATCTGGTGAAAGGCATTCACACGGAAACGAACGTCATTGCTGAGCTTCGTGGAAAAGTCGATCTCCAGATTCTTTTTGAAGAGAGCCTGTTGCGATTCGTTCATCACGCCAAACACCAGGTTTTCCACCTCTTCTACGGACAGAATTGGCAGGTTTAATTTCTTCATGCGGCCATTAACGCGCACCATGGGGTGCGAGCCGGCTGCAATATGAAGGTCAGACGCCCCCGCTTCAGCGGTAAAGCGCAATAGTTCATGGATTGTCAATTTACCGTCCTCCTGAGTTAGTCGGTTTCGGTTCCTCCGGATTCGGGATTGGTCCAGGTGTCCACACCATAGCCATGGAATTTGGCTTCGGTTACATCATACCATACCTGTTTGCCTTCGCCGCCGGCAAAGTCCTGCGTGGAGGTGGCAATAAATTTCTTGGGGGGATTGCCAACTACTTCAAACTTCCAGTTCTTGGCGGTGCTTTCGCCCAGACGGGCTTCCTTCTGAGCCTGTTCCAAGCTGAAACCATCGGTGGAACCATTGGTTTGCAGATACACATCGTAGGTCTTGCGAATCGTGTTGATCGCGGTTTGGGCTTCAGTACTGCGGGATTTTTCCACATAACGAAGATAACGGGGGACGGCCAAAGCAGCCAGAATGGCCACGATGATAACCACCACCAAGATTTCGATAAGGGTAAAACCCTTTTGGTTTTTCAGTTTCCTGAGCATGTTTTTTATCCTCCTAAGGGATGTTTTTTTCGTTGCTTTTAAGATATGCACATTGCGTGCCAATTTCTCATAAAATTGAGGTTCTCTCAGCTCGAAGCCGAATTATTTTTTCCAATGAACCTGACTCAGCGAATTCACTGCACTCTGTTTTATTTCCAAACATCAAGAAATACCATTCTTGAAAATTGCATTCCTTAGTCAACAATTTTTTTACATTAGCTGCGAGGAGAGAGCTATGAGCGGGACACGGATTTTTCCTTATAGCATCATCATCCAACCGTCTTCCAGACTCAGCCCTTTTCCACCTTTCCACCTATACTCCGCCTGGAAGGCAGAGCTACCATTCTTCATCTGGAAGGCAGAACTACCACCTACTCCAGCCCTCCAGACCTCACATTTCCACAAAACTCTTGACGAGAGAGATATGCTTGCAAGTTTGGCGTCCATGGCAAAAAATATACTTGTTTAAGGAGCATAGAATGTTAATACGCCTTCGATGGACTCTTGGCTTGTTCCTGGTGTTGATCAGCCTGATATTGTTGGCTGCAGAGCCTATAGCCACTCCGGTGACCAATCAGAACCTTTTGAACGACTCAGACATATTGGTGGAATTTGACGGGGGAGTAATCACCCGGGAAGACATCAGCAACAAGATTTCTAAGCTACCGCCTCAGTATCAGCCACGTTATCGCACTGTGGACGGACAGATCGAAGTTTTAAACATCACGGCAGTGGAAGAGGCTTTTTATCAGAAAGCTTTGCAACTGGGCATCGACAAAGATCCTGGCGTTTTGGAAAAGATCAAGGCAGTGGAGAAACGCTATTACATGCAGGAGTTTTACAAACGCAATGTTAGTGACCTGGTGGTTTTGTCCGATGCGGATATGCTTCAATACTACAACGATAATCTCAAGACCTTTTACCAGTACCCCTATATTACAATCGATTACATCCAGGTAAGCGACGAAGCCGAAGGTAAAAAAGCCCTTGCGGAACTGAAGAAAGGCATCTCCTTTGCTGATGTGTCGGATAAATACAATCAAAACGTATATGCCAAAGGCCTCAAGGGCAAGGTTAAAAACGTTCGCCTGAATGGCAACATCCCTGGCGTGGGAAACGATGCAGAATTGGAAAAACTGGTCGGCAACACACCTGTGGACACTCTGAATTTTGTGGGTCCTGTGCAAACCTCCACCGGCTGGCATCTTTTCCGCACTTCCGAATGGATCGAAGGCCGTCAGAAAGAATTTGCCGAAGTGAAACCCGAAATCGAGCAACGGCTGCGCCCTCTGAAAGAACGTGAATTATTGGATTCGCTGATAGCCGGTTTGAAGACAAAATACGCGGTTGAGATCGACAGCACTATGGTGAACGTGATCGATTTACGTTCTACCCAAGCCAATGAGGCCATCTTGGACAATCTTGTAGTAAGAGCCAAGGAAGCAAGCCTACAGCAATCTGTGCGTCAGATAGTTTCCGAATACGAGAAAATACCTCCTCAAGAACAGCTTTTCATCATCAAAGGCGGCGGAGTTTCTCAGCTCATAGACCAGAATTTGATTCAGGGATTGCTGTTTCTGGAAGCCAAAAACAATAACTACGAGCAGTATTTCAACGAAAATGCAGAATATCTGCAAACCAAACGCAGCTACATTCTCCGTACGGTTTTTGAACGCTTGGTTGTGAATACAATTGAAGTATCTGATGCGGAAATTGCAGACCGTTATGAAAGAGATATCGAGCAGTATTCTACCCCTGCCTACAGAACCATTGAAGTGCTGTTTTTCGACAAAAAAAAGGATGCCAATAAAGCCTGGCGCAAATTCCACAGCGCTTGGAAAAAGAACAACGAAAAGAAAATGCAGGAGATTATCCGCAAGTATTCCCTGAAACCCGATACGGCAGTTCTGGACAATCAGTATCAGAATGGCATTGTTACAGGCTTGGGCAATGACCAGGAATTCTCACGCATGGTCTGGGAGAACAAAGTTGGCTATCTGAGCCCGGTTTTTACCGCTGCCCGGGGTGACATTGTGTTTTTCCGGATCCTGAAGGAAACTCCCAAAGCATATAAACCTCTTACAGAAGCCAATCCCCGCATCTATGGCCAAATCAAGAAAGAAAAAGAAAAAACACGCCAGGACGAAGTCTCTGAACAGCTTTTCGTGGAATTCAACCTGAAGAAATACCCTGAACGCGTGAAACTGACCATGACCGCGGACGAGCTTTTTACCCAGGCCGATACTGCAGCCAGACAGCGCAACTTCAAAGATGCCATTACCTATTACGACCAGATCATCAGCAGCTTCAAAAACAACTCCGACGACTACAAAGCCAGCTTTATGAAAGCCTTTTTGATCGCCGAGGAGATGAAGCAAAACGACATGGCACTGGCTCTCTTTCGTGAGTTTCTGAATAAATATCCCGAAGGTGATCTGCACGAATCAGCCCGTTTCATGATCGATAGTTTGGAAGGAAACATCCCCGACCTGCTGGAAGGCGAGGAATAACAGGATCTTTAGCAAGTTATAGTAAAGAGGAAGGTTGCCCGCAACCTTCCTCTTTCATTATAGACAGGCACAGCCGTATTTACTCCCGGTTGGGACGTTGGAACGACCTCAACACCTGTTATACTGAGATAAGGCGACAAAGCTACCCGATGGTTCTACCTCGAAGGAGCTACCACCCGGTCCCATCCTGCTCCCATCCTTTACCCATCCTATAAATGTAAGATAAGTATAGGATAAGTATAGCTTTGCAGCAGTTGCATATTGGCAGATTAAAGCTTAAAGACCGTTGCACGTAGTAACAAATTGTATCCCCGTCACAAGCACTTCAAGATTTTCAATGAAACCCCGCCAGCTATTCTGTCAGTTATTGCCTCTGAACTCCGTTAGGGGTGGCACTATTATTGAATGAGACCAGGTTTTGTATCACCCCTTGTGGAGTTTATGTTCAGAACTGCATATTTTCCAGGGTTTAACACTCCTGGCTATAACATTTCATCCCTATCGTGATTCAAGTGATGCATGTCCATCAGCTTCCAAAGACTGTTGCACATAGAAATGGACAAAAAGTATACGTAAATAATTCTTGACAAATTACATACGTTTATCATTATGGCTCCATCATTACACAGGAGCTAACCATGGAAAAGCAAACCATAACCTTCGCCGATCAAGAGATTGCCAACCGTTTGGCAGGCCGTAACCACTTTCTCAAGGATGTAGAGAAGTTGATAGCCTGGAAAAGGATCAACAAGATACTCGACAAAGTGGAGATCAGAAGGATGTCGGTAGCCGGAAGAGACGCTTTCTCGGCAGAGGTAATGTTTCGGATCATGTTGATCCAATCCTGGTACAAGCTATCTGATTACCAAATGGAAGAGCAGCTTTTCTATAACAACATGTTCCTGTGGTTTTGTCATTTAAGTTTGGAGAATCCGGTTCCGGATCATTCGACGATCTGTCGTTGGAGGAACAGGTTTTCGGAAAAGGGTATCTATGAGAAGCTTTTGCAGGAGCTTAATTATCAGTTGAGCAAGCACAACATCAAGATCTCCGGAGGGGTTATTGTAGATGCAACTCTGGTGGAATCGCATGCCCGTCCGCGTAAGAGAGAGATCATCGAGACCGAACCTGTGGGAGATGATGAGATACCTGGACAAACCACTTTTCAAGCAACAGAATTGACGGTGGAAGAGTCCAAGGATCCTGATGCCAGGTGGCTGAAGAAAGGCAAGAAAAGCATCTACGGCTACAAAGGGCACACCGTAGTGGATAAAGAACATGGTTTGGTACAGTCAATCGCGGTTACTCCAGGCAATGTCTTTGATGGCCACATGCTGAAGCCCCTGGTCGAGTCACTGGAGCTTCCGGAAGAGACCGAAGTCCTTGCGGATAAGGGTTATTGCAGCCAAGAGAACGAAGACGCCCTGAAAGAGAAAAAGCTGGTTTCGAAGATCATGCGTAAGAAAAAGAAAAACCAGGAGATGGCACCGGAAACGAGAGACTTCAATCACGCGATCTCGACCCAAAGATACCGGGTTGAACGCAGCTTTGGAAGCCTCAAGAGACACTTTGGCTGGAGCCGGTCGATCTACATGGGCTTACAAAAGACGGCAGACTACCTGTTAATGGGAGCAATTGCCTTCAATCTGAAGCGCAGTTTGAAAATTCTGCGAGTGTGAGATAGGAGAGGTGTGCCCAGATTCTGGGAAAAGCTGAAAAAAGCCCTAAATTGAGGGGCATTCAAGGGTACCAAAACAAAAATCAGACCCAAAACGACCAATCGTTTCAGAAAAAAATGAAAAATGTACCCCTGATCAGTACCGGTTTAGCTGAGTTTGAATTGTTCAATGGTCTTTTAGAGTAATGTTGTTACAGGGTTGGTATGATCTTTCCGATCCTGAGATGGAGTTCTATCTGCGCACCAATCTTCTGTTTATGAACTTCTGTGACTTCAGCAT
>Ga0302252_1000974_pt1 | contig 19248 bp, 21 predicted proteins | sample AAG_RA_Leu_MG_FD_193511 | JGI IMG/M metagenome (GOLD analysis project Ga0302252, IMG submission 193511) | Enriched activated sludge microbial communities from anaerobic digester in WTTP, New Holstein, Wisconsin, United States - AAG_RA_Leu | ecosystem: Engineered > Bioreactor > Anaerobic >...
GTCATTGCGAAACTGGACCCTGCCGGAAATCCCCAGTGGACTACCGTTTTTGAAAATTCCGGTTATGCCAGTGCACGATCGCTTGCCCCAGGCACGGTCAAAGGGATCCAGACCCCCGATGGATATCTCCTTGCCGGTTTTTTCACGAACACTACCGGGCAGGGCTTTCTTCGTGTCCTGCTGACCGATACCACCGGGCATCTCATCCGTGAAACGCTCGTTACGGGCATTCAGGACCATATACTCATCATAACTCCCCGGCATGATGGCGGGTATCTTATTGTCAGCGAGCCCGGCTTTCTGTTTATGTTCAGCCGGCAGGGAGAATTCGAGAATGATGGAAAGTTCTCCGATTACCTTTACCAACAGTCCGGCAACGATCCTGATGTTGTTGAAGTCCCACCAGTCACGCTTCTCACAATCAGCTACTCTGATACGGGCGATCTTACAGCTCTCGTACAGGATCATGCCGACATCTATCATCCTTTCAGGATAGTCCGGTTATTTTCCAACGGCACGATCCGGAACGTTCCACTACTTGATCCGGCCGGCATAGATTGGAACGTGAGTATCCGGCCTGTCAGGGATGGTGGTAATATCATCATAAAACCTGTTTACCAGAATGAACCGGGCGGAGGAAAACAGATCCTGCTCGAAAGGACAAATGCCGGGGGAATGGTATTATGGAACGCAACACTTGGCACCTGTGCATACACGTTCTGTAATAACGATCTCATCGATATCTCTGAAGAGGAACCACAGAAATTTACTGTAATCTATCAGTCGCATGAGCAGAGCAATGCAACCTCGTCAACTCCGGTAACGACAATTCGTGTTTTGGTGGACGACAATGGTCATGTTGTGGATCAGGACACACTCCGTACTGTGACGGACGTACCGTTGTGGATTTTCCGGACCGGCAGTACCTCTGACTTCCGGGATATGCTCAGTCAGCGTGACTATGACGTGCTCACCTCAGCGGAGACATCCGGAAGATACAGGATCCATTCAGTCTCGGTTCTCGGGACGGATGATGGGGGGTATGTCCTTATCGCTACAAGATATTTGGAGTAAACCGCTGGCAGAAAAACATGAGGGGAGAAAATCTCATGAGACCGTTGAAAAAGTGCGTCATTGTCAATGAGATTTGCCATAAGTTCGTGGTGAATAGTCGGGGGGAGGTCACCAAAGTTGTGAAGACAGTTCCGACTCCTCATTGATAATTTGATTGTACCTCATGAGATCATCAACAAAGATTTTAGGATAATGCAACGAATGATCGATCAGGGATACCCTATGTCCACATTTACCGCAGTACTTCACAAGGAAGATGATATGTACGTGGCCGAATGTCCTGAAGTAGGTACGGTCAGCCAGGGTGCGACCATTGAGGAGGCAGTAACCAACCTGCGGGAAGCAACTGAACTTTATCTGGAAGAGTTCCCAAAGACCCGTAGGAAGCGGGCGATCCTGACAACCTTTGAGGTGTCAACGGTTGCCACATCATAAACCCGTGTCCGGTGACCTGACCATCAGGATACTCTGTACAAATTTTGGTTTTACCCCTTCCGGTCAGTCCGGCAGTCATGTCCGGCTTTCCAAGATGACTCCTGATGGGAAGGTGGGTACTGTTGTTCCTCTTCATGATGAATTGAAACCCGGAACATTGCGTGGAGTACTACGGCTTGCACACGTGGATATTGACGATTTTTACCGGTTTGTATAATGGCTAAATCACGGTACAGATTTCTCATCGTAATAGAAAAAGCTGGAAAAAATTTTTCAGCATATTCTCCGGATCTCCCGGGATGTGTCGCTACCGGAAAAACCCGTGAGGAGACGGAAGAGCGGATGCATGAAGCCATCGAGATGCACATCCGCGGCCTGATTGAAGACGGGATGCCGGTCCCGAAATCCCATTCCTCCGCAACGTTCGTGGCGGTTCAGACAGAATAAATTTTTTTTAATAATTCATTCATCCAGCCCGGCCCTGTTTATCAAGCACCCTTACCAGAAACGGAGCCCCAGCCCGAAGAAGAAATTCAGGACAACAACCAGCAGGATCCTGATAATAACGGGGATCCCGATGAGTGCAATAATCCAGTGCACCACACTCCAGCTCGTGCTTTGCGGGTAAAACTTCGCAATGATCCAGTAAATCGCAAATAATGTGATGAATGTTCCAATCACAAGGCCGAGAATTTTTGCGATTACGCCCTCGCTCATATCAAAAGAATTGGTGAGAATTGCACTAATGGTAAACAGAACCGTAAGGGCAACAACAACCCAGACTCCGACAGCGAGATTCTCAAATATTTTCATTGCATGAATTTTTATTTTTTTATACTTTAGTTTTTTCGATCGATTTCCTGTGTGGTGAACGCGTGCCGGTTTTTCCGGGAGGTGGTCAGTCTGAACCGGGAAATACCGTTATAGTGCTGAAAACAAATCTGGATCACATGCCCTTGAAAGCGATTATTGACGGGGAAACAATAATCGGTCCTGATCTCTCAAAAGACGACTGGGCAGAGCTGAAGGTCCGGCATAAGAAAGGGCTCCCGGTCAGGATGTGCTGCTGTGGTGCTACGGGGCATTTGCGGACAACAAAAGGAACTCAGCATTTTTACCATGCGGCTGATACCGGATGTCCCCATGATAACGAATCAAAAGAACACCTGGAGATCAAGTATCTCATCTACCGGATTTGTCAGGCCGGGCAATGGGAGACCTCGGTTGAATTCCCTTCAGCAGATCGTACATGGATTTCTGATGTTTTTGCACAGAAGGATGGAAGGAAGATCGTTTTTGAAATCCAGCTGAGTCCCATCCCTTCATCAGACCTGCTGGCCCGCGATCAGAAATACCAGGATGAAGGGATTGAGTCGTACTGGCTTCTGGACAACTACCTTGACCGGGCAAAAGAATTCGAATCATGGTATGACAGCCTTGTTTTCCCTGATGACCGGAGGAAGGAACGAATTCCGTATATCGATCGCTCGTTCTTTTTCACCGGGACCGAGAACCACCTTTTCATTGCGAAGAATATCCGGACGGTCGGGCTCCGTGCGAAAAAGCAGACGCTCTTTTCCACCAATAATCCGGAAATTCCGCTTGCAGTCTGGGTGCGGGAAGTCCTGAAAGGAAACTACCAGAACTATCTCCAGGAAAGCGCCGTGATCTTTCAACGGAAACATGCATTGAGATCCCAGGCCTCTCCTGCTTTACTACGGTTACGGGATTTTTATCAGAAGATTATCCGTGATGAAACCTATCAGGAAAAGGTCAGGAAGTATTCCCGGAAAATTGCTGGAACGGACCGGTTGAGGGACGATAAGGTAGTGCAACAAAAATTCCGGGAAATTTCTGATGAAACCGACTGGCTCAAGCGCGAATATGAAACGATTATGTCTGAAAGTTATGGTTTGTTTTCCTGGAAAAAACTCCCGGGGCATAGTACATCATACCCGGTTTTCCGGCTTGAATCGGAAGCGAAGATCAAGAAACTGGATGAGTGTGTCCGGAAATTCTCGCAATGGGAACATGCGTTTGATGAGGCTCTCAGCAAGCTTGACCGGGAGATCGCGGTACGGGTGAAATGAGGGGTGGGGGGTAGCGAACCGGCCTCATGTTCCCGGGTGGCCCGGAAAAAAAGTTCCGGCCTCACTTCCGGTCAGTATAGATCCCAGACCCCACGAGCCAGGTATCGTCAACAGGGAGGACATAGCAGAGCTTCATACCTGGCTTTCCCGTGTCCGGGTTGTAGTAGTCCACGTACACAAAACCCCCGTCTCCCTTTGCAGCCGCAATCTCCCATGCCGCCACCTTCACACCGTGGGTATCGGTATAATTCGTGCGGTCTGTGCCAATCGATTCCGGCTGGAAAGGCATTGCGAGCGTTGTGCCATTATACGCGTATGCAAAGATGTAGCTGCTGCCGGTGGCAAACGTGCCGTTCCGGTCATTGAAGTCGCGGATCGCCTTTGCTGCGCCGTTTGCCTGTGCATATGTGCGGGCCTGCCTCACCCGCTCCACGAGCTGGTCTTTCTCTGCAGGGGTAAAGATCGCAGGGATCTCTGACAGGTAGACGCCGGACCCGACAAACCAGGTGTTGTCTACCGGCCGGACGTACGTGAGCTTGAGCTCTTCGCTATTATTATGGGCGGGATTTTTCGTGACATAGTAGACCCAGCCCCCGCCCTCGCCGGCAAGCTCGATCATCCTCCGGATATGCATCACGCCGTTTGTGTCCGTTGCATTGGCCCGGTTCGTTCCGAGCATGTCCGGCTGGTAGGGCCACGCGAGCGTTGTCCCGTCCATTCCATAGGCAAAGATGTAGCGGTCGCCTTCCGTGAACGTTCCGCTCAGGTTATTGAACTCCCTTATCGCCGCATCCCTGCCGGACTGTTTTGCATATGCTGCGGCCCGGTCGACAAAACCGGAGAGACTGGCATACTGGCCATCGGCCGTCTGCGCCGGCGCAATCACGGCCGGCGTTCCCGTTGTCGCGGGAGCCGGGGCATTCGCTGACGGAGCGGAGCACCCCGCGGACACGATAGCGGCCAGAACGAGGAGCAGCACCAGGGAAAAGAGCGATGCTTTCATGATACTGGTTTTACCGGCAGCTCATCTTGAACATTGCTGTTTTTATCCGGGGAGGAAATGGTACTATGACCGTACTACAATCCGGACGATCCCCGCTCGCCCGCCTCGTGCTCTTCATGGTCTGCTTGGCGGCTGCCGGTAGCATTGTTACCGGTAGCCGGCCTATGGGCTTAAGTGTCCCGGGACCCTCATTCATGTACTTACGATACAGGGAACTTTTCCATGATTACGCAGGATATTGTCAGGAAACTCTGGGACGAGGCAGGGTACGGGAATATTGCAATCTGGCCGGATGATTCGATAACAACCGTCCCGGCGGATTACAGCGGGGAGACTGCGGGGAAGAAACCGCTGGTCATCCTCAAACCCATCAAGCTCGTGAACCGGTTCGAGCTCCTGGATTTTGCGCTCCATGATGAAGAACTGCTGACAACCATCGAGACCACCATACGGGCGGCCGGCGGCCACGTGACCCGCGGTCCGAAATCGTAGCGGCAATTAGCGCCGGCTCCAATCCCCCTCGGATCAGCACCCCCCTGACGCAACCGGGCCGGCGGAAAAACACAATCATAGTACGATCCACCAGATAACACTGCTCCCGCAGGATTCCCCCGTGCAGAGGATCCACGGGGATGAGGAGATCCCGGTTTTATCGGGGTGCCGGAAGGGGGCCTCCCATCCGGCCCCGCTACGGCCCCGGCAACTTCGCTTCGTGACCGGTTTACGTTGCGATAACGATCACTCATACCGTTCGAAAACACAGTCCCCGGATATTTTTCTCTGCCCGGGCTTCAGTTCAAGAAGAGGGGGTTCTGCGTGATTGGTACAGACAAATGCTGCGCCGCACCCGAATCCCTGGAACCCGATAGCGTCTTTGCCGCAGTAGTCGCATTTCTTCCGTTCCGGCATGGTAACCAGACACTGGTTTTTTCAGGGCTTACCTTTTTCTGTATCATCCAACAGGGGTTTCATCCCCGAGTTAATATAGGGAAACACGGCTAACAGAAAGTAAAGTTCCCTCTGGTGAAAAAGATGTCAGAACAATCCCCGCTTGCCCGCCTCGTCCTCTTCATGATCTTCCTGTCAATTGCCGGAACCGTTGTTGCCGGAGCCCATTACATTGCTTTCGATCGCCCGGCGCAGGAAACTGCATTGCATCCCCCGGCCAACGCCGAGTCGTGCACCCTCATCTTCACGGGAAACTGCGCTAAAATCCGCAACTCCCTATGCCATGTTGGCGGGACTGATCTTAACTGGCTTAAATTGTGTATGAAAGATTACGGCTGTTGCGTATAGGTCTGAAACAGGGAGCCGGATGAGGGGATGTGGGTGGGGAGAACCGGGAAAATATCGTTATAGGGTGGAAAACAAATCTGGATCACATGCCCTTGAAAGCGATTATTGACGGGGAAACAATAATCGGCCCTGATCTCTCAAACGAGGAATGGGCAGAGCTGAAGAATCGGCATAAAAAAGGGCTCCCGGTCAGGATGTGCTGCTGTGGTGCCCCGGGGCATTTGCGGACAACAAAAGGAACCCAGCATTTTTACCATGCGGTTGATACCGAATGTCCCCATGATAACGAATCAAAAGAACACCTGGAGATCAAGTATCTCATCTACCGGATTTGCCAGGCCGGGCAATGGGAGACCTCGGTAGAATTCCCTTCAGCAGATCGTACATGGATTTCTGATGTTTTTGCACAGAAGGATGGAAGGAAGATCGTTTTTGAAATCCAGCTGAGTCCCATCCCGTCATCAGACCTGCTGGCCCGCGATAAGAACTACCAGGATGACGGGATTGAGTCGTACTGGCTTTTAGACAACTACCTTGACCGGGCAAAAGAATTCGAATCATGGTACGACAGCCTTGTTTACCCTGATGATGACCGGAGGAAGGAACGAATTCCGTATATCGATCGCTCATTCTTTTTCACCGGGACCGAGAACCACCTTTTCATTGCGAAGAATATCCGGACGGTCGGGCTCCGTGCAAAACAGCAGACGCTTTTCACCACCAATAATCCGGAAATTCCGCTTGCGGTCTGGGTGCGGGAAGTCCTGAAAGGAACCTACCGGAACTATCTGGAGGAAAGCGCCGTGATCTTTCAACGGAAACATGCATTGAGATCCCAGGCCTCTCCTGCGTTGCTCCGGTTGAGAGATTTTTATCAGAAGATTATCCGTGATGAAACCTATCAGGAAACGGTCAGGAAGTATCACCGGAAGATTACTGCAACCGATCGGTTGAGGGACGATCGTGTCGTGCAACAAAAATTCCGGGAAATTTCTGATGAAACCGACTGGCTCAGGCGGGAATATGAGACAATTATGTCTGAAAGTTATGGTTTGTTTTCCTGGAAAAAACTCCCGGAGCAAAGTACGTCATACCCGGTTTTCCGGCTTGAATCAGAAGCGAAGATCAAAAAACTGGATGCGTGTGTCCGGAAGTTTTCGCAGTGGGAACAGTCGTTTGATGATGCTTTTAACAAGCTTGACCGGGAGATAGCGGTACGGGTGAAGTGAGGGGTGTCAGGGACAAGGTCGTCCGGTGGGTTCTCCGTGGGAGTGTTTAATCCGGGGACGTGTGGGGGCCGGATTGGGGAATGGAAGGGGCAAATGAAAAGAAGTCCTCAGTATCATGCAGATTCAGAAATGCTGTCAGTTCTTCCCGGTTGCATAATGTCACTTCTTGAGATCAGGTATTTTTCCAGATAACTCCGTACCTCCGGTGGTATTTCATATCTGGCATTTTTTCCAGACTTTTCAAGAGATAGTATGCCTGCGTCACTGAGCCGTTTCGTATACCATGTAACCATTAATCCGGATATCCCCAGTTTGTTTCCCAACTCCTTCCGGTTTAACTCAGGATCATTCATGAGCAAAAGCAGGATCCGCCGGTCGGTTGAATTCTGGATGAATTTTAAAACGATCATTTCCCGGCCGGAATACCGGCCGGAGTTTTCAAAATATCGTGCGTTTCCTTCAGACTCAAGGATGGAAATTTTTTTGTTTGTGTGCAATAGTATCAGATGATATCGGAGTGTTCCTCGTTTCACACCGGTTTTCCGGACGATCTCATTGAAGAAGATACCGGGATTTTCCTGGATACACTGGTAAACCTGTTCCCGGGTATCGTTAAAAAAGAGATTTTTTCCGGCAACTTTCCGATAGCCCAGATACAGGTAGAATTTTGTGAACAGGACCGCCTGAGTTACCAGTTCAAGAAGCGGTGAAACGGACAGGGCAAGGGACAGAAGAATAACCTGGAGGGGCAATTCCCAGAAACTGACCTCTTTTGTCTCAAAGGGGGTTCCTGGATCCATTCCCGGAGGAACCGGTGAGACGACATATCCGCCAAGATTCTCTGCGCCGGCATGGCCAACCAGAAGTGAGCAGAAGGATAAAAGAATGAAAAATTCCAGGAATCGTGAAGTATTCATCGACAATAATTTTTCTTCCCTTTATGAAAAAAGGGTTGTGGTCAATACCCGGATGCGGAGTACGAATAGGTCTGCGTTCCGGTTACCGAGCTTCCGTACACCTTCGATGACCAGGTCCCGGATGGAAGGCCCCCGGAACGGGTTACCATCAGATAGATACGTCCGTCGATGACTCCATCGGCAGAATCGTAATACGGCCCGAGCACTGATGTATCCGGTGTATAGAGGGTTAACGCCAGTGAGTTTGCGGGAGTCCCCCAGTTCAGGTCGGAAATGAACCTTGTCGCACCCGATGGAACGGATGTCGTGTGCCAGCGGGTCTGGCCCTGGGTAATGGTATATGATGTCAATGCAGAAACATCAGCGAGCCGCGACGGTGCATTTTCAACAGTAGTGACAGTATACCCGTCCTTTTCTTCGATAACCTTTGCCGATACCGATGGAATGGACAGTGCCAATCCAATAATGAACAACAGTGCTAGCCAGTGAACCTTCATGGTATCACAGGGTAGCGTAAAACGGGATGGATAATCCCTTTTGTCGGCCAAAACTTAACACGTTTTTTCAAAGGTTAAGTTTTGACCGACAAATCGTTTATAAAAAAACAGGTTATGTGGAATGGCGGTTGTTTTTTCCGCCAATCCGGGGAGATACCATGGTATCACATCCTTTCTCTCTCCGGGTTGTATTTTCCAGTTTTTTTCATTGCAGTGGATAAGAAACCATATTTCCAGTTTGCATGTATTCGGATATGTTAAGTTTTGGCCGACAAATCGTATTTAAGAGTAAATATATTTCCTGTTGTGGGCAGCTTGAGGGTTGCCCGCAAAGAGAACCCGGCTGGGTTCTGCACGCTCTCGCTTTACCGGACCCGGCCCTATCCACCTTGGCATGCGATACACACCACCCGGGCTCATGGAACGTCACGTGCCCCAGCGGAGTGGATAAAAAGCAATGTAAATGGAGGAAAAAACACATGAAATCTCACAAACGAATCTCCGTATTATTATGTCTGGCGATTTTATGCGTGTTCATGTTCCCCGTGTCGGCTTATCAGTTTTCCATGACGAATGTTGAAAACTATGACAGCCAAACAGATCTTTACCCGGATGGAACATCCAGCCATGCGTATGTATACAACTGGCTGACCGGACAAGGATGGTCCCAGGCATTCTACCATGTTGACACGAGTGTGGACGATACTGATTTCGCCACATCCGGCGGGGGCCTTAACAACGCAGATTTCCATTACCATTATGGTCATGGGGACTGGATCAGCAGCGTTGGCTACCTGGACTACAGCAATTATCCGACATCGTCCCTGGTAAGGACTGAAGTTTACAAGAAATGGGGAACAAGTTTGATAAGTGCAAACAAATGGGTTGTACTCGATTCCTGCTGGGCACTTCTGGATCTCCAATGGGGCGGGGCTCTCAAGCACTCTCATGGTATCCTCGGCTTTGCGAGTCTCAAATATTCAGATCCGACTCTTACAAACACCTTCTTGGATAACTGTATTACATACGATTATTCGTTATACACTTCCTGGCGGTCAGCAACGCAAAGTGTTTTATTTGAGGATGGAACGCAGGTTCGCGTAGTATTTGATACTGAAGATCAATTACAGAATGATCACTTACCCGGCCATGGTACCGTTGCGTCAAGCGAGATTCTGGATGATGACACCATCTATTACGATTATTGGTACACGTGATTGAAATGACACCACTGAAAACCAAATGGGTAATTATCAGCCTTATATTCGCAAGCTGTATTATCGCAGGAGTTGCGGTTATTGGCGGATACATGTGGAGCGGTTCATCTTCCGATGCAATAACCCCGGGAGATCAAACACTCGCACCACTTCAGGGAAGTACGGAAAAACTTATTCTGGAATCGGGTTTTCCAAAAGCACCCGGAACCGTACCACTTTACAAAGTAAAATCGGTTGAGACAATCCAGGAAGTCAATGAAAAACTAAGTCTGACTGTCAAGAACAGGATACCAACCGCTGATGAAGCTCCGGCCCTGGCAGAAAAATCTCTCGAAGCGTACGGGGGTCTGCCTGACGATGCAAGCCTCATCAATGCCATACCCCTGTACCGGGTAAAATACAATGTCACTACCGGGACCGAGGTGGAAAAATATCCGGTCCGGACGCAGGTTCGTTACATCCAGAACATCGATGGATATCCCGTTTTCAAAGCGGGCATCAGCCTGATGCTTGGGGAAAATGGTGAAATCCTGGACATTTACAAAAACTGGATCACAGCCTATGAAAAATCCGGGGAATCCACGGTAATTTCCGCCGAAGATGGATTCAAAAAACTCAAGGAAGGAAAGACGAGTGCGGAGTTACAAGGCACCATCCCCACAGGATCGAAGGTCTCAGCGATTGAATTTGGTTACTACTACGATAAGAAGAGCGATGATCTGAAACCGGTCTGGGTCTACAAGACAATCATGGGCACTGAAACGGAACCATTCAACCTTTATGTTGATGCAATGGCGTGAACTAACAAATTCCCTTTTTTACGGATCGTGTTTCTCCATCTCCCGATACATTTATCGGATTCACGCTATCACACAACCGCATCCATGCCCCCAGCCGCAGTAAAAACAATACGGGACCAGATTTTCTGGCAGTTTGCAAAACTCATTTCGAAATCGGCCGGGCTTTCCGGGAGGGACGGGGATCCCGGAATCTGTCTTCGGGGGTCGGCCGGCAACCAGGACTCGAAGACTTCGTCTTCTCGTGTCTCACGTTTGATAACGTTCGACATTTCGCGAAAAAGCAGCCACTAACCTCCCGTTTTCCCTCAGTTTTCTGTCGAAGATTCCCTTGGAATCTTCTCCTCCTCCAGGTCTTATGACCTGTCGGACATCGGAAAAACGCAGGCAGGTATAGCACAGTTACAGCAGCGGATCGCGGGAGGGATCGCACTATGAGCTGGGGATGTGGGGAAACCCACATTTTCAGGTGGCGGTTTACGACGGGACATCCTTCAGGATACTAGGATTTTCCCAGAAATCGAGGATACATGGCGGGCCCCGTTCCCTCAAGAGATGATGCGGGAATCCGGCAGCGTACAGGGCCCGGATTCCCCACTTTTCCGGAGCCAGGGAGCGTAATTCGCCAAAATGGGGTACTAATTCCCCCTTTTTCAGCATTTTCATGTCGAAGAGTCCTGCGGAATCTTCTCCTCCTCCAGGTCTTATGACCTGTCGGACATCGGAGAAAAAGGACGCTATTGGCCGCTTTTCAGCGGGCGATTTTTTGTCAGATGGGTTCCGGCACGGGAAACGCTGAGATCGGTCGCCGGAAGGGCGATATGAGAGAAAGCCGCAACGGGGGCAATTACGGGGCCGGATTGGGGAGTGGGGGATAAAAGAGGAAGATTTCTAAGGAAGTGGGGTTCTCCTTACAGGATAGGACCGGGAAGATGAGGAAATCTGGCCACGTTACGCCCCCGGATCGACCACCCGACAGATCTTTTCTGACGGGGACCCATATGGTTATAAGCTGTTAGCTGGTACCGGGAGTCATTGTCCCTTTCGCCAGGGACCATTGTCGGAAAATCCTCAATCGTTATTCGACAGGGCTCAAAGAGTTCCTGAAGGTTTCTTCGTGAATCGATCCTGGTTGCTGAATGCCCGTTAAAGTTTCAGACAAACCTTTGAAATCCTCTTTGATATAATGATGGACGATCGTTCCCTCACGGATTTTTTCAACAATGTTGTCTTTCTCAAGTCTCGCTATGTGCCAGCTTACGGAAGGCCCGGAAATCCCGGCAATACTGCCAATCTCCTTTCTTGAAATTCCGGGGTTTGATGAGAGAATTGCGATAATCATCCGTTCGGTCGGATTTTTCGAATGCAGCCGCAACATCCTCTCGCTGGACGAATCTGTTGAGGAGTTCCGGAAATATCCTTTGCCATTGGCGGATTTCACATCAACGATGAGATGGTAATCCAGGAGTTTGTTGAGATGATAGGCGACATTCTTGTTGGTCAGGTTTGTCATCCGTTCGATCTCTGATGGATTAATCCCGGGATTTTCCCGGATGGCACGATATATCAAATTTCTCGATGCATTGACAAGGAGTTCTTTTCGTTGTAATTTTACAAGTCCGGAGATCAACGGAAGGTTGCCCGACACAAACAGTTTGATCAGGTATGCCAGGAGGGTGCAGATCCCGGCAATTGCCATGACCAGGAGAACTGCGAGAGGGAGATCGGAATATGCTATCGGTTGTGGTTCAGGTTCCCCGGTGAATGGACTGATGGAGGATGCGGGAATGAAATCCCGGGAAGTATCGTCCGGTGAAAAGATATATGCCGGGCGGACTTCATATCCCCCGGTCTCGATCGCTACGACCGGGAGTATCAGGACAAATGCCAGCACCAGTAACGCGAAAACTCTAGTATTTACTGCCAGATTCTTCATTCCCCTTCAATAAAACGATAACCTGAATGCCTGGGGTTTCCCATATGCGGTATGTTCTGCTTCCGTGACTGTATACCAGTCCCCTCCGGTAAGACCCCCATTTCGGAAAATCCGGAGAAAAATCCTGCCATCATCTTTTCCATCGGAGGAATCGTAATACGGTCCCATCATGCCGTCGGGACCAAATATCATAATTTTCAACGAACTTTCCTTATCGATCCAGTTCAGATCGCAGGTGATATTCTCCATTCCGTCAGGGAAATGCCGGTAAAATGATACCGGCTCACCAGTTTTAATCTGCCAGTCCAGATAATCCAGAATCCTGTACCCGTTCCCCCCGATGATGGCATGTCCAATTCCATAGTTCCTTTTATCCGTTTCGTTCAATGCACTCAGGTTAAGCGGACCGTTTTCGGTCCAGATGTCTGCACCGTAGGGTAATGACGGGTAATCGTTGCCCCAGTACACGATCTGGTTGCAGAACTCATCGAATGTTTCCTGAGATACGCTCCGGCGCATAATATCCAGATTTTTTGGATTTACAACCTCCATATATTCCCGGTAGGTGATATTTGTGCCATGTAACTGGTTTATCAAATCAATTCGATCATTGTTGTGCGGATTTGTCTCTCTGTCGGCAGCGGCAGCACCGGAAATAATAATGCCGGTTGCTATAATAAGGTAAAGAACTCTGAATAACGGAGGGCTTGATGTCGTCAATTATCGCCTCTCATTCGGGATTATTATGCAGTTTGTGAATAATTAAAATTCATATTCAGATTATTCTATATAACATTATCGCATAAGAGTCTACTATTGATTTACCTTGACCGCCATTGGTTTCAGGAGATAGTTCAGGCTATAAAAACAAGAAAAATTGAAGGTTTTTCTTTCAGATTGTGATGTCAAATCCATGCCGGTTTAAAATGGCCATAATCTTCCAGTCGACCATGTGTATCCGCTTGTGGTCGGGTTTGTTGACTGGCCAAGGAGTTTGGACTGGTACAATACACCATTCTGGGGATTGTTATACTGACTTCCAATGGAATGCCAGTTATCTCCACCACTTCCCCAATATTGCTGGTTATAATCAACCATGCCTCCGTCTCCATACAATTCGGTCCTTAACAATATTGTTGTCTGGTATGATCCTCCTCCCACCGTTCCTCTCCCGCCATGGATGATCGAAGAGCCGGATCTGCTGAGAGCATCGACCGACAATACCATCGCGGCCATGGGGGCCTTCGCGGTGCGTTGAGCTATCAGGGCACAGAGCTTATTCAGCATGGCATTCTTTTCAGAATCCGAACCCTGTACTACATACCCGCTCGAATCGGTCTTCAGGTCTTCGAGTCCGAATTTCTGCTTCTCTTCGCTGCTGATCTCCCTGAGGTTCACCGGGCCATTTTCGTCCCAAACAGATGCCCCATAGGGAAGTTCGGGATGCTCATCTCCCCAATAAACAACCATGTTGGTGAATTCCTTATACTGCTCTTCGGGAAGATTCTTCTTCATCTCGGCAAGCTGTCCGGGAAATACCTTTCCCCAGAATTCCCCATAGGTCAGTTTCGTCCCGTACATCTCCTTGATCAGTTCAAGCTGCTTCTCATCAGCGTGCGCTGAGATGGAATAGGCGCTGGCAATGCCGGACCCTGCAAAAACCAGGAGCAGGAGACCGGCAATTACCACGAGATTTATCTTGTGGGTGTGTGTCATAGAGTATTCCTTCCTGTTTTCCGTTCTTCCGTAAACCCGGGGCGATCTTTATTCCCAGGATTTCCGCGAGAGGAAAACCCTTCGTGGTGTATTTGCACCATGCGTGTTCGTAATGCGATTGTCGTGAGCCGGCTCACGAGGCGGATTAGACCAGAGCAGGAATTTAGGGGCTCTGGTTTGGGAGCTGCAACGCAGACCATTGTTCCTTCCTGCGGTGAGGGACCACAGGTTTAACTATGAAATAATATAAAATAATCATTATTCCGAAAGTGTCTACATTCGGTTTCCCCCGTAGCTTGTGTAGAGAGGATCGGAATAATCGCTATATTACGTCCAGTCAGGGAACTATTATGAATGTCCGGAATAATTACGAGAATGAACAACATCACGGCTGTAAAAAAAGGCCGTCATCGTGGTTTCCCCATGCTGTGTTAGTCATCCTGTTCTTGTCACTACTCCCGGCCGTGGCAGCAGAAGACCGTGTTATGGTCAATTATACCTTGATTGATGAAGACAGTGTCTCCATCTGGGATCCGGCCCCTTGGATTTCGCACTATGGCCTGAGCGAGGATATTGTTGCGTATCATAAAGGCCAGACCGTGTATATCTGGGACAGCAGGACCGGAGACAGAAAAAAACTGGAGATCCCTACGGAGGCAAATTACCAGACAGAAGTTGCAACCCTTGATATCTCACACGGGGTTGTGTATTATATGCTGGATAAGGAGAATGAACGAAGAAGCCACGGGCAGGAAGGCGGTTTGTATGCCTTTGACGGGGAAAATAACACGTTAATTGCCCTATTCTCACATCATGATATTCTCAACCTCATAGCAGAAAATAATCATGTCCTGCTCCTCGATGCCACAAATTACTACAAACCCTTGGATCCCGGGAATACAAAAGTTTCCGCTGCGGAACTGCTGGTTTATTCGCCAAAAAACGGAGAGATTTCATTGATCGATAATCTTGTTGATCTTAGCGATCCAATCGGATTTGGCAATAATAATAGCGCGACCGCAACGTATGGAATTGTCCTCGGCAGCTCCAAGGAAATGATCCGGCGTGTGCCCGGCGACGGACTGGCGGTGTTCTCACTGCCCATGCAACCTGTGAACCAGTCAGTCACACAAATCAGCATTCCCTCCGGGACTAATATCGGATCTTCCGGGGGGATTGTGGGATTTGACCCGGACTGTTTCTCGGAGAATTATTTTGTATGGAAAAAAACCACCGGCATAAGGACTCCCGCGTATCATAGTGTCCTCTATCTTACCGATCTCAGGACCCTGAAGAATGTAGTATTAGCCGAAACTGATGGGGCTTTCAGTGATTATCTCTATGCAGTAGATGGCGATTACGTAATCTATGGCCGGACCCTGTACCATATCCCGACCGGGACGAAAACAGAACTGTCGTTCAACGGTGAGCTGGACAAACTGTTTGACAGCGGTCTTTCCGAATTGTTGGAAAGCGGAACCCGGGAGATCGACATCATCCGGTTCAATGACGAGGGGCTTCTGATCCGGACCTATCCGAAAGTAGAGGATGCCGGGTATTCAGGGAAATCCCAGCTCTTCTTTGCTGACCTCGGGCCGGTAATCCATGCGGGTGAAAAGGTTCAGCCAGTCATCTCGTCTCCTGCCATTCCGACACTACAACATGGGGATACGATACCTGCTCCGGTATCTCTTCTCATTCCCGGCTTTGCACTCGTTGTCATCGGGATTATCGTGCTGATGAGGAGGAGGTGGGAGTAAGCGGTGACGAAGATCAAGAAGAGGTAGTTTCAATGAAATAATTGAATCACCAATGCTGTATCAAAAAGTATATTTCACTCGAAATAATATTGTGTGAGTGGGAGATCTTGGTGTCTTCATATACTATTGAAAAGTTTCAAAAAAAAATATTGAATCAAATTGAAGAAGGAAAAATCAATTTTTTTGTGGGAGCTGGGATTTCCAAAGAATTTCCATCGAAGTTACAAGGAGGTCCGGAATTAACAGAGTTGTTACTTGAAAAATGGGTGTCGGATAGTGATGCAAAGAAAAAACTTAACACTTATGCAAAAATGGGGACATTACGACTTGAAGTTCTCATGCAAAAAAGTGTCGAAACATTTTCCAATAAAGATATTATTCAAAATCCACTTCTATCGCTTTTGAATACCTCTCCAAACAACCATCATTATTTTCTCGCATATGCTCTCAAAAAAGGATGCACGATAATTACAACAAATTTTGATATACTTATTGAAGCGGCCTATTGGAATCTGTATGGGTCATTACCGAAGATGATAATTGATGAAAATCAATTTAAAAATGCTGATTCATCAGGGGCAATTATTAAACTTCATGGTAGTATCGGTCTTCTGAAGATTGATAAAAAAACTGTGCTGATTCATGATACAAGGGATACAATAATTGCCTCTTTAAAACAGGTTGCTCAAGGGTTGGGTGATAAAAAAACCGCATTGTTTGAAAATGTCATTCACCAGTATCCCACATTGTTTTTAGGATATAGCTGTATGGATGACTTTGATATTTTTCCCGTATTAATCTCAAATCGCTCTTTAGGCCGGCACCTTTTTTACTGGGTTTATTTCAAGAACAATGTCGACCTGAACCCCATTTCTGAAGCAGAATGGAACAAATTAGCATCAGAAATTTATTCCAACTCAAATCTCGAAGATCCCAAACGCTTTAAGATTTCTAATATGTCCGCAATATTGACAAGCAGGGATTTTAGACTCATTGGAAATATGTCTCCATGGGTAAATGAAGCAGTAAAAAAAATTTGGGATATCGAACCAAAGAGGGGTTTTGAAGCCCAACTATGTTCCTCGATTTCTAATTTTTTAAATGTTCAAACCAAGGATCAGGTACCCCAACCCGAAACTTGGGAAATGAACCTCCTCACAGCCAGATTACTCGTGCAGGTTGAAGAAAGAGGAAACGAAGTAGACCAGTTATATTCAATGGTCTATAATTCAGAAATCCGTGATCGGGATTTTCGCATGAAATTGCGCATCGATCATGCAGAAGCAAAAACACCCTTAGACCCCATAAAGGCCCAGGATATAATCAGTTCCGGTCTTATCAATCAAGAAGGGATTAGCGAGAATACCCGTGCCACTGCTTTGATGATATTGTCGAATATTAAACGCCGGCAAAAAGTCATAAGAGACTCATCAGAATTCATGCATGAAGCATTAAAAATTGCAGAATATGGCAAGATAAACGCTGAAACCCGGCATCTGATTCTTCATTATCATGGATTAATAATCCATCAGGAAGTTGCGGAAGAAGTAAAGCAGTTGAAAAAGGATAAAAACCACGCCTCGGCACTTATGAAAAAAATTACCGATTGTGAGCAACAATTTCTGGAATCAAGCGACTTTTTTAAAAATGGGGGAAATATCAGTGAATATACGATGAGCCAAAATGCACTTGGCCTGTTGCTGATTGAAAAGGGAAATGCGTTAAAAATCTTAGATAAGAATGATGACTCAAATGTAGTGTATGAGAACGCAGCAACAATTCTCAAGAACAATGTTGCAAAGATACGTACAAAATATGGATTTTTCAGGGGTGTAGGGCAGGCATATCGTAATATTGCCCTGGTACGCCAGAGCCAAGGAGATTATCCGAAAGCATTGTTAGCACTTGATCGATCAATAATTTTTTATTCGATGGTTAAACCAATCCCCCCTGAATCAGATCTGTTCGAAGTTCTCTTCCGACAGGCAGAGATCTATATAAAATTAGATCAACCAGAACCGGCACTTCAGCCGATCATTAGATGGATAATTCAAAAACGTGCAGCTTCAGATTGGCATGATGAGGCAAGAGGTCTGAAATTGCTCGCAGAAGCACAACAAAAGTTGGATCATAGTCTAGATGCAGGTTATACTATTAAGATAATTCTCAACATTTATCGACATATGTTAAGTGACGAAACAAATCGACAAAAATTAAAAGACCGAAGATTTGGCGTGGAGAATGCAAAAGAAATTTTATTTTTTTCAGAATCTTTGGCAAAAAAAATTATGAGATCCGATTATGAACAAGAAGCATCGAGTCTTCTTAAAATAATTGGGACGATATAATCTCCCTACATTTTTTGAAGAAAACTACACTCGTATCTGAGCCACCTTTACGGGGGTCATAGTTCTGTTGGGCGAATCGAAAATAACCCGCCTTTTTTCAATAGGGCATACAATGGGATCTCAACGGAGTCCGGAAATCGAAGACAGGGTTTCTTCTCAATGTTTCGGATTTATGTTTTGTTGCCAATTGAATAATTTTAATTAGTTCTGCTCGACTTCATGGTCGTCGCTTAGTTGTACAAACGGGCCTTTTTTGGGGGGTGTGTTTTGAGCGGTTATAGGAATGGGAGGATTTGGGAGAATTGAAATATTTTCATGTGGTATATGCCGAATAATTGGGTGAGGATAAAGAATCCCGAACCAGTTGAGAATTAGTAAAAATTTTCAGAAGTACTCTTCTTTTTCAAATTTATTTCGATATATTATTGAATAAGATTATAAAAGATAGGTTATGTGAAATTGTGCTGATATTCCTGGCAGTTTAAGGATTTGAAAATTATGAAATCGAAAACCACATTAAACTCAGTTAATTTAGCAACTCGATATCCTAGAAAACATGAGAAAATTAATGCCGTGATTCTTGGAGCGGGATTCTCAGCTGAATTCGGCTACCCGCTCGCCGGTGATTTGTTAAAGGAAATTTTTACATCTGGTGCTGCAGACTCAAAAAAAATGATAGATTTCAATCGTTTTCTTACTCATTTCTATCAAGATTTTCAGCCTGATAATGCAAAGTACCCAGATATTGAAGACCTTCTTGGGATGCTTGAAGTTGCAAAACATTATGCAACTATTAGAGCTCAAGGGGCAGTGTACCTAAATTGCTGTAAAATCAGCAGCCGCAGTATCCAAAGAGATGATCTCATTCTTCACAGATAAATACCGGTTACCGGTGATCCATTCCTCGTTAATATCGATGAGGATCGAACCGGC
>Ga0302252_1000976_pt1 | contig 19241 bp, 17 predicted proteins | sample AAG_RA_Leu_MG_FD_193511 | JGI IMG/M metagenome (GOLD analysis project Ga0302252, IMG submission 193511) | Enriched activated sludge microbial communities from anaerobic digester in WTTP, New Holstein, Wisconsin, United States - AAG_RA_Leu | ecosystem: Engineered > Bioreactor > Anaerobic >...
CGGCCTCCCCGCTATTCTGGTTATTTTAGGTATTTTTACTGAAATCCATCAGCCATTTTAAAAAAAATGTGCTGGTTGGATAGGAGTGTTACATGAGAGGAAAAGAAATCCGTCTGGAAAGAATCATGGACCGGAACACCGGAAAGACGATCATCGTCCCCATGGACCATGGGGTGACCAATGGTCCCATCGAGGGTTTGATCGACATGGGGAGGGCTGTTGACCTTGTTGCAACAGGAGGCGCAAATGCCGTGCTCGGCCATATCGGGCTCTCGCTGTACGGTCACCGGAAGAGCGGGAGGGACGTGGGACTTATCCTGCACCTGTCCGCAAGTACCTCGATCGGCCCCGATCCGAACGAGAAAGTGCTGGTCAATTCGGTGAGAAACGCCCTCAAGATGGGGGCTGATGCGGTCTCCATCCATGTGAACATAGGCGCCGACTCGGAAGCCCGGATGCTCTCGGACCTGGGGCAGGTTGCCATAGAATGTATGGAATGGGGAATGCCCCTCCTTGCCATGATGTACCCGAGGGGAAGAAAGATCAAAGACGAACACGACGTGGATCACGTCAGCCTTGCCGCCCGGGTTGCAGCAGAGCTCGGGGCAGACCTCGTCAAGACGGTCTACACCGGTGATCCCGACAGCTTCCGCAAGGTTACACGGGGATGCCCGGTTCCTGTGGTGGTAGCGGGGGGATCCAAGACGAGCGATCTTTCCACTCTCGAGATGATCGAGGGTGCCATGCAGGGAGGTGCAGCAGGGATCTCCATAGGGAGGAATGCATTCCAGCATGCGGCACCGGACCGGTTCATCAGGGCTGCTGCTGAGATCGTGCACCGGGGCAGATCAGCCGATGAAGCGATGGAGATACTGAGGGAGTGAAGAAGATGATTGGAAAAGAGATTCGTATTGAACGTATCATGGACCGGAATACCGGTCGATCGGTGATCGTCCCCATGGACCATGGGTTTACCCTGGGGCAGATCGATGGGTTGCTTGACATGACCAGGACCATCTCCGAGGTGAGTGAGGGCGGCGCAAACGCGATCGTGCTCCATAAGGGGATCGTGAAACGCGGGCACCGGAGAAGGGGGAGGGATATCGGCCTGATCATCCATCTCTCGGGAAGCACCTCTCTTAATCCCGACCCGAATGACAAGGTGCTCGTCTGCACAGTCGAGGAGGCAGTAGCTCTCGGAGCCGATGCAGTATCCATCCACATCAACCTTGGAGCCCCGAACGAGTCCAAGATGCTCGAGTCCGCGGGGAAAGTGGTGAAGGACTGCAACAGGTGGGGCATTCCGCTCCTTGTGATGATCTACCCGAGAGGGAAGGGTATCGATCCCACGTCACCTGCCACAGTGGGGCATTGCGTCAGGGTTGCGGAGGAGCTCGGGGCAGACCTGATCAAGACAAATTACACCGGGGACCCGGTATCTTTCAAGAGAATCGTTACCTCATGCTCTGTACCCGTCTTCGTGGCCGGAGGGGAGAAGGCCGGTGACCTGGATACACTCACGAGTATCCAGGACTCGGTCCGGGCTGGAGGGGCGGGTGTCTGCGTGGGCAGAAATGCCTTCCAGAGAGACAATACCCGCGCCTTCGTAGAGGCGCTCTGCAAGGTGGTGCACAAGGAGACCGATCCTGAGCAGGCGCTCAGGGAGATGGTATGAAGGAGTTCTGGGTTGATGTGCGGCCCTGGAAGAAAGGGATCGCGACCGCAGCCCTTGAGAGCGGTGCGGACACCCTCTTCGCTGAGAATGCGCAGAAGGTGAAGGCACTGGGCCGGGTCCGCGTGGTCGCTCCTGACGGGGATCTCGTGCCGGACAAGGAGGTATGGGAGATACATATCTCGGACAAGAAGAGCGAAGAGAGGGCGGCACGCCTGGCACAGAGGGGATACGTGGTTGTCAGTGCAGAGGACTGGACCGTGATCCCTCTCGAGAATCTTGTTGCGCAGGCAGACCGGATCATTGCCTGTGTCCATACCCGGGCTGAGGCGGAACTCGCACTCAATATCCTGGAAAAGGGAGTTGCCGGCATCCTGCTCCAGACTGACGACCCGGGGGTGGTCAAGGAGACCGGCGCTTTGATCCAGCGCGGCCAGGAACGATGCAATCTCGTTCCTTTTACGATCACGACAATCCGGCCTGCTGGCATGGGGGACCGTGTCTGCGTGGACACCTGTTCGATGATGAAGGAGGGAGAGGGCATGCTGATCGGGAACACCTCGTCAGCATTCCTCCTGGTCCATGCCGAGACTCTCGAGAATCCCTATGTCGCACCGAGGCCGTTCCGGGTCAACGCGGGCGCGGTGCATGCGTACATCCTGTCACCAGGAGGAAAGACCGCCTACCTGTCAGATCTTTCTGCAGGGGATCGTGTCATGGTGGCAGGCAAGGACGGCGAGACCCGGGAGGTCACGGTCGGGAGGGTGAAAATCGAACAGCGGCCCCTTCTCATCGTCGAAGCAGAGGCAAACGGAAAGCCCTACAGCCTGGTTCTCCAGAATGCCGAGACAATACGGCTTGTCGGTGAGGACGGCCGTGCCCGATCCGTAGTCGAGATCGCCCCTGGCGACCGCGTGCTCGGCTGCACGATGGACGCGGGCCGGCACTTTGGGATGGCAGTAAGGGAGAAGATCCTGGAGAAGTGATTGCGCGTGTTGATAGGGATCGTCGGTGGAACGGGGAAGATGGGCGCATTCTTCCACAAAGTGTTCGAAAAGGCGGGCTGGGACGTGATGATCTCAGGGAGGGCGACTGCCGTCACCTCCAGGGACCTCGCATCCGTCTGCGATGTACTCATGGTATCCGTGCCGATAAGGGAGACAGTTCATGTGGTCCGGACCCTTGCACCCCTCCTGTATGAGGACCAGGTCTTCTGTGACCTGACCTCAATCAAGACCGGTCCTGTTGAGGCAATGCTTGCTTCGAACGCACAAGTGGTGGGGTTCCATCCGATGTTCGGTCCCACGGTGCAGAGTCTTTCAGGCCAGGCGATTGTCGCGACCCCGGCCCGCTGCGAGCAGGAAATCCTGGAACGGATTCTTGGTGTTTTCCGATCACAGGGAGCAACTGTCACGCTCTCCACCCCCAAGGAGCATGATCGGATCATGGCGGTAGTCCAGGGACTGACGCACTTTGTCACCCTCAGCCTGGCGGAGACCATGCGGAGAGTGGGTGTGCGGCCGCAGGATACGATGGCATTCATGAGCCCGGTCTACCAGATGGAGATGGGACTTGTCGGGCGTCTCCTCTCCCAGGATCCCTCCCTCTATGCGGATATCCTTGAACTCAATCCCCACGTCCCACCGGTCCTCGAGGCCTGTGAAAAGTCCCTTGCATCGATCCGGAAGATAGTGGAAGCACAGGATACCGGGGCGTTTGAGAAGGTGTTCCGTGAGAATTCACTCCATTTCGGGGAATACTGCGAGACCGCTGCCCGGGAATCGGACATGCTCATCGCGGCGATGGTGAAGCGATGAAGGTCTTTGCCCTTGGTCCCGAGGGGACGTTCTCGCATGAGCTGGGATACCGGATCTTTGGCGACGCACTCACCCTTGTCCCGACGATCCGGAGGATTTTCGAGGAGGTCGAAAAAGGATCAGGTGATGGCCTTGTACCCCTCGAGAACAGTGAGGCGGGGGGCGTCGGCCCTTCGCTCGACGGCCTGCTCCAGTACCGGGTCTGGATCACCGGGGAGATCTATATGCCTATACACCACTACCTGGTCTCTCCTGGGCCGATTGAAGAAGCCAAGGTCCTCTTTGTCCATCCCCAGACCCATGAGCAGTGCAGTGAGGTGGTGGATGCGATGGTAATCCCGGTCGTCCACACTTCAAGCAATGCCCAGAGCGCGAAGGAGATGCAGGAATCGGGACGCGGGGCTGCAATCGTTTCGCTGATGACCGCGAGGATGTACAACCTCCCCATCCGGCGTGAACGGGTTGAGAACAACTCCCTCAATGTCACCCGGTTCGTCACCATCTCCTCACGGCCGTATCAGGGGCCTGATGCCAGGAAAGGGAGCATCATCATCGATCCCCGTGAGGACCGGGCCGGACTCCTCTATGATATCCTGGGAATCTTTGCGAAAAAGGGTATCAACCTGACCAGGATCGAATCCCGCCCGTCAAAGAGGGGCATGGGCAGCTATGTATTCTTCCTGGATTTTTTCCATTCCGACCACGCCGGCGAGGCTCTCTCTGCGCTCCAGGGGATGACACAGATAAAAGACCTTGGACGGTATCCCGAACAGGAGGTCCCTGAATGGAAGTGACGCTTGAGAAAGCGGGGCCTGTCGACCTCCGCGTCCATGCACCGCCTTCCAAGAGTTTCACCCACCGTGCCCTGATTGCCGCGGCGCTCGCGAGGGGGGATTCGACGCTCGTGTCACCGCTTGTATCAGACGATACAGATGTGACCCGCGATTCCCTCGGCGCAATGGGGGCCGGCATCTTCAGCCGTGAAGGCAGCGATGTGGTGCAGGGAACCTGCGGCAGGCTCACCTGCCCTCCCGGTCTTGTGCTTGACATGCGGAACTCGGGCACGAGCATGCGGTTGCTCGCATCGCTGGCGCTCCTCTGTGGCAGCTCCGTAATCCTCACGGGATCGCCCCGTATGAAAGAGCGTCCCCTGGGACCTCTCGCAGGGGCACTGACCACCCTTGGGGGCGAGATCAGGTTCATTGAGAGAGATGGGTATCCCCCTGTCAGAATCGCCGGATCTTTGACCGGGGGGGATGCAAGAATCGATGCGGGTATCAGCAGCCAGTTCGTCTCCTCCATCCTCTTGGCTGCTCCCTATGCAACGGAGGATGTGACCCTCTCTCTCGGGCCTGTTGTTGTGTCCTCTCCGTACCTTGATATTACGCTTGAGGTCATGCATTCCTTCGGTGTTCCGGTCAGGAGGGAGGGATACCAGAGATTTTACGTCCCTGCAGGGGGGGGATACCGGGGTAGGTCCTACACGATCGAGGGTGATTATTCTTCTGCTTCATACTTCTTCGCGCTTGCAGCAGTAGGCGGGGGCAGGGTCTGCGTGACCAACCTGAATCCCCGGTCCTGCCAGGGAGACCGCCGGTTTCTTGATGCCCTTTCCTCAATGGGGTGCAGGGTGAAGGAGCGGAAGGATTCAGTGGAAGTATCTTCTGATGGCGATCTTGAAGGTATCGAGATCGATATGTCCACTTCCCCGGACACGGTCCAGACTCTCAGCATGGTGGCCGCAACCGCCAGGAGCCCGACTCGTATTACGGGTATTGGTCACCTGAAGTTCAAGGAGAGCGACCGCCTGCTTGGGACAGCCCGCCTCCTCAATGCTATGGGTGGAGATGCACGGATCGAGGGAGACAGCCTCCTGATAAGACCCTCACCTCTCCATGGGGGGACGGTAGATCCGGCTGATGACCACCGGATCGCGATGAGTTTTGCGGTCCTTGGGCTCGCGACAGGAAATGTAAAGATTATCCAGGCGGAATGTGTCAATAAATCGTTCCCGGGATTCTGGGAGCAGCTCGCGGGGCAGGGACTTCTATGAACGTGGTATTGATTGGATTCCGGGGGACCGGGAAGACCGAGTCAGGCAGGCTTCTCGCACGCCTGCTCGATGTCCCCTTCTATGACACCGATGCACTAATCGAAGAGGAGGCAGGATCGGCGGTCCACGAGATCTTCGAGCAGGAAGGGGAGAACGGCTTTCGTGCCAGGGAGAAGCGGGTGATAGCAAGGCTTCCCCCGGGACCGGGTGTCTATGCAACAGGGGGCGGGGTGATCCTGGACCCTGAGAACATTGAGCACCTGCGGAGGAAGAGGACCGTTATGCTTCTCAGGGCGGACGAGGTTACTATCGAGAAACGCATCCAGCACAGCACACGTCCTGCACTGACAAGAATGGGGCTTCGTGCGGAGATCCATGCCCTCCTCGACGCGAGGAAGGATGCATATCTCGCAGCGGCGGATTTCTGTGTCGATACCAGCGGCCGGAGTGCCAATGAGGTGGCGAGTACCATCAAGCGGATTCTTCTTGAGGGAATGACCCGGGCGGAGGGGAGGGAAGACGCGCTCCGTGCGGTGGGAACCTCGGGAATACCGGGGTTTGAATTTGAGGAGCTCGCCCATATGATCAGTTCACTCCCCGAAAACCCGGCGCTGAGATTCTATGGCATTGCCGGGTTCCCGAGCCTGCACAGCAAAAGCCCGCCCCTCTTCAACAATCTCTTCTCCTACTTTGAGATCAATGCCTACTACACACGGTTCCATGACCCGTCACTGGCCCGGATCCTCTCCATTGCGCAGGAGATCGGTATTCGCGGCCTCTCGGTGACCATCCCGTTCAAGCAGGAGATCCTCCAGTATATTGATCACAGGGATGAACACAGCCAGGCAATCGGGGCATGTAACACCGCGCTGTTCTGCGGGGGAGAGTGGTATGGATATAACACTGACTGGGTGGGGATCAGGGATCCGCTTTCGTCCCTCTCGGGAAGCACTGCGGTTATCCTCGGTGCGGGGGGGGCTGCAGCATCCGCCGCCTATGCGTTGCGATCGCTCGACATGGAGATCACCATCCTGAACCGCACGGTTGAGCGGGCTGCTGCGCTTGCCGGGCGTTTTGGCTGCAGCCATGGTACCTTGAAAGACTTCGACCGGATCAAGCCCGCAGTGGTGGTGAATGCGACACCTGTCGGCATGGAGCCTGACACCGGAAGCCCCCTTGCAAAGTTCCAGCTCAGCCCTTCGATGACGGTGTTTGACCTCGTGTACACCCCTCCTGAAACCCCCCTCGTCAAGGCAGCCCGGAGTATGCGCTGCACGGTGATCCCGGGGAAGGAGATGTTCATTCGCCAGGCAAGGGCGCAGTTCCGGCAGTTCACCGGCATCGATGCGCCGCTGGAGATGGTGAGGGAGATCGTCGGATGAACTCGTTCGGACGCAATTTTCGTATCACCACGTTCGGGGAGAGCCACGGCCCTGCACTGGGAGCGGTAATCGACGGCTGCCCCCCAGGAATCGGACTCTCTGAAGGGGATATCCAGCCTTTTCTTGACCGGAGAAGGCCGGGGAGGGGACCCAGGAGTTCGCCCCGGCAGGAGGGCGATACAGTAGAGATCCTTTCAGGGATCTTTGAAGGCCGGACCACGGGGGCGCCCATTGGTCTCCTTGTCAGGAACAGGGATGTGCGATCTGCGGATTATGATGACATGAGGGATCTCTTCAGGCCAGGCCATGCCGATTACACCTGGCATGAAAAGTTCGGGATCAGGGATTACCGTGGCGGTGGGCGAAGTTCCGGGAGGGAAACGGTCGCCCGGGTGGCCGCAGGAGCGGTCGCAATGAAAGTCCTTGCACCCCGGGGTATCCGTATTGAAAGCCGGATCGTGGAGATCCATGGAATTTCCTCGGCCGAAGGGATGGACTCAGAAATTGACGAGGCAATCCGGGAGGGAGATTCGGTGGGGGGGATCGTAGAAACCTTGGCACACGGATGCCCGCCTGGTCTCGGAGATCCTGTCTTTGGCAAGCTCGATGCGCTGATCGGCATGGCAATGCTTGGGATAGGGGCGGTCAAGGGGGTGGAGATAGGAGACGGGTTTGCCGCGGCACGGATGCGGGGGAGCGAGCACAACGACCAGATGGGAAAGGATGGCTTTCTCTCGAATCATGCCGGCGGAATTCTCGGCGGTATCAGCACGGGAGCAGATATCGTCGTTCGGATTGCGGTCAAACCAACTCCATCCATAGCCCGGGAACAGCAGACGGTTGATACCTCCGGAAATGAGCGCACAATCTCGGTGAAGGGCCGGCATGATCCCTGCATCGTTCCCCGCCTCGCACCCGTTGCGGAGGCCATGCTCGCGCTTGTGATTGTTGACTGTCTTCTGGAGCAGGATACAATCCGGGCATGGAACGACCGCGATTGAGCAGGAATGGCGGGGCGTTTACACCCTGTTTCCGCGTCAAAATCTCGATACTGTGAAGGTAAAATATGAACACAGACAACAGGACATAGCAGGTCACTACCATGATTCGGAGTCGGATATTATTCATCACTCTCACCACCCTCGTTCTGATTGGGTTCAGTATTTCCGGGGGGTGCCTTTCCGTCCTCTCACAGGCAGGCACAGGGGAGTCTGCGTCCCTCGCGAACGGAACCGCGGTGCGTGCCACGCTTCTCGACCAGGACGCAGACTGGGGACCATCGAGGGGATGCGTCTGGACTGCCACGTTCCAGGTCTTCAATCCTGGGAGCACCGCTGTTCAGGGAGTCACCCTCCACCTGGAGCTGGTCAATGCGAAGAATGGCGCAGTAAGGGACACGAAAGATATCTTTGTCGGCACCATTGGCCCCGGGAGCGCGAAGGAAGCGAGGGTTACGCTTGACGGGGAATGCCTTGATGAGTATACGATTAGGGCGGTCCCGATACTCACGGGCTCCTGACAAGGCGACAGAACTCTCTCCACTCTTTTACGTGGTACTGCCCGGGTGATGCCACGGTACCGCAATGGCAGTATATCAGGTGTGATCCGAACAGCGGCAGAAGGAGCCTCGCATACCTGAATTCCATCCCCATGATACTGGTGACGATTGGTTTTTCCGCACGGTGTGTGAAGGAGAGGAAGGAGAGGACATCATCGGAGGATCCTGGTGCAACGACGATCTTTGGTATGTCGCCGAATGAGCGGAGCCGGGCATCCAGTTCCAGGAGTTCCCTGGCACCGGGCATTGAATGAGTGTGGACAGATGAAAGTATCGATACACCCTTCTCCTTCAGGCGGGAGGCGAACGGGGCGAATGCTTCCTCGATATCGATATATGTGGCGAAAGGGATGCAGGGGAGCAGGGTGTCCCACCATTCCTGCATCCCCCCACAAAACATCCCTCCTTCCCTCACGCTCCTGATCGTGAAAATCAATGGCACGGGGATATCAGAAAAAGAAGCGTCTGCGGTTTCTTCGGGGATGTTCCCTGTCAGGTCAAGCCGGATCTCGATGATATCCGCTCCTGACGAGAGGGCATCCGGGATGAGATCCAGATCAGGAACCGAGACAACGCACTGCATTTCACCGATCTATGGCAATGCAGGAGTATTTAATCTGCCCCCGGAAGACTTCTCAGTGCAGTATGGATACTATCATCCGGGATCCCGCCAGGCGCCGGCTTCCCGAGATCCTTGCACCCGCGGGATCCAGGGAGGCATTGGATGCGGCTGTTGCCGCAGGAGCAGATGCGGTGTACCTCGGCGGCCCCAGGTTCGGGGCCAGGCATTTCGCTGAAAATTTCAGCGAGGATGATATCAGGGAGGCTGTCCGATATGCTCATATCCAGGGGGTAAAGATATACGTCACCGTCAACACCCTCATCCAGGACACTGAACTCCCTGACGCCATATCTTACCTGCTCTCTCTCTACCGCATGGGCGTGGATGCCGTGCTGGTCCAGGATATAGGCTTATTCTGGCTCTCGCGGGAATGTATTCCCGGACTTCCCCTCCACGCATCCACCCAGTGCACCATCTCCAGCAGGGAAGGAGCGCGGTGGGCCCGGAAGACAGGGTTTTCCCGTGTCGTGATGGCACGGGAGACCCCGCTTTCAGAGATAGACAGGATTCTTCGGGATCCTGGATTGGAAAGGCCGGGAATCGAGATCTTTGTCCACGGCGCACTCTGTTACTCCTATTCCGGCCAGTGTCTCCTCTCGTCGGTGATAGGCGGCAGGAGCGGGAACCGCGGAATGTGTGCCCAACCCTGCAGGAAATCGTATCGCCTGGTGCAGGGGCTCCCGGATGACTATGGCAGGCTGGCAGGGTTGCAGGAAGTTCCATGCGAGGGAAGGTATCTCCTGTCCACACGGGATCTCTGCGTGTATCCGTCACTCGATGAGATTGTGAAAAGGGGTGTTGATTCCCTGAAGATCGAGGGGCGGATGCGATCCCCGGAGTATGTCCGGACGGTGGTTGGGGCATACAGGAGGGCTCTCGATGCCCTTCTTGAAGTGAAAACGTGGTATTCATCCAGGGATGTGGAGGATATGGCACTTGCCTTTTCCCGGGGATTTACCCGGGGATATCTTTTCGGAGAGTGCGGGCAGGCACTCATGGGGAGAGATCAGCCCGGGAACCGCGGTCTCATGTTGGGACTGGTCGCCGGATCGCGAGGGAAAAAAGGGGGGGTCCGTGTCAGGCCGGCTGCAGGATATGTTCCTGTCGCAGGAGACGGGATCCTCATCACGGACCCTTCAGGCAGGGATCTGGTTGGGTATGCCCTGAACAGGAATGCCGAATCCTCTGGATCAGATCTTATCCTTCCCGGTGCACCGGTTGATATACCGCCGGGATCCCGGGTCTATGTCACGAAGAGCATGCTCCTTTCCCGGGACAAGAGAGGGTCTCCCCGCAGTATTCCGGATGCAGTCAGGATCCCGGCAAGGATAAAGGTCTGTATAACTACTGGCGAGCCTATCCAGGGACGGGCTTCCTGTACCGGGAGAGAAGGAAAGGCGGTCAGCGTGCAATGTACAATCCCTTTCATCCCCGAACAGGCGGTAAAGGGCCCTGCATCCCGGAAGGATATCATCCGCCAGGTGCAGAAATCAGGAAATACTCCGTTCCAGGTCGTCGAGGTCGACCTTGCATGCCAGGGGGACCCCTTTGTTCCCCTCGGTGAACTGAACCGGCTCCGCAGGGATCTCCTCACCGCGCTCGAGTCTGCATGGCTTCAGGCATCGCTCCCTGACGATGGGGAGATTGAGGCTTCAGTATCCCGGGTACGCAGGTTCATCGATGAGTATACTCACTCGCTAATCCACAAGGAGAGATCCGGGAAAAGGGAAAGAGCGCCGGAGATTGGCGTATACTGTGGGACTCCTGAAGAACTCACCGCGGCATGCGATGCAGGATGCGAGAATATCTGCTATGAACCTGAAGAGGCGGGATGGACAGAATGCCTGCAGGAACTCGTCGAGGCATCCCGGTATTGCCGGGAGTATGGAAGTACCTTCACCTGGAAATGGCCCCGGATTACGGGAGGGGAGTTCCTGGAACGTGCCCTGCGGCATGTCCACGATCTCTATTGTGCTGGCATATGCAGGATCATGGTAGAGGAACTTGGCATGGCCGAGGCAATCCTTGGGAGGGAACCCCGGATGGTAGTTCTTGGTGGAGCAGGTCTGAATATCTATAATGCACGGGCGGCCTTCGCGCTCTCTCCTCACCTTTCTGGCATCACACTCTCCCCTGAGCTCTCTTCTGACCGGATTGGGACCCTCGTTGCACTTTCGGATCGGATGATGCCTGGTATCCGGTACGAGGTCATCTGCCAGGGAAACCTTGAGGTCATGGTAAGCAAGGACCGCCTCCTGAGTGTTCTTGCGCCACAACACATGGTAACCCGATCGACTCAGTTCGGAATCCAGGATGAGACAGGGCATATCTTCCCGGTGTACGAGGATTCCGTGGGAAGGACCCACGTTCTCAACGCAGTTGAGACCACCCTTATCGATCGCATCCCGTTCCTCGCGGAGGCAGGGATCTCCTGCCTGGCCATCGATGCCCGAAGGAGAGGTCCGCGATACGCCCATGACATGACAGCGCTGTACATGGATGGCATCGGGGCACTCTTGCAGGGACTGGATGATACGGATACCTGGACCTGCTTCAAGAGCCGTGCCAGGATGATGGCAAGGGGAGGGATCACCCATGGTCACTTTGAAAGGGGCGTCCCCGGGTTTTCCTAAAAGAAAGGTATGCAGAATAGGTTTTCCCTTGAAGGGTCCATAACACTGGTGAGAGATCACGATGGGAACGCCATTCATACTTCTCAACCTAAAGACCTACTCTGAGGGCAGCGGCCAGCGCGCCCACCATATCGCCGAGGCCGCACAGCAGGTGGCAGAGGAATCGGGCGTGGAGATCGGAATCGCCCCGAGTTACATGAACCTGCACCCCATGTCAATGCATTCCTCCCTCCCGGTCTATGCCCAGCACGTTGATGGAACCACTCCCGGAGCCCATACCGGTTCTGTGACCGTTGAGGCGATCAGGTCGGCAGGTGCGGTGGGATCGCTCGTCAACCACTCCGAACGCCGCCTGACCCTGGCTGATATCGATGCAGCAGTCTCCGCGCTGCGGGCTGCGGGCCTGGTGTCGGTAGTCTGTTCGAACAATGTGACCACCAGTGCGGCGGCGGCAGCGCTTTCGCCCGATTTTGTGGCCATCGAACCGCCCGAGCTCATCGGGGGAACGGTCTCGGTCTCCCAGGCCAATCCCGAGATCATCACCGGCACGGTCGCAGCGGTGGAGAAGATCAATCCCGGTGTGAAGATCCTGACCGGTGCAGGGATCCATTCGGGAGAGTGCGTAAAAGTCGCAGTCGATCTCGGCACCGCAGGAGTTCTCCTGGCATCGAGTGTAGTAAAAGCAAAAGCGCCGATCAGCGTGCTGCGCGACCTGGTATCGAAGCTTTAACGATCCATGATAAGCGGGATCAGGTCATGCTTGGTGATGACCCCCTTCACCTTTCCCCCATCCATCACCAGCACGGCATGATGATCCTGCAGGATCCGCACGACGGTCTCGATATCCATGTCCTGAGGGACTGTAGGAAACCCGGACTCCATGTAATGCTTCACCTGGTCGCCCGGGCTCTTGCCGCCGCTCTGGTCTTCAATGGCACTGACAATAGCCGATTCAGAAATACATCCCACAGGAACTCCTTTCTCGAGCACCGGCACCTGGGAGATATTGTACTTCTCCATGATGTCTACCGCCTGGGTGATGGTATCCTCGACAGCAACGCTGATCACAGGGGTATGCATCACCCGACCCGCGGTACTACGCGGTTTTGCCATGGTATTCAGCACGCGGACAATCTTGGCCATCGTGCTGACCCGGGGGTCCACGCTCCCTGACTCAATCCGGGCAACCATCGACTGGCTGATACCTGCCCTCTCAGCAAGATCCACCTGTTTCAGCCCCAGGATCTCCCTCTTGGATTTTATCTCCTCGGGTGTGGGGATGTGCATATGTGGTATTACCCTGGTGCATATGAGTGGATAAAGATGCTGCAGAAGAAGTATCCTGTCAAAGATTGAGTGGGAGGAGTAAGCCCCCTTCTGTTCGGTGCGGCATTCAGCTACGCGCCATACCCGGGCAGGCACTGAGCAGCCCTGTTGCCCTGTTTTGGCTTGCACCCGCAGGGATTCACCGTTTCATCGTTTCCTGCCCTTACGCATCAGCGAGACATCCGCGCTCTGTAAGAAGCGGGCGCTTTGTCCACGAATGGACTCGATCGCATCATGGCTGGGGGCAGGCCGTGTCGTTTCTGTGCCATCGCCGTGACTCTCGCCACCCGTACTTGCATACGGCTGCGCGCTCAGCAGGTGGGGGGACTTTCCTCAGCAGCATCGTGTGCCACCGTCGGCCGCACTCTCCCTCTCCCTATTTAATATGAATGATGCATTATTTACACCTGATGGACGCGCTCACACAGGAAGAGGGGGACCTCGCGGTACGGCTTGCGCGATCGGTCCTGGACCAGGCCATCGGTGGAAAACCGGGTGCAGGAATGGATCTGCCGCCCGTCTTCCGGGAGAAGAGGGGTGTGTTTGTGACCCTCACCACAAAGGGGGAGCTTCGTGGCTGTATCGGGTTTCCCTATCCTCACCTGCCGCTTGAGCAGGCGATCAGGGATGCTGCATATGCTGCAGCGAGAGAGGACCCGAGGTTCCCCCCCGTGGGGCCCGGGGAACTCCCTGGAATCAGGATCGAGGTGACGATCCTTTCCGTGCCTGCATTGCTGCATGCAGCCCCGGCGGAACGCCCGGGGGCTGTCCAGGTCGGGAAACATGGCCTGATCGTCCGGGGTTACGGGAGATCCGGGCTTCTTTTACCGCAGGTTCCTGTCGAGTGGGAATGGGACAGCAGGGAGTTTCTTGACCACACCTGTATGAAGGCCGGCCTTCCGGCAGGCTGCTGGAAGGAGAAGGGGATTGAGGTCTATACGTTCGAGGGGCAGATATTTCATGAAGGGTGAAAGACCTGCGACATAATGGAGAGATCCCCTTTGGGTGCGAGTTTCCGGTACCAACAAGGGCAGAATTATCACGATGGTTGTGAAGAGATTGAACTTGAAGGTTCGATACTCTTAAATATATATATCCCGAAGAGATTGAATGCCGAACCTATTTGGCATCGTAATTTCATCAAAAACAAAAAAGATAATCATTCTCCGCCTTTCCTGGTCTTGGTCAACGTCACGTGCGATGAACATGGTTGCCACAAAGTCTGGGAAGGAGGTGTATTGGTTCTCCCTGTGGATTCCTGGACTGCCGGGGAACTTGCAGCGTCGTAAATTAACAGATATAATAGGAGGATACAACAATGAAAAATAATCGAAATGGTCTCACTTTATCAAGGATATTGATCATAATGCTCATCGGGGGGACCCTGATCCTTCCGGGAACTGCATCATTCGTATCTGATCCCTACAGTGACTCTTGCGTATTTGAGGGGGATCAGGTGGAAGAAGCTCTCATCCAGCCCGAAGTATCATCAAATGGCATGTTCTGTGTTTCTTTTCCCGATACCATTGTTATGATCGGGGATTACATCAGGGAAACCTATCCTGATATCTGGGAATTGCTCAGCGCTGAAGACCAGGCGTATTATAATTCCAAGGCAGCAGTGTGGCCATGCGGTGAGGATGAGCCGATGCTGCCGAATGAAGTCATACGCCTGATCTGGCTGGTGCAGGCCAGGTCGGCCGATGGTCCGGCAGTGCACAAACAGGAACTGCCATCTGCTGCTCAACCGACATTCACGGCTCCGGATATCTCATCATGGTTCACGATAGGGAATTCACGTTTCCAGGAGAAACAGATCGTAGACAGCATCGGAGGAATGCCTGGTGTGAATGATTTGATCACAAACAACAACGTTCTCATGGGAAGGATGTTTCTGCAAGCCAGGGACACAGACGGGGTCCTCGGAATCGGTGCTATCCACTCCATGGATCGGATTTCCTCGCTATCTTCGAGGTTTTCTAACCGTTGAAATTGAGGGAAACCTACGTGGTCGTTTGATCCGGGCATAGGATCCATAAAGGTAGGGGTGGATCGCAACTCCCCTCTCTCAATGCGATTGACCCCGCCGCCCCCGAAAATACAGCAAGGTTGTCGCCCTCGACCCGACGCGACCTGCGGTCACCGACATTTCACCAATACCTGTTGGATTCTCTCGGAGACGAAATAGATCACCAAATATGGCGATAGGTCAGGTGGCTGGATTGAGCATTTTTTACGAATCTTTACGTTCAGGATGAACCAAGAACATTAACATAGTCAACGGCGAAAGCCCTGGATAAGGAAAATCCTGCCGAATTGACAGGCGTTTCACTTAGGAACAGTGAAATGAAGCCCGCCTGGCTGCGCTTGCCCCAATGCCGGGTCCGGATTCTTTCATCTCCAGGAATCGTGCCCTTCAAGGGAAGATTCCAGAGGGTTCCCGCAGGGTGGCCAGATCATTTCGCCTGGAATGTAACCGGGGCTAATTCCCGCCAGGGTATCACCTGTATACTCACTGGAACAACGGTTGGAGGAGGAGTTTTGAACCTGGAAGAAAATCTGAACGTCGTCATCATCGATGATACCATCCATACGGATACTCCGCGCGGCCGCACCATCAACCGGATCATACAGGGCTTCGTCAAATACAATATCGGTGTCACCACCATCGCGTCTATCGAGAACGCACGGTCTGCCTATGCACAGCTGGCTGAAGCCGACTGCATCATGGTCAACTGGAACCTCGGCGGCACCGGTTCGAAGGACCATAATGATGCAAAGAGGCTCATCGATGAGATCAGGAAACGGAATGAGGATATCCCCATCTTCCTCATCGCAGAGGCAGTATCAGGGTGCTCCGCGTCGCTGACGGTTGACGTGGTGCGGGAGGTCAACGAGTTCATCAATATCATGGATGACACCCCCGAGTTCATTGCGGGGAGGATCACGGTTGCCGCGCACCGGTACAAGGAGAGTCTTCTTCCGCCTTTTTTTGGTGCGCTGGTGAAGTTCTCGAAAGACTTCGAGTACTCCTGGCACACCCCGGGCCACGCGGGCGGAACGGCGTTCAGGAAGTCCCCGTCTGGGCGAATTTTCTTCAATTTTTTCGGTGAACAGATCTTCAGATCCGATCTTTCAGTCTCGGTCGGGGAGCTCGGGTCGCTCCTTGATCATTCCGGGCCGCTCGGCGAGGCCGAGCGATATGCGGCGAAGGTATTCGGGGCGGACCAGACCTACTTTGTGACAAACGGCACATCGACAGCCAACAAGATTGTCTTCTTTTCCAGGGTGACAAAGGACGACATTGTTCTCGTGGACCGGAACTGCCACAAATCTGCGGAACATGCGATCACCATGACGCATGCACTCGCAGTCTTCATGATCCCGACAAGAAACCGTTACGGTATCATCGGTCCTATCCCACCTGGCGAGATGAGTGCGGAGACTATCCGCTTAAAGATCGCAGCCTATCCTCTTGCCGGAAAGTCCGGAAACACCACCCCGGTCCATGCGGTCGTCACCAATTCGACCTATGACGGGCTCTGCTACCTTGTCACGGATGTCGAGACTCTTCTCGGTAAAAGCGTCGATTCGATCCATTTTGATGAGGCATGGTACGGGTATGCCCGCTTCAACCCCCTCTACCGCGAACGGTTCGCCATGCGCGAGGGTCCTGCCGGCAGGGACGGACCAACGGTGTTTGCCACCCAGTCCACTCACAAGCTCCTTGCGGCATTCTCCCAGGCATCCATGATCCATGTCCGGAACGGGAGGATCCCGGTGGATCCCTCCCTGTTCAACGAAGGATTCATGATGCACAGTTCCACGTCACCCTTCTATCCCATCATGGCATCGCTGGATGTCTCATCGAAGATGATGGAAGGGGCTGCCGGCAGGGTGCTCACGACTGAATCCATCGAGGAGGCGATCAGGTTCCGCCTTACCATGTCCCGCATCCAGCGCGAGATCAAATCGTCCGGGAAGAAGAAAGACTGGTGGTTCGGCGTGTGGCAGCCTGACACGGTGACGGATCCAAAAGCAAGAAAGAAGATACCGTTTACTGACGCACCGATGGAGGTTCTCCGTGACAATCCCTACGCGTGGGTTCTTCACCCCGGAGAAACCTGGCACGGGTTTTCTGATCTCCCGGACAACTACTGCATGCTTGACCCGATCAAGGTCACGGTGATCACACCGGGTGTGAATGAGCAGGGGACGCTCGATGACTGGGGGATTCCGGCCCCGGTGGTTGTACGGTTCCTCGAATCCCGCGGGATTGTGAACGAGAAGTCCGGCAATTATACGATACTCTTCCTCTTCTCCATGGGAAACACGAAGGGGAAATGGGGGACCTTGATCTCCGAACTCTTCGAGTTCAAGCGGCATTACGATCAGAAAACACCGCTCGAGGAGGTAATCCCCAACATTGCCGGGACTTACCCTGACAGGTATAAGGGAATGACGCTGGCCAGTCTCTCAGATGAAATGCACGAATATAAAAAGCAGCACCGGACGTGTGAGAAGCTCGAGAAGGCCTTCTCAATCCTCCCTGAACCGGCTGTCACGTATGCGGATGCATACAGGAAGATAGTCAGGGGCGATGTTGAACTGGTCCCGCTCTCCGCGATGGGAGATCGGATCGTTGCAACAGGGATCTATCCCTATCCTCCCGGAATACCCATTCTTGCTCCCGGGGAACGGGCAGGATCGATCCACGGTCCCATCATTGAATACCTTGCGAGTCTGCAGGAGTTCGACAACTCCTTCCCCGGCTTTGAGCATACTATCCACGGGGTAGAGACAGTAAAAGGAGAATATCAGGTGTATTGTATAAAGGAAGATACCCCGTAACAGGCAGGAAGGAATTCTGCAATCACATTCCGGGCTTTGTTTCATGATGATATGCCATGAGAGGGGGAAGAGTGCAGCCATACTTTCTTTTCCACTCACGACCCAACTAGTGCAAAAATTGTTGATAAGGGGACCATGGCGATCACATTTGAGATCCTTGAGGAGGATATTGCAGGGCGGCTCGGCAAGATCAAAGCAGGAGGCAGGAGTATCCGCACCCCTGCACTACTCCCGGTAATCAATCCCCACCTGCAACCCGTGACTGCCAGGGAGATGAGCGCGATGGGAGCGGAAGGGCTGATCACGAACGCGTACATCTTCTCGCGGAGCATGGAGTTCCGGGAGCAGGCTCTCACACTCGGGCTCCACCGTGTGCTCGGGTTCGATGGCCTGATTATGACTGACTCGGGTTCGTTCCAGCTCTCGGTGTACGGAGATGTGGAGATCACCAACATGGAAACGCTCGAGTTCCAGAATGCCATCGGGAGCGATATCCATGTTCCCCTCGATATCCCGACGCATCCCGATGCTGATCGCGATCAGGCAGAGCGAGAGCTCGAAGTGACCATGGCAAGGCTCCGGGAAGCGAAAGAGATCCTTGGGCCGGATGCTCCGCTTGCCGGACCGGTCCAGGGGGGGAGGTTCCCGGATCTGCGGGAGAAGGCAGGCAGGGAGGCAGGGGAACTTGGGTTCTCATTCTGCCCCATAGGTGCAGTGGTACCCTTAATGGAGTCCTACCGGTACGAAGACCTTGTCAGTGTGGTGATGGCTGCGAAGAGGGGGATTCCCACCTCTTCCTGTGTTCACCTCTTTGGTGCCGGCCACCCGGCGATGTTCGCGCTCGCGGTCGCGATGGGCTGCGATATCTTCGACTCGGCTGCGTATGCCCTGTATGCGAGGGAGGGACGCTACCTCACGCCATCGGGAAGCGCGAAAATCCAGGAGCTCCACGACCTCCCCTGCCCCTGCCACGTCTGCCGTTCCCATACTGCAGAGGAACTGATACACTCGCCGGAGCGTGAAAGGCTCCTTGCACTCCATAACCTCCAGGTGAGCCTCGCGGAGATCTCGAGGATCCGCCAGGCAATCCAGGATGGTGTTCTCTGGGAGCTCGTGGATGAGCGGTGCAGGGGCCACCCGCAACTCCTGAAGGGATACAGGGCGCTCCTGAACCATGGCGGAACCCTGGAGATCTCCGACAGGGTGAGCAAGCGCCGCTTCTTCTATAGGGGTGCCGAGAGCTGCAAAAGAACGGAGGTGATTCGCTTCCAAAAAATGCTGGACCGCCTGGTGTTACCACCACGTGTTCTTGTCTCTATGGATGGGA
>Ga0302252_1000977_pt1 | contig 19241 bp, 15 predicted proteins | sample AAG_RA_Leu_MG_FD_193511 | JGI IMG/M metagenome (GOLD analysis project Ga0302252, IMG submission 193511) | Enriched activated sludge microbial communities from anaerobic digester in WTTP, New Holstein, Wisconsin, United States - AAG_RA_Leu | ecosystem: Engineered > Bioreactor > Anaerobic >...
AAATCCGCTTCCTGCTCCGCCCCCCGCAGCACCTGTTCGGTCAAGCGGCGGTTCTGCACCCGCAGAATTTCCAGAGAACTGCCGGCAATCAAATCTTCCAATCGGTCCGGCAGCCGGTCGATCACCGTTTCCCCCTCATACAGAACTTCCAGCCAGCACCGGCTGTGGTCAGCCCGCAGTTGCTTGATCCGCCGCTCAATCGCCGACCAGTCGCCCCGGACTTGTTCCAGCTCCTGAAAACTTGGCACCGGGATGCAGTTCAGCTTCACTTCCCGCTGGGTGAATTCGATTTCCATAATGCTCCCCAAGAGTGAGACACTCCGAGGGAAAAAATAAGCAAAACAACAGACATGGAAAAGAGAATCGCTACACAGCCGAATTTAAAGCCAAGGTAGTCTTGGAGCTCTGTAATGTCCCCGCTTGTCAAGACACGGAAATGAGATTATTAAGATAGATTCCCCTTCCCGCCCGACAGGGCTTTGTTTATCCCGCATGTTGATAAGTTACTATATTGGTATATACTGTGCTTGGAGTCTGGTAGTTGAGGCTTTGATGGGGTCTCACCCAATTGTAATTGGCTATGTAATCAGTCGTGATCTTTCTCAGTTGAAATACGTCATCAAATTCAACCAGATGTAACCGCTCTTGCTTCAAACTGCGGATGAATCGTTCCGTAATGGCATTATCGGTAGCTCTGCCCCAACCATTCATGCTGATTTCGATATCTTCCCGCTTGAGGTAGCCGATATAATCTTCGCTGGTAAACTGGGCCCCCTGGTCGCTGTTGATGATTACCGGCTTGCCGTGTTTCTTGATGGCGCCGCGGAGGGTTTCGATGACAAAGCCGCTGTGCAGGGTGTTGGATTAGGCGTGTCCAACGATCATGCGGGATGCCCAATCAATGATTATGACCAGATACATCCAGCCCCGGCTCATGCCGACATAGGTCAGATCAATCCCCCAGACATGATTGGGATATTCCGGCTTGGTATTTCGAAGCAGATACGGATATGTCCGGTGTTGTAAGTTCCTCTTGCTCAGGTTCGGGCCTGGATAAATGACCGTAATCCCCATTTCCTGCAGGTAGCGTCTCAGTTTTCGTTTGCCTATGAGAATTTGGTGGTGTTCTTTTAGTGTTATTCGCAATCGGCGGCATCCAAAGCAGGGATTTTCCGTCCATATCCGGTCAATGAGGTTTTTGCTATGGACTTCTTGCGGGTCAGGCCCGCCGGCTGCTCTGGAGCGGTAATAGGCTGTTGACCGGCTGAGTCCGAGTAACTTGCACTGGCGCTTGATCGATACTTTACCGTTGGGAGCAATCAGGTTCTTTTTGGCTTCATGCCCAACGCCTTCTGATAAGTTTTTTTTAACCAGGCGTTTTCTACGGAGAGCTGGCCGATCTGCTTAATGAGCTCCTCTTTCTCAGCGTCGTGTTCTTTGCGCAGCTTCTCCGTCTCGGTGGCATCTTTGCTGAACACTGCCGGCATCTTCTCGATGAACTCGGCTTTCCAGCGGCTGATCAGGTTGGGATGGATTCCATACTCGGCTGCCACCTGGCTGACGGTTTTTTCCTCCCGTAACAGTTCCAGGACTACATTTGATTTGAATTCGGCTGGATAACGATTTCTCTTCATGTTTCTGATTCTATCTTATCCAACTCATTTTTGTGTCCAATCACCCGGGGACATTATAAGAGCACAAAAAAGGTTGGGTTATCTCAGCCCAGTCCAATACCTCAAGCAGTGGCAGCAGAGCCGTCTACAGGCAGTAGCTTAGCAAATTGTCTGAAAAAGTGTTGACGATCCTGCATCAATCACTTGGATACGGTCGACCTGCTGAGTATTACCGGCACTCGCTGGTTACTGAAATAGCATCTTGAGTAAAGGAGGACGGCATTAGCTTATTTTTAAGCAGAAGCTGTCCTGAAAATGGGGCGCACTATAACAGGGGCACAGTCCAGAAGCGTGCGCAGTTGGGCGGCAGGGCGCACCCCAAAGGATGGCATCTAACAACATTTTAAGATAGAATTAATAGCAATAATAGATGAAATAGCGTGCATGAATTATTAAGAAAAGCCATCTAACAAAGACCTACAATGTATGTCAACGAATGTGGGGGTATACAATTGTCATGCTTTGTAATTGATCTTTTCTCTGGAGCCGGGGGCCTGACAGAAGGTTTTTCCAGTGAAGGATTTGACATCATTGCGCACATCGAAAAGGATTTTTGGGCCTGTGAGACACTGCGTACACGCATATGCTATCACTGGCTCAAGGCGCACAATCGCCTTGATATATATAATAATTATTTGAGACTGACTCAGTCTGTTCAAAAAAATGCTTCACTAAAGGAAGAATATTTCTTTAGCCGTTTTCCTGAATTACATGATCTTGTATCAACTCGAGTGCTTAACAAAACGTTTGGCAATCCTGTTCAAGATTCCGGCACAATATCTTCCAGCGAAGCAATTAAACATATTGCCAAAATAGCTCAACAAAATCGAATTCAATCAGTCTCAGCTGTAATCGGAGGCCCGCCATGTCAAGCATACTCTTTAATCGGTAGAGGTCGAATGAAGGAGCACGCATGCAGCGATGACCGGAATTTTCTTTTTAAATACTATTTGGATATCGTTGACGAATTCAGGCCCAAGCTTTTCGTTTTTGAGAATGTACCTGGTTTATTAAGTGCCCATAAGGGTCAGCTGTTTCCGGCAATACGCGAAGAATTTGATCGAATAGGCTATGGCCTTGTTTCCGGTGCCAATACATCCGATCGGGCAAACATTTTCGATTGCAAGGATTACGGAGTATATCAAACAAGGAAACGTGTTATCCTTTTTGGATATCTTAGAGCTGCTTATCCCCAAGGTTTTGTTTATCCTGATCTTAAACAGTTCGTAGAATATTTAGATGAGCCGATGACGACAGAAAATGTATTGTCTGATTTACCTTCCCTCCGAGTGGGTGAGGGAGCTGATTTTTGGTACGGTGAATACAATCACTACGACAAATTGAGCCAATACCAAAAAATCATGCGACATGGAAGCCCGGGTGTATCAAATCATTTTGCTAGGCCCCATCGAGATACCGATTTGCAAATATATAGGATGCAAATAGCTGCTTCATTGAGAGGGGAAAAGATATCCTACAGTCAGTTGCCTGAATCGCTGCAATTCCACAAGAATAGCGATAAAAAGGTCTTTGAAGATAGATTCAGGGTCCATGGTGCCCATGAGGTGCCGCATACTATTGTTGCGCATATATCGAGAGACGGCCATTACAATATCCATCCTGAGCTCAATCAGCTTCGTTCCCTGACCGTCAGGGAAGCTGCCCGTATACAAAGTTTCCCAGATAATTATTTCTTCGAGGGCCCCAGAAGTGCTCAGTTTGTCCAAGTTGGGAATGCTGTACCTCCTTTTCTTTCAAAAATTATTGCAAAGGCGGTACGAAACGAACTTGATACACTTGAAGGCAACAGAAATGACTGATGTATTTTCATCCCAAAAACGAAGTCAGGTGATGGCAAGAATTCAAGGCAAGGAAACAAGACTGGAAATAAAGGTGCGTCAGTATTTGCGCCATCATGGTTTTGGCTATCGAAAAAACTATAATGGTTTACCAGGCAAACCGGACATTGTCCTAGCCAAGTATAAATGTGTTGTTTTTGTGAACGGGTGTTTTTGGCATGGACATGAAGGATGTAAATATTTTGTGATTCCCAAAACAAGAACCAATTGGTGGTTGGCGAAAATAAGTCGCACCAAAGCCAAGGATGTCGAAAATTACAATCAGTTGATTAAGGATGGCTGGAGTATAATGGTTCTGTGGGAATGTGAACTTAAAAATGCCTTTGAACAGACTATGGATAGACTTATAAACAATATAAAAATCCCTCCTACCATCTCATCTATTGATTACTCAGGTCTATGACAATGAAGCCACGCGGATTCCTTTTCCATTCATATTATTCACCTCAGAATTTCTCCTAATAATCTTGGTATCCTTCTGATAAAACTTTGTTTCTTACCTCCTGAAGGATTCTGCATTGCACTTCATTGGGCATTTTCGTCCCAGACATATTGGCTGCCAAGGATAGTACTCTATTTTCTTCCGGCGAAAGCAGTTTTTTCTCTGCAGCCCACGAACGGATTTCCAACCAGTAAGACGGACCTTTTTCAACAACAAATATTTGGGCTTCAATACCCGAAATCATTTTTTGTTCTGAACGGGCGCTGCTCGCCAGCGCTCGTGCTTCGTGTTTGTCGATCATTATGGTTTCAATTTGCGGGTGAAGTCTTACTTTTTCTTCTTTGACTCTTTCCCAACAAACATTGTTTTTGCTCCATTCAGTTACGTTTTGTACCAAACGATCTTGATCAGTCAAAACATTAAAAACCGCTCTGTAAATCGGTATAAGCTGTTCGCACAAAACCTCCGGCAGGTCCTGTCTATCCCATATCTTCATAAGATCGAGTTCCCGGTCAGGCATGTTCTCCTTGAGCATATGCGACAGTTTGGCCATTGAGTATGCCGTCAAATTTGCTAGATAACCATTTACATACCATGGCTGCTGTCTGATGGTAACATTAATTCTTTTGAACAGAATAGAAAGCGCCACACATTGCTTGAAAAACAGTGCATTGAACTGGGTGTTATGCTTCTCCCATTCTTCCGTTACCCATTCAGCAAAAACAGCAAAGTTTTTCTGCGCTCCCAGACTAACCTTTTGTGGAAGTCCGCGCCATGCATTACATACCTTTGCAACATCTGTTTTTGTCATTTTTTGTTGTTGTGGATTTATCATAATAAATCGATTTTTTTCACTTTTCTTCATGCGGGACTGTTCCTGCATGTATTGACCGTTGGCACGTTCATAAAACCAGTGGGTTTCATATTGTGCCCCACCCACTGCCGGAGCAAAAATCCTGCGCGACATCTTTTCCATTTGAATATGGAAGGCGTGATTGGAAAAGAAATCAGCTTCACTGACTTTGTTCTGGCTGTTTGAGGAGCGGGAAATTTCTGGAATAATAGCGCTTGCCAGAACTGGATCAACTTCAGTAAGTTTTAATTGTACATAAATGTCTTCAATAGAAGCGCCATCCTTGAATCTAGCATTTGAAATCGAAGCTGTTGTCTGTCCTCCGTTGACTATTTGGAGACCTCTAACAGATGAAACCTTTAAACCACTACCATTGTGTTCGATCTCGACATCCGTTGCAGTAGCAGATATTCCATTATTGTAGGCAAAAAACCGTTTGGGTTGCCTTAAAATGGTTTCGCGAATCTTTTTGTTGACCGCTCTTTTGGTGGTCAGGAAAGACCGTACATTACCTTCCAGCAATCTGCTGCCATACTTATCGTAAATGTCTGCCAGAACACTGCCAGGTACAACGCAAAGAAAACTTCTATATTCATCAGTCTGTGCGGTGCTGGCTTCAAGACACGGTATGCCTCCCTGAATGTAATCCCCAAATTCAATGAATATTTCATCCCGGCCACTTTCCGATTCCATGACTCTGTATAGACGGCTTATATCCCAAACGTGATATTCAACCGGTACGACTTGCATGCTCCCAAATGGAAGGTTTTCGATTCTCTCGCTGGCAATTTTGTCCGTTATCAAAATGAAACTATATTTTCGTATGCGAGGTTGGTTGTTCCTCAGGTTTTCCACAAGATCATATGCAGGAGTACTGATTTCCATTTCTCTGTGAAGAATTCCATTCAATGACTCATCCAGGAAGGCAAACAGTCTGTCAAAAACCACCTTGGTTTGGGACAGAGTCAATTTCTCTGGTTCATCGCTTCCGCTGTAGTCCGCTACAAGCAGGTACATTGTCATGTCAAGATCATCGAGCGCATATCCGTCTACTCGGAGTCTTCGGTTACGTCTGCCGTAACCGGTATAAAAACAAGACTCATAATCAGGAATGACACCTGCCTCCAGTAAAGCGTCGCCTGCCTCTCTGACAAAAGACGGCACCGTTCCCTCGTGATCGCTTTCAGCAGTTACCCTTACCAGTGTCAAGAACTCTCTTCTGAACTCCTCCAGTTCCAAATACTATTCCTCCCCATGCAGTTCGTAACCATGGATCCCAGCAATACTAATTTCATATGAGGCTGATGCAATGCTTGGATCGATGTTCGTGCGCCGAATCCGTGGAAAACCGTCAGATACCGAAAACAACCTAATATTTCTGCAGGCGAAATAGATATCATCATATTCCTTGTGATCAATAAATCCCGACTCCAAAATCCTCATATTAAATGTTTCAACCGCCTCCGGAAAGCCCTCCAGATTAATTCTGGTCTGCTCAATTAAAAGCGGTAGGGACACGGCTTCGGGGTCCGTTGAAGCGGTTTTTTCTACCTGTAACCATACGATTCTTCCTACGTCATCAGTGTCCAATTGTTCTATTGATGAAATTTTTATGGACGATGCACCAGGATTTGTTGTTTTAACCTCGTACCAATAATCCTCAAATATGAAGTCCCTATCTGCTTGGGTGGGCCCGATCCATCCCGCAACAGCTACGTTCACCCCATACTTATCAAGCAATCTATTCTTTAAATAGTAAATTTCGCCAAACAAACCCTTAAGTTCCTGTTCTGAAAGCAATCCCAAATTACCTTTTTCCATCAGGCGCTGCCATAGAGCATACCGGGCCAGAATTATGGCCAATCCTTTCTCGGTATCTTTACAGGCGCGTGATGCCTCGGCAAGATCCCAGCAAAGATGTGTGAAAACTTCCTGCTGGTTTGGTTGAACAAGCCTGAAAACCAATGTATGCGTACCATCTCTACGCAAGCCGATTGATACCTCAATGGAACGACTGCTTTGCGGGACGTGGGCAGGTTTGTTCCCAATGATTATAAAGAATTCACGATTTCCAACAGAATCCAGCCCTATAAAAAATCGTAGTGGATGTGTTGAATCATATCCCTGGTATACAGGTTCTCCCGATGCTTCGCGTAAACCGCTCCATTTATTATCTAATCCATCAATCGTCAGCATCTTCATCCTCCGGAAACGCTTCGAGGATTTGCTGAAGTTTGACTTTATTTATTACGTAAACCAGCTTTTGGTGTCCTGTATCTCCGGATTGTCCTGGAAAACCTAATCCCACTGCAGTTAGACATTTGCCATTGGCTTTCAGCCTTTCCTTTGTATCGGCAGCCAAATTATCATCCTTGGGGTCAATTTCTATGAAATGCAATAATAGTAATGGATTCCTGTTTTCAATTAAATATTTGCTATCCGAAAGATTCGCACCCTTTTCTTCTTTTCTCTCAATTTCGTCTATCTTTGTCCTAGGCAGTCCAAATTTTGTACATGGTCTTGATCCGACCCGTGATTTGTCAGAATTTATTCTGAGTGTTTCCCCGTTCCTTCCTGTATCAGTAAAACGCCTTTCCGTATGAATTATGTGATCATCAAATAGTTTTACTGGATCATTGTTTAAGTCCCCTTCTGGTATTACTATATCCCAGTATTTTAGAAAGTCTCTTTTCTCTATGTAATCAGCTAGACTTTCTGCATTAAATTGCAGATATAGCGGATCCGTATAGAAGTCACGAACTAGTCCTGCTACTTCAGATCCGGGGATACCTGTCCACATTAGACGGTCTGATCCGAATACATTTTGGTCGCTGATCCGATCATGCCTGCTTAATTTTTCAACAAAATTGATTATAGAATCATAGTTGTGTTCGATTAGGCTGGCCTTGTTCAAGAATCGCGGAGTTTCTATCAATTTGCCGCCAACAGAAACTGTATGAACATACTCTGTAGCATTCTTCATTTTGTTGCGGGCAGTAACCAACAACCTTCCAACCATAGTGTCAATACTGTTTGGATGGGACCGAACCATAAGTCCATAATCTCTCGGGGTCAACTCATGTCGCCTCATTTCATCTATTTCATCACGAAGTTCCAGTGTGGCTGTCGTAATATGTGCGTAAGATTCCTTCGCCTCATCGGACATCCATATGCGACATAATCTTTCATATCCCGGACGATACCCGAACCATCTTCCCATTTGCAGAAGCGTATCGTATGATTGTGAGTTACGATAGAAATAACTTGTACATAGGCCCTCCAGAGTTAAACCTCTGGAAAGGCTCAATCCTCCTATTGCAATAACCCTCAGACCTTTATCCTTAAAGGCGGCATAATCCAAGCTCCGTGCACCAGTTCGTTGGTTGACCACGATAATCTTTATAGGTGAAATGGCTTCGTGCAGATGATTCTGCTGTATTTCTTCCCACGGCACTCCACAAATCTCTTCAAACTCAAACTTGTCCCATATTTTCCGCAAATAATTGAGGGAGGGGATAAGACATGCTCTCTCGGCTGGCAGACCTCTGAAGTTCTGAACGTCGATTCTCGTTTTGTCCAGCCATGTCTGCACCAAGTCACGAATCTGGCTATGTACGTCGTTGAATCGGCTGATATTTACAAGCATGGAACGATGCTTTGTTACGGCAGGATTCAAGTCCATAACTGCATTGCATAGCATAAAATATCCCAAAGCTTCATAAAGTGAATCCGGCAAAGTGCTGAGAACATATTCCTTCTTGTGCTTAAGCGGGATTATGGCTTCTGCATCGACCACCTCGCACAATTTTTCTTCGTAGATTCCATTCTCACCGAAATAATGACTACTGCCTATATAGTTACTTGGCGGACTAAGACTGTATACAAAATCATTCGGAAACAGATCGTTTTCCACCATCTCATGCTCACTCTCCGGATCTATGAAAATATTGGCATAAGGAGTTGCTGTTACGCCAACATAAGATGACCTGGTAAATAACGATAGCAGCTGTCGAATCCCTAAATTGATTGCTGTTGGCGAATCCTCTGAATTCGTATTCACTGAAGCATTGTCTGCTTCATCGTCAATCAACAACATCGGCTCATCAATCAATCCATCGTTTCGTGCGTTATATCTTTTAAGCCAAGTATAAAGGTAACCAAGGCGCTGTTTTTGCTTTTTGACTACAAACAATACCGGTTCTGCACAGGTGGTTATCCGAAGATTGAGGTTATTTAAGAGCTTTTGATCAAAATCATTTGCTTTGGATGTAAAGGTAGCTACATAATGGCTTGGATTTACCCTTCCCACGCCGATGGACATTTGCCTGCCATACTTGTCTAGAAAAGCTTCGCTGTCCAATCCCACAAGTTCCGCGTCCATGCGTTCCTGTGTCTGTTTTCGCAGGTTTTCCTGCGTCCCCGTCAGCACAACGATCAATCGATATCCTGCATCCATTGCTTTGTTACATAAAGAGGTATAATTGGCTGTCTTACCCGATTGTACGTCACCCATTATCAATCCACGTCGCTTCCAAATGCCGGTTTCAGCAGGATTGCCCAGAAGATCCAATATTTCATCAGCGGTACGACCAATCGTGCTAACCACTTGTTCGTTCCAGTCCTTTTGATAAAGCAAATATTCTCTATAACGATTCCAATAGAAGAAATTAATATCTACACGTCTTGTGTCCAACCAAGGCTTGTACGTGCTTAGATTAACCACCGCTATTCCATTATCCATATGTACTTGTAAACGCTCAAACAGAATCCTAAGAATATGCTGGTATTCTTCATCGCTCAGGGGGAACCTAATTCTTAGCCAGTCAACCGTTTCAATAACTTTCTCTTCGCTCGGAATCATTCCATCAATACCAGACAGTTCCACAATACAATGACGTATAAACCTGTCCACTTCCAACTGGCTACTGCTCATGTTTCAAGACCTCTTTCCTTATTTGTTCAATAGCTTCCGGAAACTGTGAAAATGGCTCAAACTTTTCCATCCAGCTTAATCGCTTTTCCAGATTATCCTCACTCTGTTCCAAGGAGCCAAGTATATTCATTGCTAGATCACGCACATAATCGACTGTGTTTGGATTTGTCAGGAAGTATTCATCCTCTACCATATCCACGTACATGGCATTTAGGGGCAGGCTGTCTTCAATTAGATTCAGCATGGATTCCAGCTCTTTGTGATGTTGAGTTCCAAACATTTGAATGACTGTATCGACGATGGGATGATCACGGTTGATTAAATACCGAATGCCTTCCCTGGTTTTTTGCCTTTCCCATGCATGACCAACGTCATCCCTTGTTTCCTTCTTGTGGCGGAAAGTAGAGGTACGCTTGCTTCCTTCTGCAATTCGATCGACAATTCTTACTAAATTACGCCTTACTACTTCAGGAGGAACTGCTGTAGACTTGCGAATATCCAGATTCCACAATTCATCCAAGGAATTGGGGATATCTATTCGCACTCTGGCGAGCTTGAATAACTCATCTTGTCTTAGAAGGCGGAACCATGTTCCCCACACAAGCAATCTCCTATTGCGGTAAACATAGAATCCCTGGTTTTTGCGCAATCCTTCTTCCCCCGCAAGATTCTGCAGGTCTTCCTTGGTCAATCTGCTCACGTGTGGTAGAATATACGGAATTGCCGTGATTCTACTCCCCTCAATAATAATTGGTTCAACGTCCATAATTTGTTCACTCTTGCCTGAAAGAAAGGGATCACTCGGAATAACCGGGGATTTGTTTATGTATATCGCCACACGTTTATATCCCGCTTCTCCGGATAAATAGCGATGAAACACCAATGAAATATGTGAGCGTACTCCATCAATTTTTCTGCTGAAAGCATCTCCAAATGACACGGTGCCAGCAGACATTCTGTCAAATTTTTTCCAAATCACGATGGTACCTGTCCCATATTGTCTGAGATCATCGATACCAGGATAGTCATCCAGGGGATCGTCGTCCAGAGCAAGCAGTGTCCATTTGCGAGTATCCTTGATAACGTCCAAGTCCCATCTTCTAATGGAATACGTACCCTTTTGCAGGGAAACAACGGTCAAGCTTCTGCATTGGGACAAAGATGCAGTTTTAAGCCCTAATCCAAACCTCCCCATGTCATTGGTATCTCGTACATCCAAAGGACTCTGACTTCCATATTGCATCGCTTGTGTTATCTCGTCGGGAGACATACCTTTGCCATTGTCTACTATAATCAAATAGGGATCATCAAGCGGCCAAAATTCTATTTTTATTTCGGATGCTCCAGCAGAAATACTGTTATCCAATAAGTCTGCAACTGCAGCTTCCAGGCTATATCCTAGAGCACGAGTTGATTCCATCAGGACTGGGGCATATGGAGGTAGATCTATCTCTCTCAAAAACAAGCCTCCTAATCTATTAATGGCAAACATCAGGCCGAGCTTAGCTATTCAAGTCCAATAATTATGCTCCTCTTTGCCGACAACTCTCCTTAGATCATTCATAATCACCTTTTTTACTAAATTCTGATTTAATCTCCAAATTCCTGTAAATAAGTTAAATTTCTATCGTTGATTAGACATTTCTTAATGTCGATTGCACACATTTTATTGATTAAATAGGGCTTTCTAGCCAAACCCTTCAATATTTGTCACCCGACCAATATTGCTTTATGCCTTCTGCCAAATATCCAAAGTTCATCCCGGTTACCCGCTCGATCACCGCCTCCACCCGGCTCAGCTTGTTCTCCAGGATCCGCCCCGAGTCAGCCTCAACAATTTCATGGCGGGCGGCTTGGAGCTCACCGTTCGGATTGCCGCGGGCCCGGCGCTGGCTCCAATGACAGCTGAAACAGCCGGAAACGGTGGCAAAAGTCACCTCGGCAAAACACTCCCCGGTCCGGCGGGACATGATTTCATTGTCGCTCTTATTGACCCGGGCCAGTCGCGGCGTCCGACCGTAAAGGGCCAGGCAGATGGCGTCGAGAATGGTCGTCTTACCCGCTCCGGTTGGCCCGGTGATGGCAAAAATGCCATTGGCCGGATAGAGCGGATGCGTAAAATCGACCAGCCACTCCCCCTGCAGTGAATTCAGGTTCTTGAACCGCACCTGGAGAATTTTCAACTGCTCACCCCCCTACTCCTGGTTCCGGTCGTCCAACTCCAGCGAAACCAGCACTTCCCGATAAGTATCGATCAGCTCCGGCTGCTGCCCGGCCGGCACCTGATGCAATTCCAGACAGCGGCGAAAGACCTGCTCGGGATTGAGCTCCGCCAAATCCGCTTCCTGCTCCGCCCCCCGCAGCACCTGTTCGGTCAAGCGGCGGTTCTGCACCCGCAGAATTTCCAGAGAACTGCCGGCAATCAAATCTTCCAATCGGTCCGGCAGCCGGTCGATCACCGCTTCCCCCTCATACAGAACTTCCAGCCAGCACCGGCTGTGGTCAGCCCGCAGTTGCTTGATCCGCCGCTCAATCGCCGACCAGTCGCCCCGGACTTGTTCCAGCTCCTGAAAACTTGGCACCGGGATGCAGTTCAGCTTCACTTCCCGCTGGGTGAATTCGATTTCCACCACCTGCTTCTGCTGCCGGGCCTCGCCGAACCCCATCGGCAACGGCGAACCGCAATAGCGCCGCAGCTCCGAACTGCCCACCCGCTGCGGCAGGTGGAGATGCCCCAGTGCCAGATAGTCGATGGCCGCCGGAAAAATGTCGCCGGCGACATGGGCCAGCGAGCCGACATAGAGCTCACGCACCCCATCCCCCTCCACGGTGCGGCCGCCGGCGGTAAATAAATGCCCCATGACTACCAGCGGCAGCGGCCGGGCGGTTTGAGCCCGTATCCCCTCCGCCGCCGCACACACCTGCCGGTAATGCTCCCGAATCCCCGCGATCAGTTTCCGTTCCTTGTCCTCCGGGCTCTCTCCCGCCTCCGCCCAACGGAGGTCACGGTCCCGGAGATAGGGAACCGCGCCGACCATCAACTCGATTTCTCCGCTGCTACCGGGGAATAGCAGCACTTCCTCCGCAACCGTTTCCGGCATCGTTCCCAGGACATGAATATTGAGCGCCGCCAGCAATTCCTTGGGCGCGTCAAGAAATGCCGGGGAATCGTGATTCCCAGCAGTCACCACCACCTGCCGGCCGCTCCCGCCGGCCACCCGGCAGAGGAACCGGTAATAGAGTTCCTGAGCGCGGTTGCTGGGAGCAGTGCCGTCAAACACGTCCCCGGCCACCAGCAAAACGTCGATTTGCCGAATCTCGATCAGCTCCGCCAGCCAGTCCAGAAAGGCCGCAAACTCGTCATAACGCCTGCGGCCGTAAAGCGACCGGCCCAAATGCCAGTCGGAAGTGTGGAGGATTCTGATGGTCATATTAGCTCTCCTTACTCAAACCGTTCCTTTAATAAAAGTAGCCAAGTCGGCCAGCGATTCGTCAATATTCCACAAATCAACCAAGTAAACTCGAACTTCCAACACATCGTTAGAAAAAGTCATTGTTTGGATTGGGGAGGCATAATCGCATCTAGGATAGATCAGGATGGCTTTGTTTGAGCCATAGCGCTGGCAATATGCATGCATCTGGTACACGTCTTGTTCGGCGATACCCCACTTAATCGAATTTGGGTTTAGGACTTTCCATTTGGTATCCATAATAATAACCGAATTTTGGCTTCTCAAAACAATATCCGGCTCCAACTTAAATGCCATGGGTTCGCTAAAAAGGTATCGCTGACTTTCCTGCAGCTTGACCTCAAATTCATCAAATCCTTTGCATAGCAGTATCATCTGCCCAACATAGTCCTGAAATATCCGTTCCATTGGGAACAGTAATGAATAGGCAATCGCCTCTCCTTGATAATTGGAAAAACTTTTATTGTAAAGAAACACTCTACACCACTGCAGCAAGAGACTATAGTCCTCCATCAATCTGCTCCTGCTACAGAGCCCAAAATCCTGAATGTAATTGCAGCTACGTTGCACCTCATCCAAGGCGAACAGATATTGTTTGATTCTCTGTTGGGATCGAGCGGATTTACTCAGACTTTTCAGTTTTATTAACGCAGCCTTTATCAGACGATTCTCCGGAATATCCGTCAAGTATTCGTCGAATTCAATATAGAATCGTTCTTTATGGATTACATTGGATCGGATGTGCTTACTGAAGCTGAGCTTGCCCTTGATTACGTAAAGATTGTCTTCCTGGGTAACGTACCCACTCTTGATTCTTCTCCGAATCAATGCAGCGACCTCATCCAAAAACATGACGATAAATATCTCGAAAAGAGGCATTCTATCCATATTTAAATGTGAAAGGTTGAGTTTCTTAAAAAGAGGATTACGCAATTTTCTGAGCATTCGCAAGAATAATTTGCGGGTTTGGTTTAAAGATTTATCCTCTTTGGGCAAGGCAATTTTAGGCAGTATTTCAACAGATGACCCTGACTTCGTCTGAATTACCCCAACATAATTCTGAGCCCTTATTACTTTACCGATCCCTCTCCGGGTTCCTAGCGCAAAGAATTGCTCGGCAGCCGTTAGACTACTGGTTAGAACCATGGTCTCCAATTCTGAAAAAGCGCGCACAGGGATGGCTGTTTCGCCCTCATTGCCTGATATTGGGCAATTATCCGCATAGAGACAATCATATTCTCGGATGACGAATTTATTATTTGGCACTTAATCAGCTCTCTCTAGTTCTATATTGGGAATAGATCTTAATATAGGCCTCTGGCCTCATAAATGCTGCATCGTTAATCTCATAAAAGCTTAGGTCTTCGGGAATATCGTCACTATTGGAACCGAATAAGCCCGGTTCAGGAGTTGTGGCGTTAATGAACTGCCAGGCTTCATTGACGGTCTGATTGTCGCCCAGAATCATGCGGATTTTTCTAACATCGTCAAAGAAGTACTCCTGTAACAATGGCAGGATTCTATTCTTAAATATGTCAGCGAGTTTGCTGATAGAATTTTCCTTAACCAGGTCCATGAAATAGGCGTGGCCTAAAGTATGCTCCCGATCATAAAGCAACTGAATCCGTTTGTTGAGTGTTTCTAGCATAGCTAAAACATCAATTTCTGTACCGCTAACTATGAGCGGCTGGCCATTGTTTAATCTCTCTAATATTGCTGGATCAGGCATCATTTCAATGAACATAAACCTGCGTCTGAGGGCCGTATCCATTAACGCGATCGACCTATCCGCGGTGTTCATGGTTCCCAAAATAAATACATTGGAGGGAACGCCAAAATTACTCCGCGAATAGGGCAAGCGAATATCGGTTTCTTCCTTGGCCCCGATTCTTTTTTCAGGCTCGATCAAGGTAATCAATTCACCAAATATTTTGGAAATGTTGCCGCGATTGATCTCGTCAATCACAAAAACATGATTTTGAGTCTTATTCTGAACCCGGATGTCTTCTGGAATATATGTGCTGATAGCATCCAGTAATGACCTCGGTGTTATTCTGTGGAGTCGGTAAACCGTGCTCAGAGTCAGAACTACATTATCATTGAGTTTGCTGATATCTAGGGTTTTTCCAGTAAACAACCACTTTACATCACGTTTACGCCGGTGATCAGCCAGGTCCTTATCATATTCATAATCGCCAGTAATGATTCCCACCGCATCCAATGTGGTTTGATTATAAAGGCTTACCACCAAGTCGCCCTTTTTCATGCCTTGCTCAAAATCAAACAGAATCTTATAGGACCGTTGACTAATATGGTCCTTGTCGGGGTCAATATTTTCCACGAATTCGGGATCCTCATTCCATCCAATTCGGATACAATTGTTCTCAAAACAGGATTTTTTCAGGGGAGATTCCCCAGCTCCTCCCAATGATACCTTCCAAACGGTTGGATTATCGTTGAGCAGATTCTTTAATTCTCCAGATGAAATAACGTTTTGCCGCGCATTCTCACAGAACTTCTGGAAAATACCTGGAATAATATCGTATCTCAATTCATTATTGCTTTCGTCATCATTCATTACCGGTCTGATTCCCTCGATGAAGTCCTCATAGCTATAGGATTGATGAAAAGTGGTGAAATCAATTCGCCCTTCGGCGCGGTACTTCTTAAATCTTTTATGAATATTCTCATACCCAGATGTGATTATTTCTTCATCTACTTGCTCCGGTGATATTTCTTCAATAATTGATATTGCATATTTAGCCAGAGAATAGGTTTTCCCTGTTCCGGGCGGACCATACAAGATGGTGTTGAGATGCAAACGCTCTCTTCTCTCTGGGATTATTGGTTGCGAACTATTTTCTTTTTTTCTGTTACCATTGTCAGTCTTTGACTTTTGTGAATATATCCATGCATTGTTTGATAATTCGGGAAAACTATGAATTCTACTATCCGGACTCTCAAATATTTCCTTGCATGGTTCGATGAATTGCAGGTATTCATCTGCTTTAGGGAGTTGCTTAAGTTTGCCAATTTCCGACAGCCGAGAAGCAAAAGGCTCCTGCTCAAACAAGAACTTGCGATTCTTTTCGTCTAAATTTAAATATGAATACGGCCTAATCCAAAACAAGCCTATGGATATGTTCCAATCAATAATTGGCTGGTCCCTTACCATGTTGAAATTCTCAATAAAATCCTTCTGGTTGTCTTCTGATGGATTATCTGCGTACTTAATACCTGCCTCAAATAGCGACCATAGATTAAGAATATCATCGTCATTTCTCTTGTCTTTGTTTCTAAAGAACCAAGCTTTCAGGTTATTGAGAAACGGCACTCCATTGAATTCTTGCGGCGCACTCTTTTGGACGCCAATTTGCTTACCAAGAACATCCATTATCGCAATCCGGTTTTCTGTGGTTATGCCCTTATTGAAGCAACCGAAAACGGTAAATGGGCAAACATCTTCAAATGGGCTCCCGTCCTTCTCAACAAAAGGATATTTCAAATTCAATTGTTCATATGCGTTCTTTATAATTTCCAGTAATTTACCCCGTTCGTCTTTAAACAGCAATAATCTATCTGCAAATTCGGTGTAGAAATCTGTCCAGGCAAATGCCGACTGTACGTTGTTGTCCATCTAATCCCTCCCAGTATCAATTTGTTCGCACTTCGGGATTGGGCGCTTGATTCGCTGATCAATTTGCTGGTCGATTATTGATTCATGAACTGAATTCAATTTAAATCTGCAATATCCTGTAAAATACACACCTTTGTTTATTTTTCTGTATCATCCATACCACACTGGTCGCTTTAAGAAAATCATCTTCACAACGCGCCAGCTCCTCAATCAACCGAGGCAACAAAATAAGAAAAGCTGAACCATTAAGGTCCAGCTAAAGCGTTAGCAGCATCAATTTAATTTTCCGCCAGAGGTTTCTGGGATTCAATTCCGCCATAAACTCACCACAACGCAAACTTTTTGAATTCCAAGCCATCCTCCAAAGCAGCATATTACCTTTCTATATGCTACTATTCCTCATCCTTGAACCCACAGGTAATATGACTGCCGTCGCAGAACGGCCGGTTCTTGGAAGCACCGCAGCGACAGAGTGTCACCCGATTACGAACGGTGTAGGCGACCCCTTCCGCTGATTCAATCGGGATCCCCCCCTGGACCCAGAGCGGTCCGCCCACCCCCATCGGTGGATCAGAAGTTACAGCGATCGATGGCTGACCTGACGGGTTGATTTCCTCGCCCGTCTTCTTGTCGATTACCACCAGCCGGCCCGAAGGGCAGTCATGCGATTCCTGAATGGCGGTCTGCCGGGCTTCCGGATCGTCGGAGCCTTCGACCAGTTTCCAGATTCCGCTCGCCCGCTGGCAAAACCGGGACTTGCTGCATAGTTCCTTGACATCGATCAGATCGAGTTCCGGGCCTTCAAATTTCCGGGGCTGCTGCAGACATTGTTCGCCAATGCCGTCTTCAGTGCCATTAAAATCAATCACAGCGTGAGTGCCGTCACAATAGGGCTTGGTTTTCGATTTCCCACAGCGACAGAGCACGTATTCCTCCTGTTCCGGGAAGGGCTCGCCCTCCTGCCAGCTTTCGGAGTATGCCTTCTTCTCAGCGACGATGCTCTTGCGGGTTAAAGGTACGCCACCGGTCACTAAATATGGTCCGTCCATAATTACTTTTATTTTCGGCTCAGATTTATCGGCCATGCTGCACTCCTCCTTTTACATAATCATACAATAGCAGGTTGTTCTTTTACAGGAAATATTGACTCCATCATATTATTTGGCTATAATCGCAAATGACCATTGATCACGCAATAAGGAGCATCCATGGACAAGAACGAGCAAATCCTCTATGAAGCCCGGGCTCAGATTTTGAAGGCGCTGGCCCACCCTACCCGGCTGTGGTTAGTGGATAAACTAGCGGCCGGGGAAAAGTGCGTCTGCGAATTGGCAGGCAATCTGGAAATCGATTTTTCGACGGTTTCCAAACATTTGGCGGTGCTGAAACACGCTGGCATCGTTGAAGATGAAAAACGGGGCAAACAAGTCTTTTATCATCTAAAAGCGCCCTGTGTGCTGAACTTTATGCACTGCGTCGAGTCTGTCATTCAGACCCGGAGTCAGGATCAAATGACCCTGCTGCAGATTCTAGGATAAAACCATCATCACTGTTTAAAGGAGCGCACCCGAGTGAAAGCTAAACAGGTACTAACGGTTTTACTGCTAATCTTTATGGTCGCCAGTGTCGGTTATGCCGTTTCCCAGGAAATCAGAAGACAAGCGGAATTGGATTTAACTGCTTCGAGCGGAAATCCGCAACTCTCGGCCGCCCCGAGCAATCCAGTTTCAACCGGTTCGGAATCTCCGGCAGCGGTAGCCTCCCCATCAGCAGCGGCTGAAGCGGTTACCTCCACCCCAAGTGTACAGCCCTCGCCGGCACAGCTCCCGACGACTGCTGAGGCGGCGGCCGAGAAAGCCCCGCAGCCGGCCCCGGCAGCGATTGAGACTGCCGCACCGACACCACCGGTAAACAACCGTAAATTAATCGTCTATTATTTTCACGGCAACGTCCGCTGTTATTCCTGCAATCAGATCGAGGCTCTGACCAAAGAAGCGATTGAGACCGGCTTCCAGCATGAACTGGCTTCCGGGCAACTGGAGCTGCAAATCCTGAACGTCCAGAAACCGGCGAATGAACACTTCATCAAAGATTATCAGATTACCAACCAAACCGTGATTCTGCAAACCTATGAAGGCAATCAACCCAAGGAATGGAAAAACCTGGACTAGGTTTGGCTGTTGCTGAATGACCGTCCGGAATTCCTGGCTTACATTAAAACCGAAACCGAACGAATGCTTCAGGGATGTATGTAATGTCAGCACTATTGGCTGCTATTCTTTCAGCGTTCTGGCTGGGAGTGCTGACTTCGATCAGTCCCTGTCCCCTGGCTACCAACATTGCCGCCATATCATATGTCGGACGAAGGGTCGAT
>Ga0302252_1000984_pt1 | contig 19110 bp, 21 predicted proteins | sample AAG_RA_Leu_MG_FD_193511 | JGI IMG/M metagenome (GOLD analysis project Ga0302252, IMG submission 193511) | Enriched activated sludge microbial communities from anaerobic digester in WTTP, New Holstein, Wisconsin, United States - AAG_RA_Leu | ecosystem: Engineered > Bioreactor > Anaerobic >...
AGCGATTACAGGTGCTCAATTATGAAATGGAATCTTCTACCTTGTTTGTGGTGGGTTCTGTGTTAGCACTGAGAACTGGATGCTTAACCGCTGTCATAGTGGAACGGCAGAGCGGAGAACAGCTCTTTTTGCATCAAGAAGAGCCGATCCGACAAGCCTGGAAAGTTGCAAAAATAGCTTTAAAAACCTGGATTAACGATTATTCGAAGAACTAAAAACCGGATGAGCTTCCTTTGCTAAATATCCGTTGATAAAATCGTCCGATTTCATTAGATTCTTACCTTCCGGTTTCACCATATCGATTTTAAGAAAAAAATCACCCGTTGCGACGACTAGTTTTTTCCCTTGTATGCATAGTGTTCCAGGTTTCTCTGTTGTTTTTTGGGTGGTTTTTTTCGATTCCAAGATTTTTAAGCGTTTTCCATTTAGCAAAGTATAGGCACCAGTTTGTGGAGAGAGAGCACGAATCTGATTGTGAATTGTGTCTGCAGGTTGCTTCCACTGGATCTCTTCGTCACGGAATGTGATCTTTCTCGCATAGAAAGGCTTTTTGGATGGAACAGGTTGCGGACGTAATGTAATACCACGGTTCTCCTGAATGTTATCCAGTAGTTTTCGAAGCAAACCGATACCGGTTCGGATGGCATTGGATTCTACCACCGCATAATTATCATTGTCCGCTATCTGAAATGGTGCTTGGTCAACAATATCGCCGGCATCCAACGCAGATGACATTTTAAAAAGGGATGCTCCTGATTCTTTGATTCCGTGAGCGATCTGCCAAAAAATGGGCTCTGCACCACGGTAAGCAGGCAGGAGTGAGGGGTGAATATTAAAAAAACCGATTGTAGCGGAAGTTAAGACGGAAGGCGGAATTAGTTTTCCGTAAGAAGCAGTAACGACCAAATCCAGGTGCTGCGAAAGAATCATCTGTTGAAAAGCCGGATCATGCAAAGTGACAGGTGTGACTACCGGAATCCCTGCATCTTGCGCGATACATTTGACTGGATTGGAGATGATTTTTTGACCGCGTCCTTTTGGTTGGTCTTCTGTCGAGACGACAAGGGCAATATCTGTTTTTTCTTTTAGAACCTCCAAAAAAGGGATAGAAAAATTACTGGAACCAAAAAAGCCTGTTTTCATTTGTTAAATCTTCCTTTGAGTGGTGTAGGTACTTTGGAGAGGTTTGTGATCTCGAAGTCATCCCATTGTTCGATATAATCAGTAAACAGAATACCATCAAGGTGGTCGTTCTCATGCTGTATAACCCTGGCGGCAAATCCTTTTGCATCCAGGGTGATTTTTTTACCAGTCAGGATATTGATGGCTCGCAATTCAATATGCCTGGTCCGTTTTATTTTTGCGTAAAGACCGGGTATGCTCAGACATCCTTCTGATTCTGTCTCTGTATCGCCAAGACGGAGTATGTCAGGATTCGCAAAAAAATATACCACTTCTGGCTCTGGCTCAATCACGAAAATCCGGGAAGAGATACCAACTTGAGGCGCTGCCAAGCCAACGCCTCGTGTCTCTCCCGTTCTCATCAAATGTAACATCTCATATGCTACTTCTTTTATCTCTTTGGTTATCCTGTCGACTGATTTTGCTTTTTTTCTCAGCATAGGATTCCCATAGGTAATGATCTTCAATTTACCACTCCCACTTTTTTACATCATGCACTATTTTCTCATTTTTCTTTAATTCATCAATCTTAACGCGAAAAAAAGACGAAAGGTTCCATAAATCATTAGATTTCATCAGTATTCTGCCGGAGTAAAATACCTCGTCGATTTTTTCCACTCTTGAGAAAAATGAGTCGATTCTGCCAGATAAGGGCAATAAATAGGATCGGATAGAATCCATCTCGCATTGTAGTGCTGATAAGTCTTTGGACTGTAAACGCCACTCCAGCAAATGGGTAAAGGGAGGGTAGCGTAATTCTTTTCTTGTTTTTAATTCGCTATGATAAAACTGAAGTAATCTGGACGGGCTCAACCACTGAAAAATCTCTGCCATTGGGGTGAAAGAAAAAACGAGGATTTTTTTTCGGTTTTCTGGTAAGGAAGATAATTTTTCCGATAGCTGTGCGAACAAGAAAAAGATATCCGCTTGGTTATGATACATCGGAAAATTCATTCTTGCATCCATGCCCAGGATGCAACAAAAATTCACCTCGTCCCAATCAACGCGATTGATAGCGACAGTAGTACCGATGATAAGACGGGCCTGTTGCAATTCCAGATCGGTGGGAAAAGCTTTGTTCTTGTCCATTCTTAGTGTATTGATAGCTGGAAATCTGATTTTCGCTTCTTCTTCCAATTTTTCTGTGCCGAATCTGGAAAACCTGATCGCATGATGACCGCAATACTCGCATATGGGTGTATAAAGAGAGGTATAGCCGCAACTTCTGCATCGAATGGTTTTTTTATCGGATAGCAACATCATGGGGGATTCGCATTTCGGACAGATAACCAGAGAGGAGCAATGCTGGCAAAGTAAGATATTGGCATACCCTTTCCTATTGAGCAATAAAAGTGATTTTTTGTCGGTTTTGAAAGACTTTTCCAACTCTGCCTGCAAGGTAAAAGGGATCATATGAAAGCCATGCTTGCGAATCTCTTGGGTCATGGAGCGAACCACTATTTTCGGGTGCTCCGAACCATGTTTGGGTTTTCTGGAGAGATGTTTCATGGCTCCTGATTGAATGCCTTGATAACAGAATAGGGAGGGAAGATAGCTTCCTATGATCAGTTGAAATCCTTCTATCCTGCTTCTAATGAAAGCGATCTTCTCATGATGAAACGAAAATGGTATCTCGATCTGGTACTCCTGGCTAGTGCTATTTTCAATAATTATTGCATCCCATGGAGTACCGTACTGTAGCAGATCTTTTTTTGATCCGTAATGGACAGTGAGATTGGGAACTGCTTTGTGGATATTTTCTTGTAACCATTTCGAAGTGACCTGGTTTGGAGAGATTATTAAGATCTGACGAAAGGAGCTAGTTTGAAGATAGCGAATATACTCGCGCAGACGTTCTTCTTGTGTCAATCCGTTGATTAACCATGGTTGCTCTCTGGCTGAAGCGGATTCCCGGGTTTGGAATGTTACCGGTGCGGAGGCGTATTCCTTGGTTAGAATACCTCTGTTCTCCAGCTTTTTAAGAATAGTGGTGTGCTTGGTCAATCGGAAACGTTTTCGAAACAGAATGGGATCCAACCTTTCCCGGTGTTTTGAAAGGTACTTGAAAAGTGATTTGCTGTTTCTGAAGCCGATTAAGGATGTCTCCGAGTCAATATTGACTCGGTAATGCAATACTGGTTGCGCTTGTTTGGGAAATAAACCGCACCAGGCAAGCATTTTTGAGATTGGTACTTGATACAGAATAGCGAACGCAAAAATAGTCCGATACTGTGCTTTTGATATGGTTTCTCGAATCACCAACTGGTGAATAGGTTTGATCTCTACGTCATGGAGTTCTGCTGTTGGAAAACCGATCACAAATCCCAATCTTGGTTGGTTGTGGATACCAAAAGGAACCAGAAGGATAGATCCGAACCGGATTTCTTCGAAATAGGAATCGGGGACCAGGTATGGAAAAGAAAACTCGCTTTGCAACGGGTAATCTTCAACAATAACAGAAACGATTTTCATCCAATAAAAAACCCTCCCGACGAAAAACCGCGGGAGGGTGTAATAGACAGGAAACTATAATTGCGGATAGGTAACGGTGATGGTTTGGGTTTTTGCCTCATAATCCACTTTTGCACCAAGGTTTTCAGCAACAAATCGCAAAGGAAGGAAAGTTCTTCCGCTGACGATCATGGGAGCGAGTTTGGGGGCTTGTATATCGATTGGAGTGGGAATGCCATTGATATGAGCGATTGGTTTGCCTATCCATAAATCAATCGTGATGTTGTCTTTTTTGAGGGTAACTTTTTGGGTTTTTGCATCCCAGAAAATCTGACCGCCAATGGATTCGATTATAATACGGATAGGAATTAAAGTTCTTCCGGATGCTTTGTCAACAAAAGGAGCTGCATCGATCCTGGTCAACAGACCATCCACAAACACCTCTTTTTTGCCAATTGTCAATTGGATGATAACAGGTTTCTTTCTGGTGATGGTAAGTGATACTTTTGCTACATTGCCGGCTTTATCCTGAGAAGTTATATTAAAAATGTTGTCCCCGGTATTTAAGGTAACTTCCAATTGAAATGAACCATCTTCTTTGATAGTGATCTCTTTATCGTTCACTTTGACGATCGCCTTCGGCTCTGTTTTGCCGGTAATGGTTGCTTTTTCTGAGTAAGTCGGAGGCACCGGATCTACCGTCAGAGCAGGAGGATCGATATCCTTGTCCTGAACGGTGATATTCAAAGCTTCTGAGCTTGCTTTGATATCCATTAAAGCAGGATCTTTCAAAACCAAGTTGTCGATAGACAACACAGAATCTCCGGTAGCAAGCGCTTTGAAGAAAAAGGTTGCGATAATACCGGATCCATCAATTCCAGGCGAATCTTTTGTTCGGGAGATACCAAAAATGATTCTTCCTTCCTCTTCCCTATTTTTGACGGGCATTAAAACGGTCGTTTGGTCGGAAGTGAGAAATGAACCTTGTTCGGCTTTCACAAAGGCGACCTTTTCGACGTCATAGATAAGATCCAATCCCATCGCCCAGAGTTTTTCGACATCTTTCACATAAATCTGGATACCGAATTCCGTTTCAGAATAAATTTTTTCTTCTACAGGCTGCAAAAGAATCTTTGTGTCAGCTGCTGAAACACGGAAAGTCGGCAGAAAAGAGAGAAAGGCTATACACAAAACAGAAAGAAAAGAAATCAACTTTTTCATAATTCCTCCGAGGACACCTATTTTTTCGAACGTAAAATCCATGGAGATGAGCGGATTCGAACCGCTGACCTCCTCGGTGCAAGCGAGGCGTTCTCCCAGCTGAACTACATCCCCAAATACATGGGCCTCCTTGGATTCGAACCAAGGACCTCGTCCTTATCAGGGACGCGCTCTAACCAACTGAGCTAGAGGCCCATATAATTCATGACAGATTAATGATAAAATATTCAGGCAGATTTTCAAGCTTATTTTTTTTTTGAAGCAAAAAATCCGGTAATCGTATCGGTAAGTTCTGTTAGAAAGGGGATATATGGTTAGGATCGGCGTACACTGTCCTGTAGACAAATCACTGTCAAGTGTGATTGATTGGACAAAACAAATTCAAGCGAATACGACCCAGTATTTTTTTCAAAATCCTCGTACTACTATTCCAAGAAAGGTATCAAACACAGAGTGGATAGCTTTTAATCAACAGTTACAGACAGAGCAGATCACTCCGGTCTTTATTCATGCACCTTATGTTGTCAATATGTGCTCAACTAACGAAAAAATCCGGGAAAAAAGCCAACAAGTGATTCAACATCTTTTGGTACAAATTGATTCCTCTGAGAATACCTATCTTGTCACTCACATCGGGTATCATGGAGGAGAGGGATTTGAGGCAGGATTGAATCGATTTTATAAAGGTATCGGTATCATTCAGGAAAGCGTTTCTCTTCAAAAGCTTATCATTGAAAACGCTGCCGGACAGACCAATGCGATGGGTGTCAGCTTTGAGGAGCTGGATAGGTTATTGGAACCCTTTCCGGAAATGGGAATTTGTATCGATACTGCACATCTGTGGGGGTTTGGTCTATCACCTGGTGATAGACAGGTGCGAAAAAAAATGACTCAGTGGCAGACAGATTCACGTTTGAAGCTGATACATCTTAATAATGCCAAAGATGAACTCGGATCCAAGAAGGATCATCATGCAAAACTCAACGATGGCAAGATTCCCGAACACGTAATGAAGTCCTTTGCAAAAGACTTTCAAAACATTCCTTTCATTCTCGAAACCCCTAAGAATTCCTTGGAAGAGGATGCAGAGCAGATCAGAATCATCAAACGATGGATAGGGATTACTTCGTGGTAGGGAAAAAGCTTGTAAGGTTGCTTCCCTTCAGCTTTCCATTGATAAAAAATAGCAGATATGGTATAAATTTAAGGTTAATGGTAAAACACTAATAGCGGAGGATTATATGGGAAGAATCTTGATTACAGGAGCGTTAGGGCAGATCGGCTCTGAACTGATGATCACATTGCGAAAACAACATGGCGCGGAGAATGTTGTTGTAGCCGGACATGTGAAAGCTCCCTCGGAAGATGTATTAAAAGCCGGACCGTTTGTGACCCTTGATGCTACCGATATGGAAGCTGTTCTTGAAGTTGTTAAGAAGTACAACATTACGACCATCTACCATATGGCGTCTATTCTCTCCGGCAACGGTGAGAAAAATCCCCAAAAAGCATGGAATGTGAATATGGGTGGATTGTACAATGTGTTAGAAGCTGGCCGGATGCATAATTTAGCTCTATTCATCCCCAGTTCGATCGCTGCCTTTGGTCCCACCTCTCCGATGGATCATACTCCTCAGGACACAATCCAGAGACCTACATCCATGTATGGCGTGACAAAAGTAGCCGGTGAATTATTATGTGATTACTACTTCCTGAAATGGGGAGTGGATGTCAGGGGTTTGCGATATCCCGGTCTGATATCCAATGTTACTCTGCCTGGCGGAGGCACAACAGATTATGCTGTAGAGATCTATTATGAAGCCATCAAACACAAAACATATGCTTGTTTCTTACGCGATGACACCTATCTTGATATGATGTATATGCCCGATGCGATTGAAGGGTCTATTCAGTTAATGGAAGCGGATCCTTCCAAATTGGTTCATCGTAATGCCTTTAATATCTCTGCCATGTCCTTCACTCCTGCCATGATAGCCAAATCAATCCAGAAGTACATCCCCGATTTTACGATTACGTATGATATTGATCCTGTCAGACAGGCTATTGCGGACTCTTGGCCAAATAGCTTCGACGATTCGTGCGCCAGAAAAGAGTGGGGTTGGAATCCGAAGTATGATTTGGATACTATGACAAAAGACATGCTCGAAGTGTTATCGAAAAAATTGAAATAATATTATTAGGAGGAAAATAGATGCCATCTACTAAGTTACACAAAACACTGCAGACCGAAATCGAAGAATTAGTGCAGAAAGGAACTGCAAAAGCACCCGAGCTCGTTGTGATCGGTGTGGAAAACGCCACCGGTAACATAGGGCCTCGTTACATCATTCAAGGCTATCCCGGCAAAAAGTTTATCCGAATGAATGCGAACTCTTATGCCGGATTGTCTTTGCGACACGACATTATGGAAGCTGAAGAAGCCGCCACGAAAAAATATGGCGCCGGACCCGGTTCGGTACGCTTTATTTCCGGCACATTCGATGTCCACATCGAATTGGAAAAAAAGATTGCCAAATACTGCGGTACCGAAGCAGCAATGCTATATAGCTCCGCTTATATGTCCACTATCGGCACTTTTGTTTCCCTTACTTCTGCCGAGACCATTATTATCAGCGATGAGTTGAATCACAATTGCATCATTAATGCGATGAAGCTTTCCCGTCCAAAAGACAAGATGATCTATAAGCATTTGGATATGAAGATGCTAGAAGAGCAAATTCAGGCTTCTATCGGCAAGTGCAACCGCGTTCTGGTCATCACGGACGGTATCTTTTCAATGAGGGGAGATCACGCTCCGCTTGATGTAATTGCCGGTTTATGCGAGAAATATGACGATAAATTCCAAGAAGGTATCTTGCTTTTTGTTGATGATTCTCACGGAATCGGCGCTTTCGGAAAGACTGGAAGAGGCACTGTGGAGTATACGAATGCAATGGGTAAGGTGGATGTACTGGTTGGTACGCTCGGAAAATCCTTTGGAACAAACGGCGGATTTGTTGCTACCACAGCTCAAATAGTGGAATACCTTCACCAGAAGGCGCCTACCTATATTTACTCCAATCCAATCTCGCCGGGAGAAGCCGCAGGTGCCATGAAAGCACTGGAAATCATAGACAGCCCCGAAGGATTGAAGATTCTTGAACATTTGCGGAAAGTGACCAAGATGTTCAAAGATGGATTGATTGCTGCCGGATATGAAACATTGCCTGGTGAGCATCCTGTTGTGCCTTTGATGGTAAGGGATACTGCCAAGAATATCGCGTTAGTCAAATACTTGCAGGAGCAGGGAGTGCTGGCAACCGGACTTAGTTTCCCGGTAGTGCCGCGTGGCGACGAAGAGATTCGTTTCCAGATTTCTGCATCCCATACAGAAGCAGATATTCAGCAGGTGTTAGACATCCTAAAAGCGTATAAGAACAAATAAAACCATGAACCAATATCGATCAAGCAAACCGATTGTCAGCGGGATGATACTGTTGGTGTCGGTTTGTTTGATCGGTTGTCAGATTGGAAATCCGTCACTCCAGATGGTGCCGGATCTTCGAGGAAAATCACAAGAAGAAGCGTTAGAAATTATTCGTAGCAAACAATTGAAAGCGGATTGTATCGAGGGAGGCTTTTTTCCTACTACCCCCGCCGGTTATGTTGTCACACAAAACCCCTATCCCATGACAAAAGTCAAGAAAGGCAGAACCATCCAGCTTTTCATCAGCCAGGGGGCTGCAAAAGTGACCGTTCCTGCTCTAACGGGGATGAATTATGGAAAAGCTGCCGAAGAACTAAAAAAGATTGGTCTATTATTAGGCGAGATCACCGAAGCGGTCGATAAAGAAGCCGGATCGGGAGTCATTCTTTCCCAGACACCGAAACAAGGATCCGAGGTATTCATCGGCAGTGAGGTGAAAGTCTCGGTATCTGTTCCGGGACTTCCTCTTGTTCCCCGTTTATTGGATATCCCGTTTGAGGATGCGAAACATATGATAGAAGCAAGCGGATATAAGCTTGGTTCTGTTCTATTCGTACCCAACCCGAGTCATGCCAGAGGAGTGGTATATCAGCAAGAGCCGATACCTGACAGCCCTGCTCAAGTAGGCACTGTCATCAATATTATTGTCAATGAAAAACCATAATATCGGCGCCTCTATTTTATCTATCCCTTTTTTGCATTTTATTGACGCTTACAAGAGAATTGTGGAAGCAGGAGTGGATTTTATCCATCTCGATATCATGGATGGTAATTTTGTTCCCAATCTTTCCTTTTCTCCGTCTATATCAAATGAAATAAAAAACATAATGCCGCATGTTCCATTTGATATCCATTTTATGATGACCTCTCTTGGCTATCAACAGACAATTAAGGCATTCCTTGCTTTACAGCCTGTCAGGGTATCCGTTCATGCAGAAGCTTTTCCGGTGCTTAATGAGATCATGAAGCCAATCAAAGAGATGCATATCCAGTTTGGTGTGGCGATCAATCCTGTCACCTCTATCGAAACCATTTTGCCTTGGTTGCATGATTTGGATTTTATATTATTAATGTCGGTGAATCCTGGATTTGGTGGACAGACCTTTCATCCGGACGTACTTGATAAAGCCAGACTGTTGGATTCGCTTCGCAGGAAAAATCAATTCCGATATCTTCTTGAAGTAGACGGAGGGCTACACCTCTCTCTTATTCCCGCATTGGTTGAGTGTGGAATCGATTTGTTTGTAATCGGAAATGACTTGGTTAAGCAACCAGAACCCAGGGAATACATCCAGTCATTTCGACGTCTATGCCAACCTGTTTCCTAATTGGTTCCGGTACCTCGGATTCCCTTTCCTACTATCAACGTTTACTACCATTATGTGAAGTAGTGATCGGTGTGGATGGTGGTACGAATCTCTTGCATGAGATGAACAAAAAACCGGACTGGGTATTGGGGGATAATGATTCTATTAGCGATTCTACGTTGCAATGGTTATCCGAGAACGGTGTTCAACCTACTGTATATCCGCGCGAGAAAGATAAATCAGACTTCGAACTAGCTGCAGACAGAATCATACGCGACTATTCCAGTGGGGTTTTATACCTTGCTGCGATGTTGGGAGGAAGAATAGACCACACACTCATCAATATCGACATTGCCAGAAGACTACTGCAGAAAGGTTTTCATCCTGTCTTTATTTCTGAGAAAACATGGATTCGCTTGGTTTGTGGACCGGAGATTATCCGTGGACAAGGCACCAAAGGAAGTTTGCTATCTTTAGTTCCTTTGTCGGATTTTGTTTGGATAAAACAAACAATTTATCTACAATATTCACTATTGGATGAAAGAGTTGATAAGATGAGCTCAAGAGGTCTTAGCAATGTTCTTCTGACTGATCGTTTCGGAATGGACGTGGCAGAAGGGGAAGCCTTGTTAATCTACCAAAGTGAGAGTCAATTCGTGAGTCCGTTACTATTTCAGCAGGGAGGGAAAGAGTGAAGATCTTTTTAGACACAGCGAATATTCAGGAAATCAAAGAAGCTGCCCAGATGGGAATCATTGATGGGATTACCACCAATCCTACTCTTTTAGCAAAAGAGTCTGGCAAGGGTTTGCAAGCCATTGCTTCCGAGATTATTCATCTTGTGGACGGGCCTATCAGTCTGGAGGTAATTTCACAAAAAGCCGAAGAGATGCTGGAAGAGGGGAAACGGTTGTATGACCTTTCTCATAAGCATGTTGTAATCAAAGTGCCAATGTGCGAAGAAGGATTGCGAGCGATCCGAATGTTCTCTTTTCATAAAATTCCCACGAACTGCACTTTGATTTTTTCGGCAAACCAGGGATTGTTAGCTGCTAAAGCCGGTGCAACCTATATCTCTCCGTTTATCGGACGATTGGACGATATTGGGGAAGATGGTATGTTGCTGCTTGAAAACTTGGTGAATCTGATTGATTTTTATGGATTTGAAACCCAAATCATTGCTGCCAGCATTCGTCACCCTCTTCATGTGACACAAGCTGCTTTGCTAGGTTCCCATATCGCTACCGTACCTTATCCTGTGCTAAAAAAGATGTTTTATCATCCCTTGACTTCAAAAGGTATTGATACTTTCAAACAAGACTGGGAGAAATTTATACAATCATCTAAGTAGTTTTTTTATCACTTATTGTAACATATTGCTTGTTCTGGGTATCACTATAGTAGTAAAGTACGAGGAGGTATCCGAATGAAACAATATCCAATGACAATCAAGGTGCAAGAAGCGTTGGGGCAGGCCCAACTAACAGCACAACAATATCATCATGCTACTATTGAGCCATTGCATATCTGGTCCTCTCTTCTGTCGCAAAAAGAAGGAATTGTACCGATTATTCTATCAAAAATGAACATTGATATGCATGCTCTTGTGCAGAAAACGAATCAAGAACTGGAGAACAAACCAGCAGTGTATGGATCTTCTCAGGAAGTTGGATGGAGCAACAACTCAACCGGCTTACTCGCAAAAGCAGAGCAGATTATGCATCAGTTCAAAGATGAATACATTGCAGTCGAACATCTGTTTTTGTCTTTTTTCGAGATCAATACGCCTGTTGTGAGTGCTATGCTGCAGCAGTCCGGTATCAGAAAAGACCAGGTCATGAACCAGTTAATGAGTATCCGTGGCAATCAACGTGTCACTGATCCTACCGCTGAAAATAATTACCAAGCGTTAGAAAAGTATAGCAAAGACCTAACACAACTGGCTCAGAAAGGGAAGCTGGATCCCGTTATCGGAAGAGATGATGAAATCAGGAGAGTGATACAGGTTCTGTCCAGAAGAACGAAAAACAATCCGGTTTTGATCGGAGAACCTGGAGTAGGAAAAACAGCCATTGCGGAAGGATTAGCCCAACGAATCGCTTCCGCGGATGTTCCCGAGGGATTGAAAGGAAAACGCTTATTGGCTTTGGATCTGGGCTCCCTGGTGGCAGGAGCGAAATACCGCGGTGAGTTTGAAGAGAGATTAAAGTCAGTGATTAAGGAAGTTGTTTCGTCAGAAGGACAGGTTATCCTGTTTATTGATGAATTACACACTTTGGTGGGTGCTGGAGCGGCTGAAGGCAGTATGGACGCTTCCAATATGCTGAAACCGGTTCTTGCCAGAGGTGAGTTACGAGCCATCGGTGCTACGACTCTGGATGAGTATAGAAAACGCATTGAAAAGGATCCGGCGTTAGAAAGAAGATTTCAGCCCGTATTCGTATCGGAACCGACTCCAGAAGATACGATTGCCATTCTCAGAGGATTGAAAGAACGATATGAGGTGCATCATGGCGTTAGAATAAAGGATTCCGCCTTGGTAGCTGCTGCTTGGCTTTCTCATCGTTACATATCCGATCGATTTTTACCGGATAAGGCGATTGATTTGGTTGACGAAGCGTCGTCAAAACTACGAACAGAAATTGACAGCCTTCCGACAGAGCTGGATGAGGTAGAAAGGCATATCCGACAGCTTGAAATCGAAAGACAAGCGGTTAAAAAGGAAAAAGATCCTCTATCACAACAGCGATTAGCAAAGTTGGAAGCGGAGTTAATGTTGGACAAAGAAAACGCGAAAACACTGCGTGCACAATGGCAACTAGAAAAAGAAAGATTGAGCCAGATCAGTGCGTTAAAGGCTGAAATGGATGAGATAAAAAACCAAGAACATCAAGCAGAATTGAGCGGGAACTGGGATAAAGCCGCCGAATTAAGGTATGGTGTATTGCTCGAAAAGAAAAAACAGCTGGAAGCATTACAGAAAACAATGGAGGAGATCTCCCCGGAAAATAGGATGTTGAAAGAAGAAGTGGGCGAAGAGGATATCGCTCAAGTGGTTTCAAAATGGACTGGTATTCCCATTACAAAGCTGTTAGAAGGAGAATCCTTGAAATTGATCCATATGGAAGAAAATTTGACCAAACGAGTAGTGGGGCAGCAAGAAGCGATTCTTGCAGTTTCGAATGCAGTTCGAAGAGCCAGGTCCGGAATCGCCGATCCTGACAAACCGATAGGCACTTTCGTCTTTCTTGGTCCCACCGGGGTTGGTAAAACCGAATTAGCCAAAGCACTTGCCGAATTCCTGTTTGATGATGAAAAAGCAATGATCCGTATAGACATGAGCGAGTATATGGAAAAGCATTCTGTCGCGCGACTGATCGGATCGCCTCCAGGTTATGTCGGGTACGAGGAAGGCGGACAATTGACCGAAGCAGTCAGGAGGAAACCATACACTGTCATTTTATTGGATGAGATAGAGAAAGCCCATCCGGATATTTTTCATGTATTACTGCAAACGTTAGATGAAGGAAGGCTCACAGACGGACAGGGAAGAACGGTTGATTTTAAAAACAGCGTGATCATCATGACATCGAATCTTGGCAGTGTTTTTCTGCAGGATACCACCCTGTCTTACGATGAAGCAAAGAAGCATGTTCTGGAATTGGTCAACCAATCTTTCAAGCCTGAATTCATTAATAGGATTGATGAACTAATTGTATTTCATCCATTATCCCAAGCAGATATCAGGAAAATTGTGGCGCTTCAACTGGACCACCTTCGCTCGAGACTGTCCGAAAAGTCTATTCATATAGAGATGAACGATACCGCGATCGATTATCTTGCGGAGGCAGGCTATAATCCCTCTTTTGGTGCCAGACCGCTAAAACGCCTCATGCAAAGAGAGGTGATGAATCCTATTGCTGTCACTCTCCTCGAAGGTAAAATTCGCGAAGGGGATACGCTTTTCATCGATTACAAGGATGGTTCTCTCCATTTTGAGAAAAAATAATAGTGGCTGTTGCAACCTAGTCATGGTTTCAACCGTACTAACCTATGGAGGTACAGTATGGAAAAAAAATTGTTTCGAAGTCAGAATAAAGTCTTGGGAGGAGTGATTGCGGGTATAACCGAGTACTTTGCTTGGTCAGTGGATCCTAACATAGTCAGGATTCTGTTTGCTTTATTAGTCTTGGGAGGCTTCGGTGTTGGTTTTATTGCCTATTTGATTGCCTGGATCATCATTCCGGATGCTTCCGCTAAGGAGCTATAATGAAAAAACTGGTAAGACTCAAAAAAAACCGCGTTTTAGGAGGAGTTTTGGCTGGATTAGGAGAGTATCTGTCGATTGATCCGGTCATTCTAAGAATCGCATTCATAGTGCTATTTCTTTTAAGATGGTTTAGCTGGTGGTTGGTAGTGGGTTATATCCTCTGTTGGATTATTTTGCCTTCTGGAAAAGCATCTGACCAGGAAGGTTCTGCTCGAGAAATCAAGGAGGAGGATTCGATCGGCTTGAATCAAACTACATCCAGGTTTGTGAACGAGCAGAAACCATCAGAAGCTTCTCCAAGACCTGAAGAAAACAAAAATCATGAGAGTTCCGCTATCGTGATGATTGCCATATTGCTTATTGGAATCGGCTTTTATTTGATATTTCAAAATATGATTCCGAGTATCTTTTTTCTTTCAATCAAGCGGTTCTCTGTCGCGATCATTTTTATCGGAATCGGCTTGATTCTTTTTTTTCATAATGTTTTTAGAAAAAAAGGAGAGTAAACATGACCTGGATTCAGCTGGTGCAATGGTTGCTTCTTATCTGGCTGGTTAGTGTGTTTTTGCGTTCCTTGCTGGAAATTTTTAAACTGGATAGGCTAGATCATATCGTGACCGGATTGTTATTTGTTCTGATCGGACTAGCTTGGATTGCTACCCTGCAGTGGCATTGGAAGATTCAGCAAATCTTCAATCCTTACTTTGTCCAATCGTCTATTGGTTTGTTGTTAACGGCTTATGGCATTAGGATGATATGGAAGAAGCCGATAGGGTCTGCTATTGCTTGTATCGTGATTCTTCTGGTTTCCGGTTTTTTGTACTATCATACGCCTGACAATGCTAATAGCCAACCAAGCTTACTAAATCGCTATATCCCTTTTCTGTCATTGTATGTCATCCCTGGAAACGAAAAAATAATTGACCAACCACGCTCCTTTGGCATGGAAGAAGACGAAAAACTCGAGATACACTCACAAGTCGGCAATCTTTTTTTCAGCAGCGGTAGCTTAAAAGAGCTTTTTTCCGTAATAACAGGTTCTGTCGAAGAAGATTCTAAGCAGAAAATCTATCAAATCGGCAGCTCTGAAGAGAAGACATCTCTTCAAATCAGGAACCGGTTGGAAGAGCTCATTATTAAGAAGGATGTCGGCAATATACAAGGCACGCTGGATGGCAAGTTTGGATCAGTGTCTGTGGATTCGGACGCAGGTAACGTTCAGCTTGATCTGAAGGACTCTATCGGATCATTTTCCTGTCGGTTAAATATGGGAAATCTGGATCTGAACCTATATACCAGAGTGCCAACTGTCAATGCAAAAGTGGATGTGGGCAATATCACCATCCATATCGCAAAAGGGTTGAGGATTGAAACTGATTCTGTCAAGACAAGCATCGGGCAAGTCAAAATTCTGCAAAACGGGGACGGTTCTGTTGGATCGATAGAGTTAAAAGCGGAATGCAATATAGGTAATATCACTATCATTGCTGATCTGTAAACAGGGATGGATCCTGAAACAGCCTTTTCGGAGATCGGTCCGAGGCTTTTTGCTTATTTACGGAGATTGGGTTTATCGCCGGACGATTCGCAGGATGGAGTGCAGGAAATTTTTTTTCGATCCTTGCGGTCGAAAATCGATTGGAATTCTCCTAAGGCCTACCTGTTTAAGATTGCGTATCATATTGCGATTGATTGGATGAGGAAACCGAAATATATGGCACTGGTGGAAGAAATACCCACGCCGTTTCCGTATGAGGATGATTTTTTATCTATCTTGAGCGAAGAGGAAAAACATATTGTTTTGCTTGTATACCAGGAGCAGCTAAGCTACGAAGAGATAGCTGGTATTACAGGAAAGCCGATTGGCACATTAAAGAGTCTGGTTAGCAGGGCGAAAAAAAAAATAAAGGAGGCTGGGGAGAGATGAGTCTGGAAAATCTCTCGAGAATAGATTCTGAGGAGATAGAGTGGCAAAAAAAACAACCTGTTGTGTACAAAAGGCTAAAACTGTTTTTTATTCTGCATGAAATCATCCAAAAAAGCCGATTCATCCTGCTTTTTTTATTTGGATTCTGGCTATATCAGCCAACGATTGTGATCTGGTCTGAAAAAGTACTTTGGCAGGTACGTTTTCTAATCCGACATCTCTCGGTTTGCGTCATTCCTTAGCGGTTTCCCAGGGTGGAATCCATTTTTCGTCTAATTTCCTAACCGAAACTTTACGCCCTTCCGCTAGTGGCTCGATTGTTTTCTTTACTTCTTCCATCATGTAAACATACATCGGACAGCCTGGCATGGTAAAAACCATCTCGATCAGAATTTCATCCTCTGTGATTCGAATGGTTTTGATCATATTCAAGTCTACCAAGCTAATGCCGATTTCAGGATCATGAACCTGTTTTAGTGCTTCTTTGATTTGTTCTTCTGTTATCATTTTAAGTTTCCTTTCGCTTTTATCCACTCCTCAGATGGAAGGGTCTGGAAGGGAAGATGTTTCATAAGACCGGTTAATACTTTCTTGGGACCTGCCTCTATAAAAGTATTGACACCGAGAGATAGTAAGGTTTCGATGGAGTCTTGCCACAAAACTGGCTTATGCAACTGACTGATCAAATTCTCAACAATGATCTGTTTTTGTTGATGAGGAAGCGCATCAACGTTCTGGATAACCGGAACCGAAGCGTCGGACAGAGAAATAGATTGAAACGCTTTTCCGAACGGCTCTCTCAATGGTTCCATCAGGGAGGAATGAAAGGCGGCTGATACAGACAGGGGCACTACTAATTTCGCTTTTGATGCTTTTGCCAATTCGCAAGCTTTTTGTAAAGCGTCGGTTTGACCGGATATGACGGTTTGGTTCGGAGAGTTGAAGTTGACTGCACTAACAATCCCGAATACACTACACTCTTCGCAGATGGAAACCACTATCTCTCTTGGCAATCCGATGATAGCTGCCATTTTTCCTTCAGAATGACTTGACACCTCTTGCATCAACTTTCCTCGGAGGCAGACAGTAGCAAGTCCATCCTGAAAAGAGAAGAATTGAGCTGCCAGTAAGGCAGAAAACTCTCCCAAACTGTGTCCGGCGACAAACTGCGGACAAATACCCTCTTCCTTGAGAAGGGTGGTATAGATAGCTGACATGGTGAAAAGTGCCGGTTGGGTCACCCATGTTTGTTGTAGGGCTTCCTCTTTGAAAGAGTCAAAGCGATAATGCAACCTATCTTCAAACTGGGCAATATAGTCTTTGGCAACAGAGGTATCCTTTACCAGATCAAACATCCCAGCGTATTGAGAGCCTTGACCGGGAAATAGAAAAGCAGTTTTTTTGTTCATGATTTTATCCTGGGTTTAATATAAAATGCTGTCGTTGATTTTCAGTCTAAAGGTGTAATTCAGTTTTTTAGAGGCTTTTTTGCATAACAACATTCGGTTTAAAAAAATTTCAAAATAATCCATCACGGGGGAAGCCTGAGCATCGATGCTTAAATTCAACCATATCTCTTTGCTGGCTTCGATGACGATTAATTCGGAAAACTGAACCGCGAAATTGACCCGATCGTGAATGTCAAAATCGCTCAAAATCTTCTCACGTACACGGGTTTTACGGACATCGGACTTATCCGCGATGATGAGGACGGCGGAGATTGAATCGGTCACATCACCTTGGTATTCATCATGACTGGCAATCGCGGTCACAATACGGCAAAGCTCTGCCATAGGAAAGTCGAAACGGTTCAGCAGATGGAAGGCTAGTATGGAACCTGCCAAAGAATGGTTCTCTCTTCCTGTTACATTTCCGATGTCATGCAGAAAAGCTGCAATGCCAATTAATTCTACCTCTTCTCGAGAGAGACCGATTTTTTCTGCTACCATTCTGGCGCGGGTGGATACGGTCGTGACGTGGTCCAATCCATGGTTGGTATAACCGAGGGCAGACAGGTATTTATCCGCCTCCTGTATCAACGTGATGACTTCCTTGTTATTTTGTAGCTCTTGAAATGTAATCATATTAGTTACCAATATACGTTTGTAACCAGTTTTTCGCAAATGGTAAAAACCGATCTTGCGAAATGGCTAATCTGGCTTGCTCCATCAAACGATGTAAAAATCGGATATTATGAATGCTTCCCAATGTGGAAGCTAAAATTTCCTTGGATTTATACAGATGGCGTAAATAGGCTTTTGTGTAATGCTGGCAAGTATAGCAATCACACAAAGGATCTATCGGGGTAAAATCTTTTTCAAATTGCTTGTTGGTGAGTATCATTCTACCCTGATTTGTAAACACTGCTCTGTTACGGGCGATACGCGTTGCCAACACACAATCGAACATATCGACGCCATATTGAATCCCGGTTAGTAATCGCTCCGGATCGCCAACACCCATCAGGTACAACGGTTTTCCTGGAATATGGGGAGTCAGTGCTTGTACAATCTCTTCGTATAGTGTTGGAGGCTCTCCGACTGATAAGGATCCGATGGAGTATCCGTCAAAATCCATCTCCTGAAGTTTTTCGGCGCATTCGATTCTGGATTCTGGTTCAAATCCTCCCTGAATGATCCCAAACAGCCATTGGTAGCTCTGTTTATCTTTGTGGTCCAAGCATCGTTTTGCCCAACGAATGGTTTTGGCAGTAGCTTCCACCATCTCTTTTTTTTCTAGACCGTATGGGGTACAGATATCTAGTGGCATCATGATATCAGAACCCAGGTTTTGTTGAATGTCGATGACTTTTTCCGGAGAAAAAAAATGCCGGGATCCATCTCGAAAAGATTGGAACATTACACCGTCTTCTTCAATTTTTTTGATTTTTGAGAGAGAAAATACTTGAAAACCGCCGCTATCTGTCAGGATAGCTCGATCCCAGTTCATGAATCGGTGCAAACCGCCTGCTTCTGCTATCAGTTCGTCTCCTGGTTGAAGGTATAGATGGTAGGTGTTTCCCAGGATGATCTGGGTATTGGCTTCTTTTAACTGCTCGACTGTGACCGCTTTGACGGTTCCTGCCGTACCGACGGGCATAAAGACTGGTGTTTGAATCAATCCGTGCTGGGTATGCAAAGACGCAACCCGCGCTTGGCAGGTTGCGTCTTGATGGTGTATCTGAAAAATTCGACTTTGGCTGATAGATTACCTCACAGTGGGAAAAACACCGGAATCAATAGAATCAGCATAATGGTCGCGATCA
>Ga0302252_1000988_pt1 | contig 18951 bp, 13 predicted proteins | sample AAG_RA_Leu_MG_FD_193511 | JGI IMG/M metagenome (GOLD analysis project Ga0302252, IMG submission 193511) | Enriched activated sludge microbial communities from anaerobic digester in WTTP, New Holstein, Wisconsin, United States - AAG_RA_Leu | ecosystem: Engineered > Bioreactor > Anaerobic >...
CGCATCAGCGACTTTAATATCTACAAAGGCTTTCAAGGCGTTTTCGTCTTTTTCGACTTTATAAACCCTGGCTACTTCAATCATGGTTTTCACCTCCTTTCGATTTGTTTTTACTTGTCTCATGTAAGCCTCCTTTCTTTTGACGACGGAAATTAAAACCCAAGAACTTGAAGCACTTTGTATCAGGCAAACCAGATACAAAGTGCGCCTTTTGTCAAGAAAACAGGGACTGCCCGAAAGAAACGAGCGCCAAGCGAGTGAGTTTCCTGGCGTCTTTTGAAAAAATTGAGACTCCCCGCAAGGGGCAGAATACTTCTGATACCTAAAAAGCCTTTCCGAGGCAAACCACGAAAAGGCTTTTAGGTAGAGATGAATTTTTTCAAATGATTTTCTTGAGCAAAAGTCAGGATTGGGTTATTGTAGGCGGATAAAAAGAAAGGTGGATTACATAACGACAAAAGAAATCAAAAGAAGGAATTGATTGAGGTAATGATTAAAGTCGATAGACATGTTTTTTCAATACTCATCATTTTTCTTAGGAACTCAAAGACTATGCACTTTATGTGGAAAACCACAAAAGAAACAATATACTAACTCCCCGCTATTGTTCTCAATTTTTATCTTACGGTTACAACAAGGAAGATCGAATATTTCCATATCATCAACTTCAGGAGCCATATGCAGTTCTTTTTGTTCCATCTCCTTGCCTTCAAAATTAATAGAGATCAAGCCAGAGATAGACTTTGAAAATTTTTTCTTGAGAGGACGAATAAGTTTCTCATTAACTATTTCTGCCATAACGTTCTCAGCAATTCTACGAACATACGCAAGTTGTGATTCCGTCCACCAGCTATCTCCAGATGCTTGTTGACCACAATATGGACAAAAAAATCTACTTTCTATTTCCTTCTCCCCTGGTTTCTCTTCAGCTTCTTTTTTTACAACCATATAAGAGTCTAATCCTTGTTGCGCAACATCAGTTAATTCTTCTTTTTCTAATAAAACTTTAAACTCTCTTTGGCAAAAAGGGCAAGATCTTCTAAAAAATCCTTTATCATCTACAGGAAAAGAGATACGTTTCTCGATTTCACTCATTTAGTACCTCCCGTTATTTGATTAAATCGCCGTATAATAATTGTGGCTACCGTTGAAGCCGTATTAATCGCAAGTTCTGCAATGCATTCTGATACCTCTGGTGATAAAATTCCTTTTCCATGTGCATCCCCTAAAGCATTCCTTAAGCCGCCCAACTGCACAACAAGTCCAGAAAGAGCATTCACAAGAGTCAATGTAGCACCCGTGGGATCTAAATCATCAAATTTAAGAATTATCCGAGTTGATTTCCATAAATCAGTAACTTGCCTTTTAGCTGGCAAACTTTTGTTCATCTTATCGTGACAAATAGTCATGGCGCTTTCAAGACAGGCTATACTACTAGTAATTGCCCCCTCGGGATCACCATCCCGAATAGATTCCCTAGCTTTTTCTAAGTCTTTATATGCGGAATAAAAACCTTGAGCCTCAAAAAGTCCTCTAACAATCGAAACAACTTGTCGCGTTGTCTCGGCAGTGACCAAACCACAAGTTTTACAGAATTCTAAGGTTGTTTCCCTTTTACGAATTTTACAAAAAAGACTACTCACATTAAAAGAAACACCTCCTATGTATGGTGAAATGTGTATTTTCGGTAAAACTGCATTACACCCTATATTGCGATAGATTTTACCAGAACTACAGTTAAAACAAACAGTCGGATTAACTTCATTTGTGGAATGCGCCCCAGAAAGCTTTGCTGCTCTACATATAAGAGTACCCATACCTATCTGTTGCAAATGGCAGTCTATATTATCATTCTCCTGAGGTTCTAATAATTTCTCATTTGACATTTTACCCTCTGCTATCGATTAATTTTTCCACCTTCATGCAGTTTTGTGATGCTCTTGACTGTTTCTATTTATTGTTATCTCATTATTATAGAAATTATTTTTCTTTTGTTGGAGGCTCAGGCAACTTCACATCAACGTCTCCAATCCTACCCTGCAAAATATCTTTGTATTTTGCCAAATACTCATTCACACCTCTGACATGATCAAGATGCTCACTCAATTCCTGCTCATTCAAACAACGCGCTTTGATATTCCCGGCTCCAGCTAATTGCAAGACAGCAATCTGCATCGGTTCATTGATTCCGCCCGGATTGAGCTCAATGGCGTGTTGTAATGCCCATGCAACATAAAAGATACCTTCATTACACCGTGGTGGAGAATCTCCCCAAAACACCTTTCGCAACAACCCCAGAAACGGATCAACAATAAGCTGTCCGCTTCCCATCGAAACATACCACATGTTAGAATCTTTGAATTCTGGCTGAAAATCTGAAATAGCAAATTCACAAAGATGATATTTTCCTCCAGCTGTATAAGCCAATAAAGATCCATACTGTCCTTTGGCAACCTGACTTGAGGCAAAATTACTAATACATTTCGCGGAAAGTTCTCGACCTACCTCCAAATAATGCTTCTGGAATCCTTTCTCTTTCCAATACTCTTGAACGACGTAATTAAATCTTTGACCTAAGCCGACCTGCCCAGTGCCAGCGACGATCACCTTTTCATCGATAACTTCAACCTTCTTACACTTTTGTTCAATTGTTTTATACTGTGGGCCAGCGCCAAATGTCGCAGAACTATCTGCGCCAACAACAACCCCGTCTTGACACAACACACCTATTAAAATTGTCATAGTTAACTCCTGAAAACACTATTAGCTTTCATTTCAGGATATGCTTTATAGATAGCTGAAACCAATTCGGCAAAAGATAATTTCCTAATTTTGTCTGAAAGAGCTGTTATATACTCTGACGCCTTCTTATCTAACCTTTGAAGGATACTCACTCCCTTGTCCTGACCTTGCGCCGTTAATTTGTAGTGTCTAAAACCAGAAGGACAGCAATATAGCGTTTGGACATCTCCGTCTTCTTCCAGTTGTCTCAAAACGTTATAAACATCGCTATCAAAAGGTCCGTAATCATAAGCGATAAAATTAAAGAACGGCCCCCCAACCAATTGAGGTATTTCTCGATCAATAACAAAAAAAAGTTTTTGAACCTGCACAGGGGTATGCTCTGCACCTACTGAAACGGCAAGAGCCGCTAACACAAATTCTTTCTTCTCCATTTTTCCTCCAATAAATTTCTATTTAATGTATTTTGCCATCTCCTCAAACTTTCGATCAACTTATTTAACTAATCAGTTTTTTTAATCAAACCCGAAGCCCAACAGCCTTGTGATCACCTGTGGCGTGAAATATCACTAGGTGTGATTAACTTCTCCGATAAACGTCCACTACGTCCTTTCCGTCGATCTTGAAAGGATCTGAACTTTGCGTCCAAAGTGAATACGTACGTTAGGAGCGCCTCAGTGAATTCCATGATGTCACGCGCATCCTCAGCTGTTACGGCGATTTCTACGTCGTGAGCCGCCTCATTACCGACCAATCGTACGCCATGCGCCCAATCTAGTAACCGCGTATCAATGTGTCCCTTCGCCCTAAGGTCAACAAGCCGTCGATCCAAATTGCGTCCATTCGCAGAGAGCGTCTTACATAGCGCTTCCAAGACGCGCCGACACATAACCGCACACGCATCATATGAAGAAGTCAGGTAAGACCGATGCGCCTGAGCCACCGAGCGGGCAATGGAGTCTGGTAGCCCCTCGAGCTTTGGTCCTATCGAGATAGGATAAAGAACGACCTCCTCGGTCACCGTCTCGAACTCACCAGGCACACCATAGAACGCTTCACGCACAAGGAATGGGCTATTGCAACGACGACAAAGAGCCACCGAGTAGTAATCACCGTGATATTCCGCATCGACCTCATCCAACGGATTTATAGCGTCGCTTCTATACTCTCCGGATCCGCGAGCAATCACTTTGACCTCAACGAGAACATTACAAGTCGGACAGTATACATCGAATGTCTCTTTTTGCATCGCATCTGCTCCTATCGAATATACTTAGCCATCTCCTCAAATTTTTCAAGTAGCTTATTTGCCAAATCAGTCTTCTTGATCAAGAACTTGGCCCAGCGGCCTTGTGAATCCGGCGATAAATGATTCTGTATCCTCAAGCTTTCCCCTCGCTTGCTTTTGACAACTGTGCCTTTTGCAACCTCAAGGCTTGGAACCAGCAAAACGTTCTCATCAATCTCCATCTTCTGCGGATTAAAATATGCGCCAACCACAAAATATGAATGATGTGGCGTAAAAGTTTTCTTATTGATATCCATCAAAAAGAAACCAACCTTGGCTACGTTAAAACGTCCTTTGATCTGCAAAAAGATCGGCTGAAACATCCCCGCCTTGGTCACGACCAAATCAACACCCTGAGTATCTGTAACAGGCCGGTAAACGCTTAAAAGCCCCTGACCCTGTAAAACAATCAACTCTTTGATCCGCTCCTCAACAATGTCGCCCTTCGCCTGCGATGACAGCCCGGATATATCCAAAAGCGTTTCTGCTTCCTTCAATGGCGTTTCCTGCGACTTATCCTTGAATGAAAGAACGTACTTCGATCCCCCCTTTTCGAGAATAACCTCATCTCCAACCTGAGCATTATTCACCTTATACCAGCGGACAAGCCCAAAAACGCGCTTATGTTTCGCGTTATAGGTCAGCTCGTTATCTTTCCCATCGATCGTAACCGCGATCTTGCCGTCCTTATCCGGCATCATCTCAATGCCCGCGGCCGGGATATGAAGAAAACCTAGCTTGATTTCAACATCAATAAGTTTGCGTATGAATTTCTTGATCATTATTTTAAAGCTTCCTTCACAACGGTATATAAATCCCTCAATTCGCCATCTCCCATATCCAGAATTGGTTCATACATAAATGAATTAACATGAATATTCTCTGGCGTAATCAGGTTTACTCTTTTTAAAATTTCGATATTCTCCGCATCATTGTTGAATTCTTCCTCGTATTTTTTTAATAACTTCCAATTTTGATTCGCACCAATATCATTCAAATATTGCTCATCAGTTATTTTAGATGTCATAAATTGCTCTGCTTTCAATCGGATCGCAATAGATAACACGATTTTGTTTTCTAAGTTAATACCCTCATCTGCTCCTAAACAATTATCAGCCGTATCAAAAATAAAATCTATCATCTTTTGATCTCCAAGGCTCGGGAAAACAATGCCTTGGATGTTTCTCTCAAAAACGGCCTTAAGATTATCTATCTTTAAATCGTCAGTGTCTTTCTTATAATGGACAACACTAGTTAACAATTTATAATCAGCATGTTCCGCCCCTTGAGTGTACTCAACAATGTTTCGCACAAATGGAACAGAAGCAATAAGCTTCTTGTTGTCATCCAGATTCTTTTTCCAATCATTAATGAAAGGGTTTTTTAGATATGTGATCGGCTCAAGTTTAACGCCCACTTCATTTTTAAACGCTATTAAACTTTGTTTATATGTAGAAACACCCCGGCTTTGAATTGTTCGAAAGAAATCGAAATTATGAGATAAGATTACCAAGTAAAATTTATCTACTTCAGACATATACTTAAGATACTCGATGATGGCATATTTATTTTTGTAATCGAATGAATCAGCGACATCGTCAATAATAAATAAAGTTTTCCCTTCTGCCCTCTTTCGGACTTCAACTTCAAATATAATATTTAAAATGTAAAGCGCACGTTTTTCTCCTGTACTCAATATTTTTAAAAGTTCATTCTTGTTCTGGAAATTTCGTGTTTCTTGGCCATCTTTAAAAACGAACTCGATAGTCTCGACGTCATCCTTTAACATAACATCTTCTTTATTTGCGATACTGACAGTGAAAGGAAGATGGGAAAATCTAGTATTGAAAATTCGAACAACTTCCTCCCAATCTGTTTTTTCTTGCCTAGCTTTTTCAAGAAGCCCTTCAATCACCTTTTGTCCGCCTTTGTATTTCTCAACCAAATCCACAAATAGAGATTTCTGATCAACAAAATAAGCAGTCCAGATTATTTCCGCTAAGTTCTTTAAATTGTCTAACTCCGGCAAAACTTCTTTATTGTCAAGCAAGTAATCTCGAAATTCTTGAAGCTCTTTATTAGATAACTTCTTACTTATATCTTCGAATGTATTTTGCAATTCCTCATTACTAAATATCTTGTTTCTCTCCTCAGTAAGAATAGCCTTCAATTCCTCATCAGAGGAATATTCTTTCTTTCTCTGCCCGTCAAATAAATTGACTGAATGCCCACCTTTAAAAAAATTATTTGTTATAAGCTGTTTCTGTATGTTTTCAGCGTGATGAAATTTAAAATCCTTACTCAAATAAGGGGACTTTTCAATCAACTCATCGTATTTTTCAATATATCTCTTGAGAGATTCCTTAAAATCTTTTGTTTTCAAGATATTTAAAACTTTATCGTTAAAGATTGCGCTGTAATTGATTGAGTGAAACGGAAGTGGATCGCTAGAAACAACTTTGTTTTCCAGACTAATAACTGCATCAAAGAATTTTTTCCCGAAGACCTCCTCAACCGTGCCTTCGATATTATTATTTCTACCTGACAGGCCAGATAACTGCTTTAACTTCTTTAATAATTCAGTTTTAGTTTTATCAATGTCTTTATGAATACTGTCGTACTCCTGCTTCAACTGTTTATTAGCAAGCAACGTAGAAATCTTCTCCGATTTGTATTCTGCGTTATAAGACTCTATAACAAAAACATTGTCTTTTACCAGATCATTTCCATCAGCCAATATTTCTCGCAGATTCGCCCTATCTGGGAAAGCTAAATCCAGTGATTGCTGGCCCTTGGCATAGTCGTCAAAAGTTTTTGCAAAAGAAGTCTTCATGATCCCATTAGCTGCATATATAGCAAACGTTCTATTGCTCAAATCAAACTCATATTCAAGATTCCTGATCCCATAACAGTGTTTAAAATTAATATTTATTTTTTTCATAAAATTAGGCTCCCTCTCCCACGAGCGTCTAAGCGCTCCATACTATTTCATCACCTTATCCCGGAGCGCCTGATATGAATCAATGATATCGTATTTAATATCCGCATGACCTAAGGCTTCGAAATGCTTTCTGGCATAGCTGATTTTCTTCTGCTCGACCTCTTTCAACTGAAGGCTCTCCATACTTCCTTTTGTTTCCGCGATGAAATAGACGTATTTATATTTTTCTCCATCAAAAACTATAGCCCAATCAGGCGAATAATTGCCAAGCGGCGTCGGTATTTGAAAGCCGTTTTGTCCCCGCGGCAATTTGGCATAAACCAAGACATCTTCGGTCTCAAGTGCTTTCGCGAAATCTCTTTCTACCTTAGAATCAGTTTTGACATAATCATGCACATGTTTCTTTACTTTAAGAATGTTGTCGGCCAGAGATCCCTTAAAATTATTGATAGTGAATACACTGTCGTCATAGGATTGATCTGTCTTTGAATAAACAATGTTATTGATGAGGGTTGCCGCCTTTTCACTATTGATCAGATGCACAACCCCATGGATAAAACTTTCCGGATTCACTCTGAAATTGTGAAAAGTATCAACCCGCAGACTCTGCAATATCTTGACGACAGTCCTTCTCGTAAGATTTGTCTCTTTCGCAATTTCCGCGACCAGATCGTATTTCAATGAGCCAAGAAGCGAATCAGCCTTTTCCGTGATATTCTGCTGTTTTCTCATACTCTCGCCTGATTTAAGGCTTGCCTCATCCATCTTATCTTCCTGCTCACCAGAAGTAATGTGCACCAGAATCTTCTTAACCGTCAGATTCTTATCAATCGCCTCAACGCTCTTTTTAATCAACTCGTCGCTATCAAAATCCACTTCATAAACTGTTTTGACTTTTATTTTCTTCCATAGATCCTGAAACTCTTTCTTTGCAAAGTTTTCGTTGGGAGTTAATACGTCAACGGCCACATTATTCGCATTTTCATTTTCCGCGGCTTTAAAATTGGCTGTTGTATAAATTTTGGTCAACAGATCAGCAACTTGCGTTTCAAAACCTTTTAATTTCTCCGGCACCTTATATTTCTTATCCGAGACATCTTTAATCAGCTTATCCGTTATCTGATAAGACTCGTTTACGTACCCTTTTGTTTTGAGGTCAAAAATCAGATCCATCGACGTCTGATTATCAAAAACAAACTTCTCCCCTTTGTCATTATTTAAAACAAGGTCTTTCAATACCTCGATGGTCAACTTAACCGGCCTTTCAGAAAGCGACTCAACGATCTCGTTCTGCAACTCTCTAGCGAATGAATCATACGATTCACTGGCCACTACGGTTAATTTATTAACGTCAAAAAACTCACCCTCGAGCACCGATGTGTCCATCCTGTCGCCGTTGGAATTAACACAGATTCTTAAACCACGGCCAATCTCCTGCCTTTTACTTATGGTTGACTGGCTGTGCTTTAGAGTGCATATCTGAAAAATATTTGGATTATCCCAGCCTTCCCGAAGCGCCGAGTGAGAAAATATAAACCTCGTCGGCTCCTGCAGACCAAGAAGTTTCTCTTTATTATTCATAATGAGGTCATACGCGCTCTCATCGTCACTGCCACCTTCACTCTTTTTCTCTTTAGAATCAACAAAGTGGCCTTTCTTATCGATCGAGAAATATCCTTTATGAATATCCTCAACCGAATGCCCCAAAAGATATTTATTGTATTCTTCTTCAAAAAGATTAAGTTGGCTTATGGCTTCCCTGTACTCCTCTTCGAAGACTTGTGCGTAATCACCCTTCTGGTCAGGCTTTGAGTAATCACGGTATTTCACCACCTCATCAATAAAGAACAACGACAACACCTTGATCCCCTTCGCAAACATGATCCGTTCTTTCTCGATATGCGACTTTATTGTCTCCCGTATCTGAATACGCCGCACATGTTCTTCATCGACATGCCCTGCGGTCTGCCCTACGGATAATTTAACACCATTTGTAAACGCTACCGTATTAGTCAATCCATTAATTTCTTTTACAACAAACCCTTTATATTGCTTAAGCTCATTAGATAAAACAAACAAATCATCCTTTTCCTTGATCTGCCTGATTTTCTTCTGAATACCGCTCACCTGCTTTACTTCAAGCTCCACATAAGCAACCGGATATTTATCTGTGCTGATCTGGATCCGATCGATAAACAAATAGCTGTTGGTTCCACTGTTCCCCACTACTTCAATACCCTTTACGCTTATCTTTTTAACCAGTTTCTGGTTATAGGCATCAATAGCGTCAAGTCGGTAGATTTTATTAAAATCTCGTTTGTGGGTTGCCGAATAGCGCAATGTGAACAATTGATCAAATTCTCTTTCGGTAAATATTTTCTCTGCCTCTGGTCCAAACCGCTGGGGTTCGTCAATAATCAAGATTGGCCTTGCCCTCTTGATAATATCGATCGGCTTCTCAGATTGAAGTGTATCTAGTTTTTGGAATATCTTTCTTGATTCTTTGCTCGTTGTCGCGAAAGCTTGATAATTCATAATGATCACTTCGATATTTGAGGTGTCCGCAAAGCTCTTGATATTGATAAGATTTGATTTGTTCTGGGTGTTGTAAATTGAAAAACGGATCTTTTTGCCGTATATTTCCTGAAAATGCTCCGCGGTTATCTCAAGTGATTTATGAACGCCTTCTCGAATAGCCACCGATGGAACCATTATGATAAATTTGTTCCAGCCATAATACTTATTCAACTCGTACATTGTTTTGGTATATACATAGGTCTTTCCAGTTCCCGTCTCCATTTCAACGGTAAAATTCAGTCCGTCCAACCGATCAATGACCTTTAACCCCTGTTCTTTTTGCAGGGTTTGAACATTTTTCAAAATATCGCTATCGGCAATTCCAAGTTTTTTATTGGAGAATATCTCGTGAGCAAAGAGCCCAGTCCTTGCCGCGATCTCCTTCCTAACGCCTTTGCCTTGCCCGGTAAAACACCGGACAACCGCTGATGCGGCGTCAGCCTGATATTGCTGATGTTTAAATTGCAGTTTCATTCTTATATCACCGTAACCTTTGTCTCAGGGGAAAGCCTCTTAAACCGCTCTTCCACATTTATACGATCTTTGTCATCCTTAAAACTTGCATCTTTAAAAACTACCTTGAAGGGTTTTAACCCCGCGATCGTGTCGACTATTTTGAAATCAATATCATTGTCAAGACAAGCGACAAGCGCGTTGGTTTGCACAATAAAGACCGTATTTTTGCCTATTTTCTTTGTTTCAATGGGTAGAGAAAGCTCTAATCCAAGATCGAGAATCACCTGAGTTAAGAGATCTTCCGGGGTGCGGTCTTCTTTGATATTGCTCTCTACGAATGCGAGCTGTTTCTGATCCAATTTGGCCGGATGATAAAACACATCTTTCATATTGCTTTCGTCGGTTTTATAAACACGGAACCCGATATCAAGCTTGCTCGCATCAACTGGTTCCTGACCAGGCTCTAATTGCTGATTCCTTGCTTTAAGATCTTCGACTATTTTCTTGCCTGCACGACGAATACGTTCTTTACCGATTACAGTGAGTAAGTGTGGTTTATTCATTTCATCACAAATAGATATTGCACTTTTTATGGTTTTCTTTTCAGCTTCAGTACCCGCCTTGCTTAGATTTTCATCGAGATTTTCTGGAAGTTGAACCATTATGAATTTTCGATTTCCACCATCTTCGGCGTTAAGCTGCATTACGGCATCAGCTGTTGTTGATGATCCTGAAAAGAAATCAAGAACAATAAACGGCTCACTCTCAAAAAGCGAAATTAAAAGTTTAAGATAACCTACATTTTTGGGAGATGAAAAAGGCGATTCGGCTACCTCAAACAGATTCTTAATGTAAGTACCTGCTCCTGTAGTAGTCAGCTCCATACTGTATTTTTGTTTCTTTCCTCTAACGATAGCCTCATACTCACGATTAATTAATTGACTTTTAATTCTGATAGTATCGTTAAAATTCTTCTCATAAACTTTGTCTAATGAGAACTCAAGCGCGCCTTTTTCAAATAATTCACGAAATTTACTTTCCGTATATGTGTTCTCCACCAAACGCCCATTGTTGTGCGAATAATATTTGACATAACCCTGATCTATTAGTTGTTGGTCAATACCGTCATATTCTTCTTTTTTTACAACGACCTGCCGATCTTGAGCACGATAATATACCGAATAATTTTTATCGGAATTTGCATTTGACACATACTTGTTAAAACTATTTTCGCCAACTAAAACACGCTTACCACTACCGTGAACAAAATTACCGTCATCATCTTCGGTCATATCGCTTGCTTTTTTTGGAACATTTTCAATAAAGCGTGCTTTTTCTTTGTTTTTTGCATATATAGAGCAATACTCTGAACTAACAGAGATGAAATCAGAGTTTTTCCTTCCTTTAGGATTGTTTTCGACAGATAAGTTACCAACAAAATTCTCCTCCCCAAAAATCTCATCACAAATCTTCCTTAAATTATGTAATTCATTATCATCAATGCTAATAAAAATTACCCCTTCATCACACAACAAATCCTTCGCAACAACCAATCGCTCGCACATCATACTCAACCAGTCAGAATGAAACCTTCCATTAGAATCTGTATTTCTGAAAAGTTTTCCACCTTCTTCATCTTCTACGCCAATTTCTTCTTCATAATCCTCTTTGCTTTTGGCAAAGTCATCTTTATAAATAAAATCATTCCCTGTGTTATACGGCGGATCAATATAGATTATCTTGACCTTGCCAAGATAACTCTCTTGCAATATTTTCAGCACTTCAAAGTTATCGCCTTCAATATAAATATTTTCTGTGCTATCAAAATTGACTGATTCCTCCCGGCATGGCCGGAGTGTTTTTGTGACCGGCATATTGGCTTTTAAAAGCGATGCCTTTTTGCCGGGCCAGTCCAAACGATAACGCTCATCATCACCCTCAACAAGATTTTTGGACAGCGCTTGTTTAAGCAGGTCAAAATCAATGGCTTTTTGGACAGAACCGCTCGCATCCTTTGTTTCGGTAATTACATTCGGAAAGAGCGCGGCAAGGCGCTCGATATTCTCATCCGTTAAATCAGGTGTTCGCATCTTCATTTTATCCATCTTTATAACTCCTCTTTAATCTTCTTAAGCTGAGATTTTCTCTCCAACAATATTTTGTTTAGCTCAACCTTACGATTAAACTGTTTTTCATTTGATATTTTGTTCTCCAAGACCCCGATCTCGTTCTCTATTGCCTTGATCTTATTGTCGGTGTCGATAATTTCATTAAAACTGGCCTTCGCTTTTGCCTCACTTGTTATAAATGCCTTGATGATCTTCTGGTATACCTTCTCAAGATCAATGCCGGTAAAATCAAAGCATTTATCATCATTCCATTCTGAAAAATAATAATTCTCTACACCTCTGTCCTTTAAAGTAACCGCATAAGCTACATTTTCTTTATAAATAAACCGGTAAAGTATCTGATAAGGAATTGCCTTATCGATAACCCGCAAAACATTCTTTGGTATCACTTGCTCTTTAAGCTCTATTTCAAATATCTGTATCTCGGTTACCTTGGCTGTCTTTGTGATGCCGATGGTACTTTCCGCCAATTTGTATTTCCATGTAATCTTTTGAATTTTATCTATAAATTCTTTCTGTAACTTTGCCCCTAAAGCCGCCTTTTCATAAAACTTGCTTTTAGCTATAAACTTATTTACAAAAGCCGTCTTGGGCAGTTTAAAATTATCATTGACCATTACTTAATCACCACAAAAGTCAAAAGTTCAAAATCCTCAAGTCCCTTTATATTGTTCATGAGCGCGGTGGTGCCTCCCGCCGTAAAAAGACTATCCACGTCGCTTTCATCCTTCACATGAAGAACAGATTCGATAGCCTTATTAAGTAGTCCGGAATACTTGGCCATATTCTTGCCGTCGTCAGTCTCATCGTTAAACACTTCGTATACATCTTTCAAGGGCTCGCTATTGCCCTTACAAAGCGCCCGCAGAATATCAAGCGTGGTTTTCACGTTCAAATGATTTGAAGAAATCTCCCCATTAGCAGTTATGTACACCAAATAAAACGGGTGAAGCTGATTGGTCTTATCAATATTGACTTCGCTGTTAATGTTTTTTAAGATAAAAATGACACCTTCTTTTATCCCGCGCTCAACATCTTTCCCGCAAACCGCATGCATCCCATTCGCAACGTTCGCAAGACTCCCGTTCTCTTTTATATAGTTCACTAAATCCATGCGGAAATCATTCAGCCCCAGATCAGTAATTGAAACACCTGAACCCATATCTTCGATATCAACAACCTCTTCCTGTAATCTTTCCAGCTGTTTCTTCCTGAATAGCAAATCCGAAGACTTATTCGTCAGAACGTTATCTTCACCGGTTGCTGTAGCATCAACGATAAACATCTTGTTTTCAACCCGGTTCTTCAGATTTATATAGTCATCGAGAGATAATTGAGGCCAGAAGTTGACCAGCTGGATATCTTTATTCGTTGATCCGATCCTGTCTATACGACCAAACCGCTGAATAATGCGCACCGGATTCCAATGAATATCATAATTAATTAGCATGTCGCAATCCTGCAGGTTTTGCCCTTCGGAAATACAGTCCGTCGCTATTAATATATCTATTTCTGGCGCGGCCTTATCTCTTCGCTCTTTGGATCGAGGGGAAAAATTAATCAGGATATTATTGAAATTATTGTTTAATTTTAACGTTGTCTTGTTCTCGTCCGAACCAGTTAACTTTGCAGTCTCCAAACCAAGGGTTTTATTGTATCCGGCAAGATTCTCGTATAGATAATTGACCGTATCCGCAAAGGCACTGAATATCAGAATTTTTCTATTTCCGGGATTGACAGGGGATCTCAGCTTGTTCTTGATGAATGCTTTTAGATCTCTAAGTTTTGTATCATGTTCGGGTGTTACCTTTTCCATCTCTCTGAATATTGCTTTGGCAACAAGAACATCGGCCTCCAAATCCTGCTTCCACCCTGTTGTATTCATATCCTCCAAGTTAACTCTAACCTTACCTCCGACGCTAAATTCATCGTTTAACCAATCATCGCTATCAGCATCAAGATTAATATCATTAAACTGGATAGAGTCGACCGAGCATTGAACACCAGTCTTTTCAAACTCTTCAATTTTGTTAATAGTCCGCTCGATCTCTTTTATGAATTTACCAAGGGTGATCCTGAATGAATCAACTGAGCTCTCCAATCTTTTAAGGAAATTTACCCTCATAAGGGTTTGAAGATTCCTTTCCCTGTGGACTTGCTTGAAACTAATATTCTCATTAAGCTTTGTGTCGTAGATTTCGTCGTAAAATTGACGTTTGTTGTCCAGAATGTATTCCGTTGGTGAGTATATAGACATTGATAATTTCGAGAGTTCCTTGTAAAGCTCTGATATTTCAATAAACCCTTCGAGGTCTGTTATATCAGCATGATGAGTAATCGGCTTTAACCTGTTGGGAAATTTCCCGATCTTATTGATATCATAATACTTTTCTATGTGTCTTCGGCTTCGGGCTATTGTGACGCTATCAAGCAACTTGAAAAAATCAAAATTTGCGTTAAGCCGTTTCAGTAGCTCTTGGCTGGTGCGCTCTTCTCCCGGCAGTTTCGACCACTCATTAAATACCCTCTGCGCATTTGTCAGGATGGTATCAATTGATTTGTCTGCATCCATCCTCCCATCAGCAATATTTGTTTCCCCTTCACAGGCTAAAGCTATCTGATTCTTTAAATCGGTAAACCTGTTATTGACCGGGGTCGCTGAAAGCATAAGAACCTTTGTCTTAACCCCAGCCTTCATGACATCGTTCAGAAGCCTTTGGTATCGGGTTACTCTATCTTTGCGGGGATCGTTATTTCTGAAATTGTGCGATTCGTCGATCACGACCAGATCATAATTACCCCAGTTGACTCTGGACAGATCAATACCGTTTGATTGCCCCTGATCTCTGGATAAATCCGTGTGATACAGGACATGATAATTCAAACGATCCCTAAACAAGGGATTGTCGTCATAATTATTCAAGAATGTCTGCCAATTATCTCCCAGTCTTTTAGGACAAAGCACCAATACAGTGCGATTTCTTTCCTGATAATATTTAATGACAGCTAAGGCCGAAAAGGTTTTTCCCAGCCCTACGCTATCGGCAAGGATACATCCATTATGCCGTTCTAACTTGTTAATAATGCCCAAGGCGGCGTCTTTTTGGAAATCATATAGCTTATTCCAAATTGCAGATTTTTTAAACCCGGTCTTTTCATTGGCAAGTTCGTCGTCGGAAATATCTTCGAGAAATTCATTAAAAATATTGTATAGTGTCAGATAATAAATAAATTCCGGGGAGTTTTCCTTATAAAGATCCGCTATGTATCCAAGGACCTCGTCTGTTACGTTTTTTAATATCTTCTCATCATTCCAAACTTCTTCAAAATTTTGCATGTACTGCTTAGTCGCTTCGCAATCATCTGTTTTAATGATCTGGTGTAGAATTGAATTGTCTTTTTCATAGCCGAATCCGGCACTACTAAATTCATTTATCCCCATATACACATATTTATTCTCACCATTCTCAAGCGTTATATGCGGCTGGATATATTTATCCCCAATATTGGCTTTAAATATTGCTTTTTGTTCAATCCATTTCTTGCATTCTTTCGCGATTGCCTTCCCTTTAAGTTCGTTTTTTAAATTTATTTCAAAGTCAGACCCGCTAATGGCCTTTTGCCGAGAATCAGCTTTAATTTGAAATTGTTTTTTCTCTCGCCTATTTTTATCTACCTCGATAAAGGTAGGATCCGTGAATATAAAACTTAACTTGTCGATCTTTTTTAATTCAGCATTGAGGCATTCAAAACCGTAAATAGTAAAAATACCGGCCGCGACTTGCAGTCGGCTGTCTTTGCCGATGATCTTTTTAAAATCATCTCCGACTTTCTCGGTTTTATTATTAAAACTTTGTATCATTTATGCGATTGCCCCTTTAATTTCTTATTCACGTGCGCAAACGGATACGACTTCGACCACTGGTCAATATCATCCTTCCGGAAACGCCACTGGCCGCTGGGTACCAGATCAAAAAGTCACTCACGGCCTAAAGAAATGGTTTATCCTGCCGTTATATTGCCGCAAATTTCCGACAAATTGCCGATAAACTATACGCCCTCGACCGATTAGCTGTATCTTCCACTATCAACCAGTCCACCTTTTCTATAGAAAAATCTAATTTCTCTAATTATACCACTTTCAATTCAAAATGGTAACGGATTTAAGGATATGGAGATATATAAAAATTTGGTGGAAATTTGAAGATTGGGATTAATATTCTGTAAATATGGCTTTTTTAGGAAAGGAACCAACTATACACTCAGTTCAGTGGGAATAAAGTCTATGCTAAGCCTTGCTTTTAGTGCCGCGGCGAGCCGGGCAAAGGTTTGGAACTATTATTTTTCTTTTCATAAGAACTACTTAATTTTTAAAATTGACTTGGCAGTAGTTATGAACTCTTTTGCTGCCTTTAATACCGCTTCAGCACCTTCTTTTGTAAAGTTCCCATGATAATCAGCATCTTCACGAAGTACCATTGCGTCATGGAACTCTGCGGTTAAATCATCAGATAAAAGCCCCGCATCCACAAAAAGGCTATTTAAAGCAACCAGAAGATAATAATGGCTTTTTTCACGGTATCCTTTTGAATAAATAAGGGCCCTGGCAGAATGAAACATCGAATAGTATCCGGTGATAGTCGCGTATTTATATTTCTCGCTCTCAAACCTGTTAAGAGCCTCTGTTAAGTCGTTTTCTGCCTCCTGGAGCTCGCTTTTCACTTGCCGCTTTCCTTGCGCAAAATGCAATATCCTTTTTTTCTCTATAGCCTTTTGAAATTCAATGTTTTTCATTGTTTAGCCTCATAAAGAATTATACCGTTTGAAACCTGTTTATGAAATACAGGGTTATCCCTTTTTAACCCGATAAACTCCTGAGGACTGTTAACTATGTACTGGAGCTTTTCCTTAAAAGGACTCTTATAAATTAGGGCCTTGACGTTCTTTGGCTCACGGCTAAGCACAAACAAATCTATGTCGCTTTCCGAATGATTAGTACCTGTCGAAGAACTCCCATAAAGAATTATTTTCAAAGAAACATCTTTAAGCTTCTCTACTAACGGCCTGAGGTAAATAAGATTCTGCGTTATTTTTAATTGCCTTATAATTGGATCATCGAGAGTTACATAATAAAAATACATCCTGCCTCTTTTTTCTCTTCCAATAAGGCCTGTTTCTAACAAAGTCCGAAGCGAATAATTAGTAGCTGCCCTGCCTACTTTAGTAAGTCTTGAAACCTCTCTATCGTAAAATCTCTCCTCCGGATGTGACAAGAGAAAACCTAAAACTTTTTGCACACTCGTACTGTATAATATCTCGGTTAGCATACAATCCTCAACTTTCTAATATTTTGGACACAAGTCCATTATATTGACTTTCTCATAAATATCAATATTTTCTTAGATTCTCTAAAATGTGCAAATTACCCACCTCTTACACAACTTTTTATATTTGCAATCCCAATTTTAGAAAGTCTTTCAACCCGCGCTTATATTGTTTTAGAGCTTTACTATATTTCGTCTATAAGCGAAAACCAATCTATAACGAAATATACCATATCTTCCAATTTCTGGCGAGTTTTATTCACAGAGGAATCAAAGAAGTAATCTGAGTTGTAAGGGATAGTTGTACAGGTTAACTGTGCCGGACGATTTAAGTTTTCGTTCCTTATAACGGTAAATGTCAAATGCATGATTAGAACGATTATACCTTTTTACTACTCTTCTTTATTCTTGGATACAGGTAAGTACATTTCCTTCTGACCCTGGGTTTCAACGTCATCACTGAAATATGAACTTGTCCCATCATCGTTTATTATGGTATTCAGTTTTTCCTTCTCAGACTCTGATAGAATACCAGCCACAGCTTCGTTATAATCTTTGTAAATCTGGCGCTCTTCCTTAAATCTTTCCAGCTTTTCTTTTAGGTAATCATAATCCCGCTGAAGCACGCCCCTTTGCACGTCATCCAGCCCCGGCGCGCGCATTGCCTCCAACAAGTCATCCATTGCCTGCCTGTATTTAGCAATGGTTTTATAATAAGCAATATCTGAAGATATCTTGGAAACCGCGATATACTGCTTAGACTTGGGCATTAAAGCTATATCTCTGATCTGCTCCTGCGTTACCGGATTATTTGGCAAGGACAGTTCTTGCAGAGCATCCGAAGATATGTTCTTAGAACTAACATACTCTTCCAAAATAGAAAACATCTTCTCGGAAGTATCTGTTCTAAACTCATCATTTACCTTGTAGATGGACTTCTCCCCCTTATTATTTTCAATCTGGTACGCGGTAATGGTGGTTTCCCCGACAACGGAACCGATAAACTCTTTTCTTTCCTGCGGGATATTAATCTTATTAAAGATATCCGAAAGCACATTTATTTTGCCCCCTTGGGCCAAGGAAACACCTTTGGCATCTTTCAAGAAGGCAAATGGATCCTTGCCTTCTTTGCATACTTTTAAAGCGCTATCGATATCCAGGCCGGCAGCAACTTTCTCTTTAACACACTCGCTTTCGCTTTTCTTCCTAAGTTTATCCATGTATTCGCCGGCCGCCTTCTCAATATCCTCGCACTGAGCATACCGCAGGCCCAATCGCATATTAGTCATGGCATTAAAATGTTTGATGATATCTGCCAAGGTCGGCGAAACATACTCTAAAAGCAGCATCGGCGCCGCCGCTATCGCTTCGCTTGCTATCCCTTTTAGATAATCTGCCAATATCTGCTCCGAGAAAACGCTGTTAAAACTGGCGGCAAGATTAAACCCGCTGCATCCTTTTGAGCCGCTGACGATAGAATACCCCACTTCCGGG
>Ga0302252_1000995_pt1 | contig 18837 bp, 17 predicted proteins | sample AAG_RA_Leu_MG_FD_193511 | JGI IMG/M metagenome (GOLD analysis project Ga0302252, IMG submission 193511) | Enriched activated sludge microbial communities from anaerobic digester in WTTP, New Holstein, Wisconsin, United States - AAG_RA_Leu | ecosystem: Engineered > Bioreactor > Anaerobic >...
CAATATTCGCAAGAAGAGCACCACCACCCCGCCCTCAACCGGGGGATCAGCAACTCCCGCTTACAACATCGCCGGCGTCTGGGAAGAGACCAGCGGGGGATGCCAGGGCACGACCTGGAATATAACGCAGCCGGGGAACGAAGTGACAGCTATCAGCGGGCAGTCCACCTGTACCGCTCCGAACGGGCAGTACGCACAGTTTAGCGGGTCACAATTCAGGTGGAAGAGCTCGACCGAACTGGAGTTTCGGAATATCACTGATCCCCTGCCCTCAGGCTGGAGCAACGCCTGGCTCACTCTGCAGGTCCAGCCCGGCGGCAACGAAATTGTGGAGTACTACAAGTGGGACAACGGCCAGAGTGGATCGGTTACCTGGAAGAAAAAGGGTCAAACTACCCTGCCGCCAGCCACTACCGGTGCAAACCTGCGGGCTACGGCCGGCGATGGCTGTGTCAACCTGGAATGGAATGCAGTTGCGTCAGCCATCGGTTACCGACTCTTTCGAGGAACTTACAGCGGGGGTGAAACATCGATCCCAATAACTGATTTTTCGATTACAGGCACGTCACATTCTGATTACAATGTCGAGATGGGCAGCAATTATTGCTATATCATGCGCCCGGTCTTTGCCGGAGGCGGCATGGGTACGGCTTCCAACGAAGCCTGCGCGACCCCGCGTTCAAGTGGGGGAAGCGGTTCCGGAGGAGGAATCGGGAGCGGAACGATTGTGATTGTCTTGAAGATTGGGGATTCTAACATGACAGTTAATGGGACGAGTCAAGAGGTAGATCCCGGCCGAGGAACTGCCCCGCGGATTGTCCAGGGCCGGACGCTGCTGCCGATCCGGGCGGTGATTGAAGCGGTTGGAGGGTCAGCCGATTGGTATGGCAACGAACAAAAGGCCGTGATCACCAGCCGCAAAGGAACGATTATTGAGCTGTGGCAAAACAACAAATACACCAGGGTAAACGGGGTGGAGAAGACTACCGACGTTGCCCCCCAGAATATCAATGACCGGATTTTGATGCCGCTTCGCTTTATTGCCGAGAATCTGGGCTTTGACGTCCAATGGGATGATCTGACCTACACGGTAACTTTGAACTATAATCCCTAAGTGATTTTCGTTGAGACGTGATGGCAGGGATAACTGATTTAAATTTTGCCCGCCTTCTAACTGGTGTAATTATGAAAATAAAGTATTGGTAGCAGAAAGTGAGGGCGTGAAAATGCCGCAAACCAGAAACGTAAGTCGGCGGTGGGCAATATTGGTTTTAGTGGCTGTTCTGGTTTTGGCGATGCCGGTTGCGATACTGGGGGCGGAAGTTGAGGAGCCCCGCCCAGGGGTAGGTCCAGCAACGCCGGCGCCCGGTCCGGCGGAACCCAGCCGACCGGCCGATTCGGCAAGCGGCCCGGCTGATCCGGTTCCCGGCCCGGCGGAATCCGGAGGACGAGAGGCGGCGGTGGACGTCAAGTCGATCTGCTCTTTTAATCAGCAATTGGGGATGTGCGGGGGAGCTTGTCCGGAAGGGCAAGCCTGCCGCCAGCGGCGGGATCCGGAATCGCCGGGGGGCGGGGTGCCAGCGGTGCATTGCGTCTGCGGCGATCGTCCGCACCGAGCTGGATTCCCGATCGGCCAAGCCGAGTATTTTCTGGATGGAGAAAGCGAAGCCATGGATGCGGCGTCTTTCGTCGACAATGACCGGGCATATGTGCCGGTCCGGTATCTGGCCTACGGATTGGGACTGAGCGACGCTGACCTGCAGTATCAGCCGAAAGCCGGATCGATCAGTCTGAATGGTCCGGGCACAACGGTCCGGCTGACCCTGGGTCGAGCGATCATCGAGGTTAATGGCCGGGAACAGGCGATCGACGTCCCGCCGGTACTGATTGACGGCCGGACCTATCTGCCGGCTCGCTATGTGGCGGAAGCGCTCGGATATCAGGTGGGGTGGGACCCGGAGGCGAAGATGGTGACGATTGCAGCTGCTCAGACGGTTATCGACGAGGTGGTCAAAACCGCCCAAACTGAATATCAGCGGTTATTGCAGATCGGTACCAGCAAGGAAATGGCGATCCAGCAGGTGGCGGCGCTGCTCCGGACGAGACCGGGGGTGAGCGCAGTGCAACCGCTGGCCGGTTCTAATCTGCAAATCAATTTCACTGACGGGTATCAAATGGTCATTTTCTTAGATCAGGAATCACTGGGCTGATTCTGCCTGACGGCGAGCCGACTTCTGTTCCAGGGCGGCCAGCAGGTCCGGCCGGGAATTAAGCAGTGTGCCGCTTTGCACTCGAATCAGCAGTTCCCGGAGAATAGCTCCCACCTGGGGGCCTTGGCCGAAGAACCGGACTACTTCTGCGCCGTCGATAGCCAGTTCAGCGGGGTATAGGGGTATGGTGCCCAGCATTGACCGAAAGCCTTCCCGGTCCAGGGGGAGGCTTTGCACTTCCGGGGTGTGGCTGCTGCGGTCAGCTTCAATCAGATCGAACAATTGCTCAACTGCCTGGTCGAATTGCCTTCGGTTGTTGAAGTCGGCGGCGCGATGTCGGGCCCAGCGAAGGCTGGAGGGGGGGCGCATATGGTTGCCGACCAGCCAGATTACGCGCCGGCAGCTAGCGTGGTCTACCCGCAGCCGCTGGAGTATCCGGGCGGTGATTTGAGCACCGGCGGCTTCGTGGCCGTGGTCGGTGATGCGACCTTGAATAATACGCCGGACTGGAGGCGAGCCTTTGGCGATATCGTGCAGCAGGGCCGCCCAGCGCAGCACTCGCAGGGGAGGGCTGGCGCTGACCGTGCGCAGAGTATGTTCGAAGACGTCGAAATAATGATAGCGGGGATTCTGAGGGATTTCCTGCAAATCAGAGACCTCGGGAAGAATGGGGACCGGCCGGCTGCAGTCGGCATCGTCGGCGGCGCAGGTCGCGCTCAGCAGTCCTGTTTCCGCCAGCAATCGCAGGGCTTTCGCCGCTTCGGGGCCGCAGAGCATCAGCTCTAGTTCGGTTCGCACCCGCTCGACGGCGACCTGACGTAGTTCGGTCCTGACCAACGGGGAGGCGAGCGCCCACTGGGCGGTCGGATCGGGCTGCAAATCCAAAGTGGAAAGCAGCCGGGCGGCTCGAAAAGAGCGCAGGGGATCGGTCAGCAGGGTAGCGACCGGGTCGCCGAGCAGCCGGAGCCGGCGGTGTCGCAGATCATCGGCGCCTCCGTAGGGATCGATCAGCCGTTCCTCGGCCGTCAGGGCCAGGGCGTTGACGGTGAAGTCGCGGGTTGCCAGGTCGCCTTCGAGATCAACAGCCTTGAGCGGGGTGATCTCGACTGTCAGCTCCGGCAGCCGGAGGCCGACAGTACCCCGTTGCAATTGATAAGAGGGGTTGAATCCGGCGGCCTGCAGGTGCTGTTTGATCACCTCCGGCGGAGCTGCCGCCGCCAAATCGTAATCAGCCGGTTCCAGTCCCAGGAGCAGATCCCGGACCGCTCCGCCCACCAGGTAACAGGGGCAGCGGCGTGCTTCCAAGGAGTGCATCAGCGCGATTAATGGGGCTGGAATCATGGCTTGGTCCTTTCTTTAAGAAATTCTTGTTTACATTATACTTGATCCGCCGCTGATCTGCTGCGGGGGGAATGGTCGGGAATTTGTGTGGCGGCGACAAAATTGAACAAAGCTAAAATTGCGGCAGACAGAAAGACATATTGAAATCCGGTCTGCTCCCAAAGAATCCCGGCAAAAAAAGGAATGGTCATCGAAACCGCATGATCCAAGGTCACTCCCATGGAAAGGGTGGGGGTAAGATCCGCCGGGGTCTCAACGATCTTGTGGAGATAGGTGGCGCGGGCCATATTGCACGCAAAAAGCAGGGTGTCGGCGATGAAACAGGCCGACGAAACCAGAAAGGCGATCGCAGTGGGAAACAGAGCTGGAGCAAAACCATAACCCAGACAAACCAGGACCAAGAGCAGGGATTCGATCAGGATAATAGCCCGCTCTCCCACCCGGTCGATTGCTATCCCCAGGGCCGGCTTGAAAAAAATCCCCAGAAAGGTACCGATCAGTCCGAGCAGGGCCAGGGTACTCACCGGCTGCTGGAAGATCTTGATCAGGACCCAGGGGCCAAAGGTCAGAAAAATTTGTTTGCGGGCTCCGAACAGGATGTTAAGCAGATAGTAAAGGCGGTAGCGGCGCTTGAAGATGAAGGCGATCCGGGGCGCCGTGCTGCTGGGCATATTCATCCGGCTGATACTGATGCCGGCGGCGACGGTGGCCAGGGCGGCCAGGGCGAAGACCAGGGAATAGCTGAGCTCGAAAAATCGGAATCCCAGGAACACCAGCAGGTAGCCAGCCAGGGCGGCGGCGGTGTTGATTCCGTTCCACAGCCCAAGTCGGCTACCGACTTCATGGGAAGTGGAAAGGCTGACCACGATGCTGTTTTGCAGGGGCATGAAGAGGTGAGCGCCGATGCTCCACATCATCATCCAGAGCACTGCCCAGGACAGGCTGGGGGAAAGAAAACCCTGCCCCAGCAACCCGAGTGCCAGGACGGAGAGGGCGATCATGGCGATTCGAACATCGCTTAGGGAGATCAATAGTCCAGCGACCAGGACAACCAGAAAGCCGGGCAGCTCCCGAAAGAATTCCAGACCGCCCCGGACCGATTCGCTGACCTGAAAGGTTTCCGCGATGTAATTATTGAAGCTCGGGTCGTAGAGTCCGGCATAGATGCCCAAAAAGGCCCCGGAGAGACAAAAAAGCAGAAAATTGGTCTCGGTTGCTGTTCTCATCAGTATCTCCTGACAGCTGGAGTGAACAAAGACGTTGATACTGTACCCAGCATAAACCGCTTTCGGCAAATGCGAAAGGAGAAGCCGGCTGGGTGACGAATAGAATGACACAGAGGCGGTTGGAAATGAAAAGCTAGGCTGAGAAGCGAAAGGAGATGGGCAGTGGCGAGAGATAGGTTCGATCCGGCGGAGATGGAGCGGCTGATCGAATTGGCGCAACAGGCCCGGGCAGACGCCTATGCCCCCTATTCCCGGTTCCGGGTGGGGGCGGTGGTGCTGACTGCCGGGGGGCGGATTTTTAGCGGCGCGAATGTTGAGAACGCCTCCTATGCGGCGACGGTCTGCGCTGAACGGAACGCGGTCATGCAGGCAGTGCTGGCCGGCGAAAGAGAACTGCGGGCGGTGGTGATCGCCAGCGATGACGCCGCGATGATCTTCCCCTGCGGGATTTGCCGGCAGGTGCTGGCTGAGTTTGCCCAGCCGGAAACGGTGATCATCTGCACCCGAGGCGACGGCAGCTACTTGAGTTTCCGGATTGAAGAGTTGCTGCCCCACCCCTTCCGGCGCAGTGAACCGAGCGGCGACACTGGAGCAAGCCCACCGGAATCGGGACTTGTTCCGGTTAGGACTGAACCTGACTGGAAAGAGGATTGAGGCTGCCGCTGCGGAAGCCTTCTAGATCGACCGTTATATAGCGATAGCCCAGATTGCGGCAGGCACTGATAATGGCCTGCCGGTTGTCTTCGGTCAGCAGCTGCGGGAGTTCGCCGGCAGCAACTTCAATCCGGGCCAGTTCGCCGTGATGACGGACTCGACTGCCCTGAAAGCCCCGAGCGCGCAGCGCCTCTTCGGCCGCGGCGATCTGCTGCAGAACAGCGGCGGTGATCGGAATCCCGAAGGGAACCCGGGAGGCGAGGCAGGCCTGGGCGGGCTGGTTCCAGTTGGGCAGGCCGAGCCGGGCGGCCAAACAGCGAATCTCCGGCTTGCTCAGTCCGGCTGCGAGCAGCGGACTGCTGACTCCCAGCTCGCGCAGCGCCTCCAGTCCCGGCCGGTAGTCGCCGAGATCGGACAGGTTGGAGCCTTCAACTACGACTGCTAATCCGTACTGCCGAGCCAGGGTCTGCAAATGAACGAAGCGCCGCCGCTTGCAATGGTAACAACGGCGGGGGGAATTGGCGGTGAATTCCGGGCTGGATAGCTCCGACCAGTCGACGATCAGATGGTCGGCACCGCATCGGGCGGCGACGGCGCGGGCGGAGGCGAGATCCTCGGCGGTGCTGACTTCGGAGTGAAAGGTAACCGCCAGCAGGGATTCGATGCGGGGGCAGTCGGCGGCCAGCTTCAACAGCACCGAGCTGTCGACGCCACCGGAAAAAGCAACCAGCAGCCGGCTCGAGGCCTGCAGCTGATTGTACACGGCAGCGACTTTCAATTCTAGGAGATCGGGATTGGACACGGGAACACCTCCGGTTCGGGGTTGGCTCGTTTTCATTGTAATACGTTGTGCAACTGCTCGGATAGCACCCGGCTGTGTTACCATGGGGGCAGAACGAGGGAGTAAAGGAAGGAGAAGTCGGCAAATATGACTCAATCAGACTGGAAAGTGCGGATTATGGGCCGGACGGAATTGCCTTGGCTGATACAATGGGCGGCGGCGGAAGGCTGGAATCCCGGGCGATACGATGCCGAATGCTTCTATAGTGCCGACCCCCGGGGCTTTTTTGTGGGGGAATTGGCCGGACAGCCGGTGGGCGGTATTTCCGGGGTGCAATACGGAACGGCATACGGATTCCTGGGATTTTACATAGTGCAGCCGGAGTTTCGGGGCCGAGGCTGGGGACCACAGATCTGGTCCGCGGCAATGGACTACCTGAGCGGCCGGACTGTTGGCTTGGATGCGGTCACAGCCCAGGAAAAGATCTATGAACGAGCGGGATTTGCCCGGGCTTTTCGCAGCATTCGCTATCAGCTGGAGGGTGGCCCCCGTCCGATCCTTACGGGGCCACAAGCGTTTATGCTGCCAGTTCAGGGGGTTCCGTTCGGGCAGCTGCTGGAATATGATCGCTCCTGTTTTTTCGATCACCGTCCAGAATTTTTGACGGATTGGCTGCAGCAGCCGGAGGCGGTGACCATGGCGGCGATTCTGGAAGGGGAAGTGGCCGGTTACACGGTGATGCGGCGTTGCCTAAACGGCTGGAAAATCGGGCCGCTGTTCGCCGACGAGCCGGAGATCGCCGAAGATCTGCTGCTGGCGGTGATCCGCCATGCTCCGGACGAGCCGGTCTTTCTGGATATCCCGGAGCCGAATCAGGCGGGAATGGAATTGGCCCGCCGATTTGCGATGACTCCGGTGTTTGAAACGGTGCGAATGTACAATCGGGAAGCTCCGGCGCTGCCCCTGCACCGGATTTTTGGCATTACCAGTTTTGAACTGGGTTGAGCTGCCCTAACCAGAGGCGCAGCCGGCCGGCTGCGGCCGATCGCTGCCGAAGTACGGAAAGGAGAGGGCGGCAATGTTCAAAACAACAATAATCGGGCTGCTGGCGCTGCTGCTGGTAACCGCCGCTGGCTGCGGATCCAGCAGCAAGCCGCCGGAAAGTGGAGCCGATCTTCGTCTCGGAACCTCGTCTGCCGGACCGTACGATACGGTTTACCAGGTGTCGACCATTAATGCCTTGCTGCAGGGGGTGTATGACGGCGACGTCAGCTGCGGTCAACTGCAGCGGCAGGGCAACCTGGGGCTGGGGACGTTTGACAACCTGGACGGGGAAATGGTGGTGCTGGACGGCCAGGTTTGGCAGGTTCGGGCTGATGGTACGGTTCATCCAGCAGCGGAGGCGACGGAGACTCCCTTCGCGACGGTGGTCAATTTTCGAGCGGATGAAACCCGAACTCTGGCCGGCGCCGCTTCCTTGGCTGAGTTGCAGCGGCAGTTGGACGGATTTCGCTCCAATCCCAACCTGTTCTATGCGTTTCGGATTGACGGCCGCTTCCCTTATCTCAAGACCCGCAGTGTGCCGCGTCAGGAGCGGCCGTTTCCGCCGCTGGCGGAGGTGACCGGACAGCAGCCGACTTTTGAATTTCAGAACGTGGCGGGGACACTGGTTGGATTCTGGTGTCCGGCGTATGTTCAGAACTTGAATGTCCCCGGCTATCATTTGCATTTTATCAGCAACGACCGCCAAATCGGGGGGCATTTGCTGGAATGCCAACTGGAGTCGGGAGCCGGGCAGGTGGACGCCCTGCCCCAGTTTCATTTGATGACGTTGCAAAACGAGGACTTCGGGAAGGCGGATCTGGCGGGCGACCGCAGCCGGGAGACGGAGAAGGTGGAGAAATAACGTGCTAGTATAGCGAACGCTTTTACCGGGTGGTTCGGGGGGAGCCCTTTTTGCCAAGGGAAAGGGCAGACGAGGAAAACCAGCTATGCCAAAAGGAGGAAAAACGAGGTGAAAATTCGGAAAGAACTGCCGGTCATTGACTGCCGGGGCACTCCCCGGGAAATGGGCAGGCAATGGGGTGCCGCTTGCGGTTCGAACTTGCGGACTTCGTGGGCGATAAATCTGGCGATTCTGGGCGGAGGATATCAAGCGACAGCGGAGCAGGTGACGCGGGCGGCTGCCGAGTATCTGCCCAATGTTCGGGAATTCGACCCGCAACTGGTGGACATGCTGGAAGGCTTGGCCGAAGGCGCCGAGCTGGCATTTGAACAAGTTTTCGCCCTGCGCTGCATGTTTGAGCTGGGGATTCATTATGGCCGACTGGCCAGCCTTTCGCGGTGCACATCCTTTGCCGCAACCGGCGAAGCCACCCGCGGCGGACTGACGCTGCTCGGGCAGAACATTGACTGGTATCCTGATTTCCCGCTGGACTTGCTCCGCTTTCATTATCCAAACGGAATAACCCAACTGGCGCTCTCGCTGGGCGGGATGGTGGAATACACGTTGAGCTCGGCGGGATTCGGGATCTGCGCTAATTCGACCCTGACCCCGCCGGAAAAATTCGAGCTGCATCTCCCCCTCGGCTGCTATCTGCCCCGGGTCATGCGGGCCCGGCGGATCAGTGATGCCCTGGGGCTGTTGTGCCAGGCGGCGCGGGGAGTAGGGTACTATCATTTGGCTGGGACCGATGGGGAGATGGTCGGCATTGAGAGCATATTCGACGATTTTCAGATCTTGCCGCCGGAAGGCGACCTGCTGCTGCATACCAACCATTATCTGACCGAGCGGTTTCAAAAAGGAGATTTGGCTTGGATGGCGATGCCTGACAGCTATTTGCGAATTACCAGAATCCGCCGTTTGCTGGAAAGCCGTTATGGAGAGTTGACGCCGCAGGGTATGATGGAGATATTAGCCGACCACCGCGGCCACCCGGTTTCGATCTGCCGCCACCTGGCGACCGACGAACCGCCGCTGTTTAATGCGGTCAGCCGGGCTTCCTACGTAATGGTGCCGGAAGAAAAGGTGATGTGGCTGGCGGCCGGAAATCCCTGTGAATACGAATACCTTCCTTATTATCTAGAGTAGCAACGATTGGCCTGAGACGCGGAAAGGAGCGACGTGAAATGGTTGATTATTCATCTCTCGACCGTCTTCCTCAATTGCTGCAATACCTTTTTTACCCCCGGCCGGACCTGACCCCGGCTCCCGAAAACAGTTTTGACTTGTATGTTCCGGCGGAAGACGGCATTCAATTGATGTGCCGGTTTTACTATCAGGTTAAGGACGGCCCGTGGCTGCTTTTTTTCCACGGTAATGGCGAGGTGGCCAGCGATTACGATTTGCTGGCGCCGCTGTTTCATTCCATCGGTGTTAATGTAGTGGTGAACGATTACCGGGGGTATGGGGGAAGCGGCGGGACGCCGACCATGGCCCATCTGGTCAAGGATGCGCATTGGGTCTACGCTTCGGTAAGGGAAAAACTGGCGATTGACGGCATGAACCCGGAGCTGGTGGTGATGGGCCGATCGCTGGGCAGTATCTCTGCTTTAGAGCTGGCTTACGGCCACCCGGAAACCGTGCGCGGAGTGATAATTGAAAGCGGTTTTACCGCTGTCAGTGAACTGATCAAACACCTGGGGATACCGGCCGAGGGAGCTGATCTGGACGGAATCGAGCAGCAATTGGGGCGGCGGATTGAGGCCATTTCCGTGCCGGCGCTGATTATCCACGGAGAATGGGACGAAATCGTTCCTGCCTGGCAGGGCCGGCGGCTGCATCTGCGACTCGGATCCCCCCGAAAAAAACTGGTGGTAATTCCCGGGGCGGACCATAATGACATACTCTTCACCGGTATGGAGCAGTATCTGGCGGCGATCCAGGAATTCCTGGCCGGTCTCCACTAATTTCCGGGCCTGTTCGGGAGGAAGGTTTTTCGCGTAAGGAGAAGCCTTCCTTGTTTTTTTCATTGAGAGCAGAAATCTGCAAGACCGGGGAGACATTGATCGTAGTAAGGATTGGAATGATTGTAGGGAAGTGAGGCCTGCTTATGACTCGACCGGATGAAGTGCTGGCGGTGGATACCGTCAAGGGCGACCTGCAGGCTTTTGAAGAATTGGTTAAACGCTATCAGGGAGCGGTGTTCCGGCTGGCTTTCCGGATGACCGGGCAGCGGGAGGAAGCGGAGGATGCCGCTCAGGAAGTTTTTATCCAGGTCTTCAAAAAAATGTACCAGTTCGATCCTGATAAGCGATTCGCACCCTGGCTGTTTCGGGTGGCGACGAACATCTGCATCAGCCGCTTGCGAGCCCGAAAAAAAGTAATAATGCTTAATTTTGACGATCCCGCCCAGCGGCGTTTGGAGTTCGAACAGGCGGACATCGATGCCGATCCGCTGATCAGCCTGGAAAAAAGCGAACTTCAGCGGGAGGTCCAGGAGGTACTGCAGGAGTTGCCGGAGCACTATCGGCTGCTGTTGATCATGCGCTATCAATTGGAGTTGAACTCGCAGGAGATCGCCCGCTCGTTGGAAACGACCAGGGAAAATGTCGATGTTAAAATGCACCGTGCCCGCCGGCTGCTTCGGACGGCGATGTTGAAACGGCTGCAGGAGAGGGAAGAGACGTATGGAATGCAAACACGTCGCCAGGTTAAGCACTGAATACTGCGAAGGCGGGTTGGCTGCTGCGGTGGAACAGGAACTATCCTGCCATTTGCGGGATTGCCCCCGCTGTCAGGCGCTGATTGAGTATGTTCAGCGGGAATCCGAGGCCCTGCGTTCCACCGCGGATCTGCCGGAACTCGACCCTGATTTTCGGCAGCGGTTGATGCTGCAGGTCGGCGCTCTGGGAACGCTCCCGAACCCGGCGGTAATCGCCGGCAGCGCCAGCCTTCGCTTGGCGCCGCGGTTTGCTGACCGGCGGTGGCTTACCGGCGCCGCAGGACTGCTGGTGCTGCTGCTGGTGTTCGGCCCCTGGCTGGCTGGGGCAACCGGGATATTTCCCCAGCGGCCACAGCAGGTCGGGGGATTGATCGGTCTGGACAGCGGAGTATCGGTTCCGGTGGGGAGCAACCCGGAGACTCTGGTTCTGCCGGCGGAGTCCTTGCCGCCCGCACCGCCGGTTCCTGATCAACCAATTTCGAGTCCGGCTCCGGTTCCGTCGCCGGCGCCGGCTCCGGTCAAAAAAATCGACGCTTCCGGCCCGGTTCAAGCATCGGTTCCAGCTGAGCGGCAGATCGCCCAGCGGCCGCCGACCGCCGCGGTACCGGAATTAGCGGCGGCGGCCGAATCAGCTCCCAAATCCGAGGCAACGATCGCGGCCAAGAATAATCCGGCCGAGATGACCATCGCTGAGGTCCTGCGAGAGGACCCGTTGCCGATTCTCCGCCAGGCAGCCGCTCCGGCAGCAACCCGGCCGATGTTGGCAACCCTTCCCGGACCCGAGCAGATGCCGGTCTTTCGGCCCGAATATCTCCCCGCCGGCTATCAGCTGGCCGGGGCGAACAGCGACAGCCAGGACGTTTTAACCATTGTCTACGAAGACCAGCCGGGCAATTCCTTGGTGCTCCGGGTGAGCAACAACCAATCCGGAATGAGCATTGTCGGTGCCGGGGGAGGAGCAGGTGGCGGGGAGCGGACTTCCCGGACAGTCAGCCGGCTGGTGCAGGTAAATGAGATTATCTACCGGTTGGAAGTCAGCGGCCCCTTGTCGACGTTGGAATTGAGCCGGGTGGCAGATTCCGTCCGTCCGGTTTTGTGATTTTAGATTTTGTTTAGAATGTCGTTATTGCCCTGTTAGCGCTCTTCTCCATACTGAAGGCAGCACGTTTGCCCGGTACCTGGAGTCGAGCGCTTTTTTGTGCGTTGTCCGTCGATTCCTTTTCGACGGGCAAAGACGGTGGCTGGGGAATGGCTTAGAATAGAGGATGAACCTAATCTGGTGAGGGAGGCGGTCAGGTGTCGATACGATTACGGCTGGTGCTTTCATATGCGGCCATGGTGGTGCTTCCGGTGCTGCTGAGTCTGCTGGTTGCCTGGGGGATCGCCGGCGTCATGCTGGGCAAGGAATACGACTGGCGTATTCTCGACTGGCGGCCGCCTTCCATGGAGCAGCGGGCCCGCCAGGAAGCCCAGACCTTTGACCAGCTGCGGCGCTTGATCGCCCGTGAGCCCGACCAGCTGCTCGACCCGGAAACGGTCGGCCGATTTGACCGCCAACTGCATAATATCAATACTGGTTTGGTGCTTCGCCATGACGGTCAGGAAGTGTATGTTTCGCCCCGGATATCCATTCCCGGGATCGGCAGCCAACTGCCGGTCCACGGAGCGATCCGGGAAAACCACGAGCCGCTGCTGGCGGGAGGGAGCGCCTTTGCCTATCGCCAGTTTGATTTTCGCTTTTCGGACGGGAGTCCGGGCAGTCTCTTTATCCTGACTGACATCAGTCCGTTAGGGCAGTTTATGCGGGACTATCTGCTCTTCTTGGCGATTGCAGTGCTGTTGATTCTGATTCTGACCAGCGGACTGCTGACATATCTGGTGTCTCGGAGCATTATCCGGCCGGTCGGCCAGTTGCAGCAGGCTGCCCGGCGGATTCAGGAAGGCGATCTGGATTTCGAACTGGCGTGTTCCGGTCCAGCTGAAATCGCCGGGCTCTGCCGGAATTTCGAGGAAATGCGGCAGCGGCTGCTTCAGTCGGTGCAGGTTCAGCTGCAGTATGAGGAAAACCGCAAAGAATTGATTTCCAGCATTACTCATGATTTGAAAACTCCGCTGACTGCGATTCGGGGGTATGTCGAAGGGATTCGCGACGGTGTGGCGGATACGCCGGAGAAGCTGGCCCGCTATCTGGAAACCATCCAGACTAAAGCCTCCGATATGGATCAATTGCTGGATGAACTATTTCTCTTTTCTAAGCTCGACCTCAACCGGGAACCGTTTGTATTCGAAGTGATCGATCTGCGGCGCTACCTGGCGGAAGCGACCCAGGACCTGCAGTTCGATGTGGAGCGCAGAGGCGCGGTATTGAAGCTGGAGCTGGGCGGGGAGGAGCCGTTGCTGGTGCTGGCTGACCCGGACAAGCTGCGGCGAATTTTAAACAATCTGCTCCACAACGCGATTCAGCACCTGCGGAGCAGCGAGGGCCAGATCGTTATTCGTCTGCGGCCGCAGGAACAAGAGGTGCAGGTCCAGGTGATCGACAATGGCAGCGGGATTGCGGAGCAGGACCTGCCGCATATTTTCGAACCGTTTTACCGGGCGAACCGGGCTCGTCCGGTCGGGGGGAGCGGTCTCGGCTTGTCGATCGCCCGGCGGATTGTGGAAGCCCACGGCGGGACGATCGAAGCCGCCAGCAGTCTGGGCGGGGGCACGACCATCAGTTTCAGCCTGAAACGGGCAGGGGGAGAAAGCGTATGAGCAATCGGTTGTTGATTGTGGAGGACGACAATAGCATTGCCGCACTGCAGCGGGACTATCTGGAATTGTCCGGCTATCGGGTGGACATGGTGGAAAGTGCAGAGGCGGCCCTAGAGCAGGCGCAGGAGCATCATTACGATTTGATCATCCTCGACCTGATGCTGCCTGGTGTTGATGGCTTCACGTTGTGCAAGCAACTGCGGGAGACGCTCGACATCCCGCTGCTGATTGTTTCCGCCCGCCAGGAGGAGGCGGACAAAGTGCGGGGGCTGGGTTTGGGGGCGGATGATTACGTCAGCAAACCCTTCAGTCCGGGGGAGCTGGTGGCCCGGGTGAAGTCCCATCTCGCCCGCTACCAGCGTTTGACCGGCGGCGAAGAAACCGCTCGCGACGCTTTCCTGCGGCTGCGGGGGCTGAGCATCGATCAGGCGGCCCACCGGGTCTGGGCAGGGGAACGGGAAGTAGCGTTGACCAATAAGGAATTCGAGTTGCTGCTCTTTTTGGCGACTCATCCCAACCGGGTCTTTAGCCGGGAACAGCTGTTTGAACAGGTCTGGGGATGGGAAGCACTCGGGGACTCGGCGACGGTAACGGTTCATATTAAGCGGCTGCGGGATAAAATCGAGATCGACCCCGCCAACCCGCAATTGATTGAAACGGTTTGGGGCGCCGGCTACCGCTTTCGGACCTAGCGATTCAGGATTGGGGTGGCAGCGACAGCTGGGCCGGGGCGGATTTGGCCTGGTATCGACGCAGCACCGGCAGCAGAGAGGGAGCAAGCAGCCGGATAAAGAACACATTGCCGACCGCATGAAGGCTGTCCAGCCCCAAGCTGGCGGTTTGGAGCAAAATCAGCGAGAGCAGCCGGGGCGGGGGGAAAAACGCCAACCAGGACCAGAAGTTCATGCCCCAGCCGAAGGCGTAGCCAGCCAGGAAGGCGTAGACGGTCAAGCGACGCAGGGTTGCGGTGGGGGCAGCCGAAGGGCCGGCCAGCAAACCAGCCCCCGCTCCGATCAGCCCCCAAAACAGCATCTGCCACAGCGTCCAAGGCCCCTGACCAAGAAAAAAATTGGAGATCAGAGCGGCGCCGCTGCCGGCCAGGAAGCCTGCCCGGGAACCGAAGACGCTGCCGATAATTACGATCAGGGCGGTGGTCGGCTGCAGGCTGGGTATAGCTGCGAACGGAACCCGGCTGATGCCGGCCACGGTGGCCAGCACGGAGACCAGCGCCATTTGCCGGGCATTCAGATCCTGCGGCCGGCTCAAACGCCAACCGAGCAGCAGCAGTCCCCAACCCAGGACCAGCGCCAGCAGCCCCCAGGGCAGCTTTTCACTCACAGCCGTCGCTTCCTTCCAGACGGAACAGCGGCAGGGCCTGTTCCAAAGTATGGACACCGGGCCGGATGCCGCGGCAGAGTTTTCCGATTTGAGTCGAATAGAACAGCATTCCCTCCAGCGCCTCCGGGACAGGACCCTGACTGACCAGGCAGCCGGTGGAGAGCACCGCTAGCCGGGAAGCAAACCGGGCGGCGAATTCCACGTCATGAGTCACCACCATCACCGCCACTCCCTCCTCGACCAGCGTCTGCAGCAATAAGCCCAGCTGTTCCTTGGCGCTGTAATCGAGCCCTCGGGTCGGCTCGTCGAGCAGCAGCACCTGAGGACGGACAGCGAGCAGACTGGCGATCGCTACCCGCTGCCGCTGACCGCTGCTCAAATCCCGGGGATGGCAGTGTCGGACCTCGGCCAGATCCAATTGTTGGAGCAGGTGGCGGAGCTGATCCTCCTCGCTCCCAGCCGGGGGCGGCAGCGAATCGGCTCGGGCCGGCAGGCGCAGACTGAACCGAATCTCATCTTCCACACTTTCCCGCAGCAGATGGTCATTGGGGTCCTGAGCAAGATAGACCACCCGGCCGTCGGCTTTCACTTTTCCTCGCTGCGGTCGCAGCAAACCGGCTCCCAGCCGGAGCAGCGTGCTCTTGCCCGAACCGCTGACGCCCAGCAGGGCCAGCAATTCTCCACTTTTAATTCCGAGTTCAACCTCATGCACCACTTCCGGACCGCCCGGGTAAGCAAAGCTGACCCGTTGCCAATGCAGACCGTTGCTGCCGGAATGCTGGTTCCGGACCGGTTCCCGGGCGGACGGCGGCGGGGCGGCCGGCTCCAACGCCAGCCGGCGGCGGAGCCGATGCCGGCCGTCGCGGATAGTCAGGGGCGGATGTCGATCCCCCCAGGCTGCGAATAAGCGGCAGAGCGGAGGGAGGCAGGGGGAGCCGGCGGCGACCGCCCAGGCCGGATATTCCGTTGGCGGGCAGTCGCCGATCAGCTCTCCAGCCCCCAGCACCAACACCCGGTCAACCAGGTGGAGGCAGCGCTCCAGCCGCTGTTCGACCAAAACTACAGTCAAACCCAACTCTTCATTGAGCCGCTTGAGCAGGCTGAGTACTTCCTCGGCTGCCGCTGGATCGAGCTGGGAGGTGGGTTCATCCAGGATCAGGACCGCCGGTTGCATGGCCAGGACGGAAGCCAGCATTAATTTCTGTTTTTGCCCTCCGGAAAGGGAGGCAACCGGGCGAGCGGCGGCCTCGGCGAGGCCGAAGAAATCGAGTACTTCGGCCAGCCGCCGGCTCAGTTCCGAAGTCGCCACCTCCAGATTCTCGAGGCCGAAGGCGGCCTCGGCGCCAACCGTATAGGCCACCGACTGCCGCTCTGGATCCTGAAAGACCATGCCTGCCAGCTGCACCCGCTCCCGGTGGGAAAGGCTGAACAGAGAACGCTGGTCAATAGCGATCCCGCCTTCCAGCCGGCCGCCGGTGAATTCCGGCAGTAAGCCTGCCAACAACCGGGCGAGCGTCGATTTTCCGGAGCCGGAACCGCCGGTCACCAATACGAATTCACCCTCCGGTATCTCCAGATTAATATTCCGAAGAGCCGGCCGGTTTCGATCCGGGTAGGAGAAGCTCAAATTTTGGATTGCATAGCCGGAAATAGTCGACACCCCCGGTTCAATACTAGCGGCAGCATAATCAGCAGGGTGATCATCCCCAAGGTAAGCGGCGTTTGCGGTCCATTCCAAAGCGGTGTCAGGGTAGGGTAAAAAGCAAAACTGCTGGCGCCCAGGTATTCGGCGACGCCTCCGACTGAGAGGGCGAGCAGGCTGCTGCTCAGGCACAACCAATCCCGCAGGCGCCAGCGGTAAGGCTGCCAGCGGCTGCAGCCGCCGCTGCCGAATCCCCGGGCGCTCATCGATTCGGCGGTGTCCAGGGCTCCGTCCAGAGCGGAGAGGAGCAAACCCTGTACCAACCAGCTCTGCGCCTGCAGCCGCCGGCGGAATCCGCCGGCTTGAACGGCAATTCCCCGGGTTTGAGCGGCATCCCGGATTCGCTGGTATTGCAGCAGGATTTGGGGAAAGAAGCGCAGTGCCAGGCTCAGCAGCAGTCCCGATCGGGAGCCGGGCGGAAACAGGCGCAGCAGCCGGTCGGGGTGGATGAGCAGATTGACGGCGGCAAAAACGCTGATGACGATCAGCAGCCGCAGGCTCATAACCGCTGCGTAGGTCAGGGATTCAAGGGATACGGCTATCGGTCCGATCACCGGAAATGCCGGACTGAGCCAGAGAACAGTGGCTCCCGAGCGGACGGTCAGGAGATTGATCAGCACGATCAAACCGCTCATCAGCAGCCCGGCTTTCAAGTATTCTTCCCAACCGGCCAGCGCGTCGATGCTGACCATGGTTACGGCGCTCAGGAGCAGCAGCGACAACAAGAACAGCGGATGCTGCCAGAGCAGCGCCAGCACTACCTGCACCCCTAGCCAGCTGAGCGCGGCGGCGGGATGGAGATGTTGGAGCAGATAACCTTTATCTTGGTAGAGCAGGCGACCGGGATTCATGGATTCCGGCTGCCAGTCAGGCTTGCCCAATCGGGGCGGTCTTCGCTCAGCCGGCTGCTGTACCACCAGATCACCCGGTCGCCGGCTTGCAGTTGGAGCTGATCCGCACCCTGCATCGGCACCTGTCCGTTGACCTGATACATCCAGCCGCTGCTGCCCCGGTTGGCATAGCCGCCGATTGCGGTAACGAACGCCCGGCTGCCGGGAGCAAGCTGATAGGCTAGCTGGGCGGCCTCCAGCGTGGCCAAAACGCTGCTGCCCCAACGGCCTTCCGGCGGCAATGACAGGGTTCCCGGGCCCCAGATCCGGGTTCGGTCGGGTCCGAGCACGGCCAGTTGCACAGCCAAAACGTCCGTTGCCGGTGCGGGCTGGGCAGCACTGAGGGCGGACGGCAGCCCGTCAGCGGCCGGGCTCGGGGCTGCCGACGTTGCCGGGGACGCCGGATTTGTGCTGGGCGCGGGGCGGATGCTCTCGGCCGGACTCAGCGGCAGCGCTTGCCGCTGGTGGCTCTCGCCGCTGCCGTCGGTGGCGGGAGCGAGTGTTGTTTCCGCCGGAACAACGGTCGGCAGCGACGGAGAAAGGGTGCTTGGGCTGGGGGGGGGAACCAGCAGGGCAGGCCCGATGGCAGCGGCCAAGATGAGCGCCATGATTACCCACAGCCAGATTCGGGGATGGATTCGATTCATGACCAGCTACCTCCGTGCAGGAGCCGGTACAGTACGATCGCTGCTTCCGCCCGGCGGGCGGCCTGAGTCGGCCGAAAACTGCCGTCCGGGAAGCCGCGGAGAATTCCGTGATTGACCGCCGCTGCAATTTCGGATTTGGCCCAGGAGGCGATGGCCGGGCTGTCGGCAAATGCTGTTCCGTCGGCGGGGGGCTGGAGGGCGAGCAGCCGAACCAGCAGCACGGCCAACTCCTGACGGCTGACCGGTTGTTGAGGCCGATAGCTGCCATCCTCATACCCTTGGACCAGTCCGGCGGAAACGGCTGCCCCGACTACCCCCGCATACCAATCGCCGGAATGAACATCGGTCAATGCCCCGGCGGCTGTGGGTTCCGGCTGAAGATCAGCCACCTGGACCAAGAGAGCCGCGATTTCCGCTCGGGTGATAGCCCGCTCGGGAGCAAATCGGCTGTTTCCAATTCCGCGCAACAGGCCGGTGGCGGCCATTCGCTCAATCGGTTCCCGCGCCCAATCCCAGTCCGGTCCGGACAGATCGGCGAAGTCAGCCCGAGGAGCGGCCGCCGCCAAAGCGAAATCGCCCAGCTGCCGGATGGGGGCGAGCAGGATGCCCGCTTCCGCGTCGAGCCCG
>Ga0302252_1001004_pt1 | contig 18703 bp, 14 predicted proteins | sample AAG_RA_Leu_MG_FD_193511 | JGI IMG/M metagenome (GOLD analysis project Ga0302252, IMG submission 193511) | Enriched activated sludge microbial communities from anaerobic digester in WTTP, New Holstein, Wisconsin, United States - AAG_RA_Leu | ecosystem: Engineered > Bioreactor > Anaerobic >...
TATCTGCCGATATTTTAATTCCGATGGATAATACGCAGACCAACCATTTAAAAGCTTATGGCATTGCCTTTGCCGGCTTGAAAGAACATCTTGTTGGCAGATGGCTTTTAAACTATCGGGGCGGAAGTTTTCTTTTTCCTGATTCCGAGAGTTTAATAGCTCTTTGTAACATTCGCGGTGTGCGTTATGAAAATGTTTCTTCTTCAGCTGTAGCGGCGATTTTAACAGAAATTCAGGCAAACAATATGGAAAGTATTGCTCTGGAAAAAGAACCTAAAATAGCGGTTTATATACCTCCAAATGCCCTTCCCTGGGATGATGCAGTTACTATGGCTTTGGAATATGCCGAAATTGGATATGATCGGGTTTGGGATGATGAAGTTTTAGCAGGCAAGCTTCCGGAATATGATTGGCTACATTTACACCATGAGGATTTTACAGGTCAGTATGGCAAGTTCTATGGTTCCTATAGAAATACCAGTTGGTATCAGAATGATGTGCGCGTAAATGAAGCAATGGCAGCTAAACACGGTTTTGCAAAGGTTTGGCAATTGAAGCATGCAGTAGCGGAAAAAATACGCAACTATGTAATAAACGGCGGTTTTATGTTCGCTATGTGTGCAGCTACAGATACTTACGATATTGCTTTAGCAGCAAAGGATGTAGATATTGTAGATGCTGCTATTGACGGTGATGGCATAGACCCTCAATATCAAAGTAAATTGGATTTTTCCCGCACTTTTGCCTTTGAGAATTTTACTTTGCGCCCCAATCCTTATGAATATGAGTTTTCTGATATAGATGCCAGTGACTATTCTCTATTAAGAGGTCCCGAAGCAGATTATTTTCAGCTTTTTGATTTCAGTGCCAAGTATGATCCTGTTCCCACAATGCTTACACAATGTCATACTAATGTTATAAATGGTTTTTTGGGGCAGACCACTTCCTTTTTCAAAGATAAAGTAAAGAAAAGCGTTATTATTTTAGCTGAAGTTCCAGGTCAAAATGAAGTTAAATACATTCATGGCAATATCGGCAAAGGGACTTTCACTTTTTACGGCGGTCACGATCCGGAGGACTATCAGCATAAAGTTGGTGATCCGGAAACTATATTAGAATTGCATAAAAATTCACCCGGTTATCGTTTAATTCTGAATAATGTTCTCTTCCCTGCTGCAGAAAAGAAACAGTTGAAGACCTGAAAAGTAATGAAAAAATTTTATCCTAACCTGCGGAGCGTGCAAATAAAAACAGGTATCTGGACAGTTGTTATTTGTTTGATCCTGATTTTCAGCTATTTTTGGCTTAGTGGTCGGTTAGCAGTCCGTTCGCATTATGAACTGAAAATTGCCTTTCCTGATGTTATGGGTTTGGAGATTGGCGATAAAATTATGTATCGCGGAATGGAAGTTGGCAGAGTTAAAAACATAACTGCCCACAAAGATAAGGTGATCACAACTGCCAGCATCAGAAGTGATATAATTTTAACAGAAGGAACTAAATTTTTGGTTTCGGATAGTTCATTGATGGGGGGAAAGGCATTAAACATCATTCCGGGAAAGGGAAACAATCCCTTAAATATAAAAAAATTACAGCAGGGAACTTCACCGGAAGGAATGATGGAATTGATTAGTAAAGCATCTGAGGGCTTGGATGAATTGAAAGAAACGGTTACATTACTTAATTCTCCTGATGGCTTACTGCAAAGTTCCCGAAAATTAGTGGAAAGTGCTGATGGCACAGTAACCGATATGAGCAATGTAGCTAAAGAATTAAAACAAGAACTTGTTTTTACAGTGAATAAAATTGAGCGTTTAACTTCTTCTCTGCAGGAAGTTATATCCGAAAATAAAGAACCCCTGAAAAATACTTTAACAGAAGGAAACATAGCTATAGAAAAACTTTCTGCTACTTTGGACTCGTTAAAAATTCTTTCTGCCAATTTGAATCGTTCTGCTAAAGCTCTTACTGAAAACGAAGGCACTGCCGGTTTACTTCTGAAGGATAAACAGTTGTATGAAAAAATCAACACTGCAACCGATAACCTCAATGCCCTCATCAAAGATATTCAAGAAAATCCCCAAAAATACATCAAATTCAGTATATTTTAGGAAAGGTAATGAATAAACCACTCTATTGTCTGATAATCCTTTTTGTATTATGTAGCTCCGGTTTTGCTTACAGTTTCGGTCAAAATAAAATTAATATTGCTCCTCAGGATTTCTCTACCATTCAAACAATGCATTTTGATATTTATTTTCCCGCAGGGGAAGATCAATTTGGACGCGTTGCAGCTTTAATGGCTGAGGATATATATTATTACATCAAAGCGGAATTCAGAGTTCCTATATTAACCCGTATTCCTATTATTTTTTACAGTACAAAGCAAGAATTTTTAACCACCAATATTACTTATTATCTTTTAACTGAAGGCGTTGGCGGTTTTACAGAAAGTTTACATAACCGGGTTGTAATTCCTTTTGAAGGTAGTTATGCTTCTCTAGAAGAACTTTTAGCACATGAACTTACACATGCTTACATTAATGCGATGGATAACCGGTTTATAAATTCCAGTTCAATGCTTAGACCTACTTCTTTTCCTTTTTGGTTTTCGGAAGGACTTCCGGAATATCTTTCCATTGGTGGCGAAGATGACTATAATAATATGTATCTCTTAGATATGGTAATAAATAACAGCATCGGCAGATTGATCAATGCTGATGGCTATCTGGCATACCGTTTAGGCGAAAGTTTTTTAACTTTTATAGCGGAAACCTGGGGTAGAGAAAAGGTTCCCGAGTATTTTTTTGCTATACATTCCTCATTCAATCTTGATGAAGCTACGAAAAAGGTTTTCGGAATGGATTTTGAAGACCTGGAATCCCGCTGGCATTATCAGTTAAAGAGAGATTATTATCCTCTGATAAACAGTCACGATATCCCTATGGAGAATTTTGAACAGCGAACATTTCATAACAAAGATGGTTCCTACTTCAATTTGGCACCCCGTTTTTCGCCCAATGGTTCACGCTATGTATATTATTCTAACACAGGTGGAAGATACAGTATTTGGCTAGCTGGAACTCAGGGATTAGCTCAACCACAATTGATTTTTAAGGGTGAGAAAAGTAGCAAAGCAGAAGAATTTTACTATTTGCGTTCAGCTCTTTCCTGGTTTCCCGATAATCAAAGAATTGCCTTTTCTGCCAAAACTGCTACCGGTGATAAAATACAAATCCTGAATGTGAACAATAAAAAAATAGTGCAGACGATCAGCATACCCGAAATGCAGGCAATTTATGAAGCGGATGTTTCTCCCGATGGTTTGTTTCTGGTTTTGGCAGGTCAAAAAAATATGCAGTCCGATCTCTATCTTTACGAGATTGAAACAGGAAATTTAACTCAACTGACTAATGACAGTTATGACGATGCTCATCCCCGTTTTTCACCCGACGGAAAATATATTGCCTATGATAGTGAACACAAATATATGAAACAGGAAATTCGTTATGGTATGTTTTCAGACCTGACACGAGATATTTTCACTTTCAATATTGAGACCGGGGAAATAGTTGAAAGAACCTTTGATAACTACGATTGTTTCAGTCCAATTTGGGCAGAAAATGGTTCTAAGCTTGTTTTTCTTTCCTATAAACATAACCTTGCCAATTATGAAATTCTGGATTGGGAAACGGGCCAGCGGGCTGAACTAACAAAATGTATAGCGGGAATTATGAACGGCGATATCAGTATTGATGATAATTATTTCGTTATAAGCAACTACTTTGATGGTGCCTGGGATATATATTTTGATGATAATCCCCTGAAAAATCTGGTTTATGAAGAAAGTAACCAGCCCCAAAGTTTTGAAAGAACTGATGACCTTTTACAGTCCATAGACCTTTCCCGTCTTGATTTTTACGGGAAAAGAACTAAAGCACAGAGTCCTCCAAAACCACAAGCTCCGCAACAAAATCCCCGTCGTCCATACATTTCTAATACTGAACCCGACAATAGCGATTCATTACAATTTTTTCAGGATTATTCCTGGGATGATAAACCGGATAGTATTAGTGCTTCTCCTAAAATTGAAAAATATAAAACCAGATTTGCTTTAGATAGCATCTGGGGCGGATTGGCTTATTCATCTTACGCAGGAACCGTGGGAGCTTTAGACCTCACATTAAGTGATCTTCTGGGTAATTATGGAATAGGCATTAGTTTAGGAATTTCAGGAAAAATTGAGAACAGCAATCTTTTTCTTTCTTTTATGAATCTAAAGCACCGTGCTGATTACGGAATAGGGGTCTACAACTTCTATGATGAAACGCTTTATAGACGCTACCTTATCGGTCAGGATGATTATTTTCGTCTGCGAGAACGCGAATTGGGGATGCTTTTTATTTATCGTTATCCTTTCAGTCGGTTTACGCGTATGGAATTTGACAGCCAGTTATATTATGTAAAACAGGAATGGGATTATTTGGCACCGGTAGATGTGCCCACTGAAAACTGGCAAATGAATATCTCCAAAGATACGGATACAGTTATTGCGCCTGGTTTAGCTTTTGTTTTTGATAATGCTCTTTTTGGCTCTACAGGACCTATGGTTGGTTGGCGTTATTATTATCTCATTCGGAAAAGCTTTGCTAAAAATGAGTTGAATTATTTTACCAACTACTTTGACCTGCGTTGTTACAACTTTTTTGAAAAAAGATACTCTCTGGCTTTTCGTTTGAATGCAGGAATAAGTATCGGTGAATCACCTCAGCGATTTACTCTTGACGGTTTATATGGTGTGCGTGCATTAAATGAAGATATAGACGGAGAAAGAATGGTTTTGGGCTCTGCAGAGCTGCGTTTTCCTTTTTTTGATTATATCTCTATTGCTTTTCCGGTACCTTTACAATTACGCAATATTCGCGGAAGCATTTTTACCGATATAGGAGCTGCCTGGGATAAAAATTCTGATTTTAGAGGAGTGATAGACGGTAAATTGAATGATATAAAATTTGGCTATGGCTTCGGACCGCGCATCAATCTGGGTTATTTTGTGTTAAAATTGGATATCGCCTGGCTTACCGACCTCTCCAATATTTCCAAACCAATGTATTACTTAAGCTTAACTGAAGATTTTTAATATCTTATAAATAACAATAAGGAGATCATAATGAAGATTGACATCATCCGAAAAGCCCCGGTAGATATGGATTGCAGCATTATTTTCCAGGAAGAAAATGGGGCATTGGACAAGGTAGAATTACTACCGCAAAACATTGCCCAAGCAGCTCAGGTCTATTGCAAGAGCGAAGATTTCAAGTTCGCTTACGGGGATATAAAAAATTTTGCCCTCGTAAATGGAACCCAACGCCAAAACATTATTTTATTAGGTGCCGGCAATAAAAACGAACTCAATAATAATAAAGTCCGTAATCTTTTAGCTTCTGCAATTCGTTTGGCAGGAAAATTAAAAGCAAAACAAATCTACCTGTTTCAAGGATTTGATTGCCCTATTAACGATGTAGCTTTTGGTCATTTGCTTTCCGAGACAGCTTTGCTGGTTACCTATCAATTTAACAAATACTTAAGCTCAGCTAAAAACGCAAGCGAAATAGAAGCACTACATTATATGCTCCTCTCTAAAAATACCCGCCATTTAAACCGCGGTATCGTAGAAGGACGCATTTATGCTGAAACAACTAATTTTGCCAGAAATTTAGTAAATGAACCCGCCAATGTTATTAACCCCGAAAACCTTGCGGAAACAGCTAAACAGGCAGCTCTGCAATACGGTTTTTCAATTGATGTTCATTCCCTGGATAAGCTTAAACGTATAAAAATGGATGCCTTTTTAGCCGTGGGACGCGGGTCAACTCATGAGCCAAAACTTATTATTATGCGCCATTTAGGAAATCCTGAACACCATCAGGAAACCATTGCTTTAGTGGGTAAAGGTATCACTTTTGACAGCGGTGGTTATTGTATTAAAAGTGCACAGGGAATGTTAAATATGAAAGATGATATGGGAGGCGCAGCCGCTGTTATCGGAACTATGTGTGCTATTGCTTCTCTGAAATTGAAACTTAATGTAATAGGCATCATCGCTGCCTGTGAAAATATGATTTCAGGAGATGCATTTCACACCGGAGATATTATTACTTCAATGAGTGGAAAAACCATTGAAGTAGTCAATACCGATGCTGAAGGTCGACTAACTCTTTGTGATGCTATCAATTATGCCATAGAAAAAGAACATTGTGAACGCATCATTGATATCGCAACTTTAACAGGAGCAGCGGTTACTGCTTTGGGAACTCAGATTGCTGCCGTGCTTACTAATAACGAATCCTGGTTGGAACAGCTGAAAAATGCCGCCGCCTTTACCGGTGAAAATATTTGGCAACTTCCTGCTTTTGAGGAATATAAAGAATTAATCAAGTCCGAAATAGCTGATTTGAAAAATTCCGGAGGTCCCTCTGCAGGCACTATAACTGCGGGTCTATTCCTGCAAGAATTTGTGCAAAATAAGCCCTGGTTGCATATTGATATTGCCGGAACTGCCTTCAAGGATAAAGAATCCGGAATTTATAACTACGGTGCAACGGGAGCTGGTGTGCGTTTGCTCACAACTCTTTTAAAATATATGGAATAGAAGATCATCCTTGCTAACATCCCTTCTTCATCTTCACCTCCTCTCGTCCTCAACTCGTCATTAACTAGTAGAGGAGGATAGGAAGAAGACAAGTGGAGAACAGGTGGCTTGCAAGGAACTGGATAAATGAGGTGTCCTAATATACATTCCATATTGAAAATACATAAAAGAAAAAATTCATAAAGAAAATAAGGTTGAGAAGGTTTAGAGGGTTGAAATACCTTAAATCCCTTTAAGACAATAAAATAATAGCGAGTGGTGCCTAAGCCCCTCGGAAGAAAAGATATACAACCCCCATTCCAAATCTAATATTCTGATTCCGAAAAGGGTTATTTGGAAGTTAAAAATCGGTTAAGAGGCAACCAGAAATGATTTATATAAAAAAAAATTATATTATATTATTCATTCATTGAAAGTCACTTATTATATAAGATTTTTATCGTTAAGCCATAAATAATAATTTTATTGTCCTGTGATAAAAAAATCAGGAGGGATGCTATAGGACAATGAAAGTAATGTCTTGTTGCTCAGATATTAGAAAAAATTGAGCTGGCAATAGATACTTTACCCGATAATTCCGTAGTTCGTAGAAATGTAATAGTTGTAGTTTTTTCCTGTATGAAATTACAAGACAGAAGCTATGCCCCGTTCCTTATCTTGATTTATTAAATTACTTTGTGGACTTAGTATAACTGCCTGTTGCTTAATCACTTATTTAACGATCCCTTAACACTGCCGTAACGATCCTGTAACACTGCCTTAACTTTGTTAAGGAATCGTTAAAGAAGTGTTAATGTTGCATAAAAGATGCAACTTGGCAGGAAATAATGCACTGTCTAAAAACAGGTAAAGGTCTTGCCAATTACAAGCTAAGTTATGTTAACTCAAAATAAATTTTTTATTTGGAATACTATAAATTATGGAGAGGCAATAAGGAAAAAAGGCTAAGGCAAATATTATCATATTATGCATTTTCAATATGAAAACTATATAAAAACTTGTTTGGCAATAATGACTAATGACGCCGGTAGCTTATTACAAAGTATTTTTAAATTGGATTACAGAAATTCATTACCAAAATTTTATTTTGGTCTGTGTAATCTTTGATATCTGAGAGAGCTTTTTACCGAGAAAATTATGCTTGACAGAATATATCCATTGTATAATAAATATATTTTTTTAGTGTTTTTTACCATAGTAGTGATAAGTAATATACTCCAAAAGAGATAGAAGAAAGCGCAAAGATAAAAAAAGCGTATATTACTTCTCACTTTGTGTGGTTGGAGATTTTGAACAAAATTTATTTAAGAGGAATAAAAAAATATGGAGACGAAAACTTTAAGAGTAGAAACAGATTGTGATAAAAAATTAAACATCGGGTTTAAGAAAACTTGTAATTGCCCCGATAATCATATAAATTGTCTTACCCCAAAAGAATGGATTAAGGGACAAGTTGCTATTTGGGAATTATATTATGAAGGAAGAGATATTAGGGATAAAGATATCCATCCTGCTGTATTTCCAATTGCTCTACCCAAAAAGTGCATAGAACTTTTTACTCATAAAGGAGAATTAGTGCTTGATCCTTTTGTGGGTATTGGAACCACTTTAATTGCAGCTCAAGATTTAGAAAGAAATGCCCTAGGATTTGACCTTAATAAAGAATATATTGATTTTATTGATGAAAGATTAAATCAATTACAAATTGATTTTGGTGAGGTTACTAATCAGCTTGCAATCTGTGATGATGCTCTAAATATTCCTAATTATTTGAATATAGAAACTGTTTCTTTATGCGTTACTTCACCTCCCTATGCCAATATGTTAAACCACAAAAGGTTGAATAAAAGTTTTCGTAGTGACCTTAGAGAAAATAAACACTATAAAAAAATTCAACAATATTCTGACAATCCCCGAGACCTTGGAACAATGAAAATGAATGAATATATTGAAGCCCTTGTAGAAATTTATAAAGGGATATTGCCATTCTTAAAACCAAAAGCTCATTGTGTAATTAATGTTAATGATTTATGGGAAAATAATTGTCGTTATCCTACACATAGTTTCATTATAGAAGGAATGGAAAAAATTGGTTATCAGCTTAGAAATATAATTATTTGGGATAAGAGAAATTTAGTGAATAAGGTAGGAATTTATGGATGGCCCAATAACTTTATTACTCTTAGCACCACATTTGAATATATACTTGATTTTTGGAGGTCTCCCTGATGATTGGTTATAAAGAATTAATCCAAAAATTGAAAAAAATTAAGGAAATGGGTTGGATTAAAACGCATAGAGCTGGAACTACAGGAATTGGTAAGTCAACAGTCATCATATTTTTAAAATGGATTACGGTAATTCATTACCAAAATTTTATTTTGATCGGTGTAATTTGTGCTATCTGTGATAGTTTTTACCATAGTCGTGATAAGTCATATAAGCTAAAAGAGATAGAGGAAAGCGCAAAGATTAAAAAGCGCCTATTACTTCTCACTTAAGTATGTTTTTAGGGGAAAAAAATTCAGGAGGTTACAAAATGAAGAATATTAAATGGTTAGTGCTTATGGCACTGCTCTTTGCTTTTTCCTGCCAAAAACAGGAAGAAAAACCAAGTCCTTTGCTTTTGGCTTCAATTCATCCCTACGAGCTTATTCTAAAACAACTTGTGGGAAATGAATTTGAAGTTAAATGTATTATTCCTCCAGGTGCTTCACCTCATACCTGGTCTCCCGGTCCTGCTGATTTAAAAAACTTCAGTTCTGCTTCTATGATTCTTGCTAATGGTTTAGGATTGGAAACAAATCTGGAGAAAAATTTTGCAGAAAGAAAAGATGTTTATATAGAGGCAGCTACTTTGCTGAAAGATGTTATTCCTCTACCGGAAAAGGAATTACCCGCAGAAGAAGCTATTCCTGAACCAATTGAACATCAGCATCAACACGCTCAAAACCCTCATTTATGGACCTCTCCCTCTTTAATGATTCGCCTTATTGGTTTTCTGGAAAAAGAACTTAGCACTCGCTTTCCCAATTCTGCTTTTGTGTTCAAACGCAACGCTCAACAAATGCAAAAAGAACTGGAAAATCTAACAGATAAAATTAAAACGGAAAGAGCTCAATATATTAGTCCTGCTATAATTACATATCATAATGCCTTCCACTATTTTCTGCAAGAATTTGGTATTGAGGAATTGGGTTTTGTGCAGGAAAGTCCCGGTAAAGAACCTACTCCTAAAGAACTTGCTCTCTTGGGTAATATAATAAAAGAACATAATGTAAAAGCTATTTTTCTGGAACCGCAAATGGATAGAAAAGCCGGTGAAACCCTTGCCCAAGAATTTAGCTTGGAATTACTTACGCTTGATCCTTTAGGTAGTGACGGAAAAGCACAAACCATTGCTCAATTGATAGATAACAACTGGCAAAAGATGAAAATGGGATTTTAGCAACACTAATGATTCAAATTAAAAACCTGCAATACAAAATAAACGGCAAGATAATTCTGGAAGATATTTTTCTGGAACTTGCTGATGGTGAATTTGCAGCCATTATAGGACCTAACGGAGCGGGAAAATCAACTTTGATAAAATTGATTCTCGGTTTATTGGAACTGAAAGAAGGCAGCATTTTGATTGATGGAGTGGAACACTATAACTGGCTGAAAAATAATACCATTGGCTATCTTCCCCAATATGAGGATTTTGATAATGCCTTTCCTGCTACGGCTTTGGATATTGTTTTAATGGGTTTGGCTGGCAAACTTCCCTTAGGAGCTCATTTTAATAAAAATCATAAACAAAAAGCAATGACAGCATTGGAACAAACAGGAGTTACTCATCTGGCAAAAGAATTGATTGGTAAACTTTCCGGAGGTGAATTTCAAAGAGTCCTTTTAGCCCGCGCTTTGGTTTCTGAAAGCAAATATCTTATTCTTGATGAACCGGAGGCAAGTTTAGACCGTCCTTCCGTAGACAGTTTTTTTGTTTTGCTGAAAGAACTGAATAGCGAAGGCAAAACGATTATTACTATTTCTCACGATTTAACTACCCTTTCTAAATATTGCAGCTTTCTGGTTTGCTTAAATCGCCGTTTGCATTGTCATAATCATACTGAACTTATAGATGCAGATGTGATTCATAAGACCTTTGGGGATAGTTTGCGGATTATTGAAAAGGATTATTAAACCAAAATGTTTAGCTTTTCGTTTCTGGTTTATGCTTTTCTAGGGGCATTGCTATCGGGTATTTCTTTGGCTGTTTTTGCTCCGTTTGTTACTTTAAGGCGGATATCCTATTTGGGTGAAGCACTTTCCCATATTGCTTTTGCCGGAATTGCTATTGCTATCTTAACAGGTTTAAATTTAACTGTTATTACACTAATTTTTGTGATGCTGATTGCTTTGGGAATTACTTTACTAGCAAAGAGGCATAACATACAGGAATCCAATACGATAACTATATTTTTATCCTTGAGTATGGCGCTGGGTATAATCCTTATATCTATTTCTAAAAATTACAGTTTTGATCTCTCCAGCTACCTTTTCGGCAATGTGTTGCTGGTTACTAAAAGCGAAGTAATTTCCCTGGTTGTATTATCCATTCTGAACATTGCCTTCGTCTGTTTTTTCTATAAGGAACTGTTTTATTTAACCTATAATCCTGTGATGGCAAAGGTCTATCGGATTAGAACAGACCTGGTGAACTTGATTTTTATGCTGCTTTTAGCTGCCAATATCGTTATCAATGTAAAAAGTGCAGGAATAATTCTGGTTACAGCTCAGCTGATTTTGCCTGCAGTTATTGCTTTTAATTTTGTCCATCAGCTTTCTAAAGCTATATTAATTTCTATCTTGGTGGCTATTTTTTCCGCTTTTATAGGATTTTATTTTAGTTTTCAGCTGAATTTACCTACCGGAGCTTGTATTGTTGTTTTTGAAGCAATCCTCTATTTTATATCTTTATTATGCCCGGACGGTTGACCTCCCGGTCAACCAAAACCCCCGGACGGTTGACCTCCCGGTCAACCAAAACTCCCGGAAGATTGATGTCCTCATCAACCACAATGAACGACGGGGACGTCGTTCTTCCGGAAAAGGAAGGAAATTATGAAGAACTTAAACCGCCATCTTTTACCTCTGGTAATTGGTCTTGTTTTTGCCACAGTAATTTGGCAGGTAGGGGAAATTATGCTTGCCGATTTTTGGAGCAAGACCTGTATAAGTATTTTTGGCAGTGCTTTTGTGGAGCTCCCTACAATGGATAAAAATGGCATTCCTATGCGTTATTATCCTTCTGCGGGAAAGGTTTATGATCCTGAACTCATTGCTTATGAGTCCTCCCGCTTTTATAAAACCCGCATTGTAGAAACCCGAAAAAATGCTTTTCTCCTTTATAGTAAATGGCTGGAAGATAATCTTGATGCAAATGGCAATATTCCTAATAATTATGATTATCCGAAAGCGGGCTTAAAAAAACCCTGGTATAGTGCTGCAGGTAATAGTGCAACTATGCTTGCTTTGGCTCAAAGAGCAGGTAACCTACATAGTCCTGAAACCTTTATTAAAGCCAGAAAAATGCTCTATAACCTGCAACCAGAAAAAGGCAATTTCAGCTTTTACGAAAAAGATGGCGGCATCTGGTTTCAGGAATTTCCTACTGAACCCTATTCTCTTTCCGGAATGCTGAAAACACTTGTTAATTTGGCTGAATACCAAAAAATGGTAGAAGACAGCTTATCCCAAAAACTTTTTCAACAAGGCGTTATCGCTCTAAAGTCAAAACTACCTGAACTGGCAAAGAAAAACTTACTGGACGATAAATATCACTATAAAAACAAACGCATTGAACACATAGAACTTGTTTCGCTCTTAGAAGATGTAAATTCCGCTACCCCAGATTCTGTTTTCACTCCTTTTATCCAAAACTATAAAGCTAAAAGCAAACAGTTTGTCCTCTTCCAGTTTTTCAGTCCTTTCCAGCCGGGAAGAATAATTGGTTATCTCTTTGGCTGGGCAATTCTGTATCTAATTGCCTACCTCTTTTTAAAGCCTAGGAAAGATAGAGAGGTATAGAAATCAAGACGGCAGGGGTATTGAATTCTGTATAAGCTATAAGGCAATAAGCATTTTCGGTGGCTTTGGGGGCAAAAAAATCCCGGGCATTTCACCCGGGACTCTTAAATTGGTTCTCTTTACAGAGTTCCTATTTCGTCATCAGCATCTTTTTGCTTTGCTGGAAATTATCAGTTTTCATAAGGTAAATGTATACTCCACTGCCAACTGTTTTACCGGCATCATCTTTACCGTCCCAGTTCGTTTTGAAAGTTCCTGCTGAATTGTGGGTGTTTGTAAACGAGCGTATTTTTTGTCCTTTGGAATTATATATTTCCAAAGTTACAGTTGTCGGTTCAGCGATACTATAGCTTAAAACTGTATTGGGATTAAAAGGATTGGGATAAGCATTATACAATTTTGTTACAATCGGAAATTCAGGAGTTTCAGGTTCAGAACCATTTTCTCCCGTTGTAACGGAAATAGGACCAAAATATTGCGTTTCACCGTTTAACGCAAGGCTTTCCAACCAGTAATAATAAACCGTATTAGGAGCAAATTCAGAATCAGTAAATTTATAGCTGGTTTGCGTTCCAAGTTCAATTCCTTCATTTATTAAAACTGGATTTATCTTAATAGCATTTGCATAATTTCTATCTTCGCTACGCAAAATGTTATAACCGCTATGATTTGTTTCCGATTGGCTTACCCAGCAAATAGTTACATAACCTTGGGCGGTGTAAATGGCATTAAAATAGGAAAGCTCCACAGGCAAAGGGGATTCTGCATCTATCGGAAAAACAATATCTACATCACCATCGGCTTTGGCTTCCAAAATAAAGCTTACTATTTCCTCTGTCCAGGTTCCCGGATTGGAAATAATGTGATAGGTTTCAGCCGGTAAAATACGATAGGCAATCTGCATAGGAATAAAGCCAAGCGAATGAGTAATAGCGATATTTTTCCCGGTAAGATTAACCCCTGAACTGCTCAATTGAATTACTAAACCGGCATTGGGTAAACCAATTCCTTCAGAAGCTAAACTGGCAACGGCATTTATTACAGTTTCACCTTCCAAACCGGAGATTTCTACGCTGGGATTTACAGGAACTCCATTAATAGTAACGGTTCCGGCATCAACAATGGCTGTTCCGGTGGTAGTAAAATTCCATACAGGACATTCAATGGCATTCCCTATTGGGTTTACGGGAACTACTTTCCAAGAATATGTTGTTCCATAAGCAAAAGCTGATGGAGTGTAATGTGGCGATAAACATTCTACAGGTGTTCCAGGAAGGGTTTGTCCTAAATATAATTTATACGAAACAGGTGCATTAGCTCCTGCATCCCAATACAGTTTTGTATTCAGAGCTACATTTTGAGCATTATTTTCAGGAATAGGATTTTGAGCAGCTAAGGGAAGAGTACTGAATGCGGCAACTTCCATATTATTAATCATAACATCACTATCAGCATTAGATATTGTTGAACCAACATAAAATGCAAATCTACAATGTCCACTATGTCCTGCTAAGGGAATAACTACTTTTTCTCCACTGATTCTGATATCATTATAAACATAAGGAGAACCCGTATTATTCCATTCACGAACAATATTGGCTGTAGACCAACTATAACCATCTCCGACTAAAACGGCAATTCTATCATCCGGAGCATAAACTGGAGGTGTTCCGGTTGGGGTTTGATCACATTTTAGCACTGCCAAATCAAAAGAAAGATAATAGCTATCATCCGGAATATTAAACAGCGGAGATATCAACCAACCGTTAATTGAACCCCAAATATTTAATTTGGCTGCTTTATCCGTTCCAGTAATATTCAGCCAGTCATCCTTTTGCCATAAACTTGAGGGACTTAAATTAATAGGGTCTTGCAGAACACCGGTTCTTGTTAACCAATCACTATTGGGAGGAACAGCACTATCAAAACTCTCCTGATAAGGAAAAGTGGCAATGGAAGGATCAGCAACTGCCGTAAAACTCCAAATTGGACAATTCTGCGCTTCACCAATTATATTAACAGGTATCACTTGCCAGTAATAGGTAGTGCTGTAATTGAATCTGTTTGCAGGTGTGTATTTGGGAGTAGTAACAACTTCATTTAAGGCAATGTTTGTAGGGGGATTATCCGTTCCCAAATTGATCTTATAACTAATAGGTGAACCACCTCCGCTGGACCATTTAAGTTCTTTGTCAATTGCTATATCGGTGGCAAGATTTGCTGGATCAGGATTTATAGCAGGATTGGGCACTTGCGTTGGGGGAGTGATAATTTTGAAGCTGGGATGATTGTTGCATAAAGATCCAACACTGGTTGGAAAAGAAGTTCCGGTTCCGGACTCTTTGTAAACTGCCATATTGCTTTTAGAGGTATAATAAAACTTGGGATAACCACTGCTGATTTTGCTGCCATCTCTGTTTTCCCAAACAATATCTAAGCCCGCATAACTATCCCAGGTAAAATTGAAAGGCGTGGTTAAAACTATCTCCATCCAACCAGGCCCGGCAAAAGTTATACTGCCATCATAGACCTTCGTAAATGAACTGCTGCTTCCAGGATTGGGATAACTGGTGGAACCAGATAATGTGCTGTTATAGTTATAACCAAAATAAATCTTCTGATTATCCATAGTATAATCAGAAACATCATTGTTAATCTTAAAAGCAATAGAATAAATAGTAAATGAACCGGTTATTCCTGCATTACTCATTTCAGTTGCTGTAAATATAAACCGACTCCATCCATAATGGGAATTTCCGTTAACGGGAATATGATAACTATTGGAGCTGCCATCTACAATGGTATACTCCGCGGCAAAGAGAAAACTGCTCATCGCTAAAACAACAAGCAGAACTACAAGTGATTTTTTCATTTTATTCTCCCTTATTAGTAGGTAGTAGTAAAAAATTGTTTTCCTGATTGACCATATAATACACCGCTCCTCTTACAATGACTACTTTCATTATATAAAAAGAGCAGAACCGAAATAACATAGGCAATAGGTTTCCGGTAAAAAATGATTGTTTCGTTTACCATAACTCTATCCTAAATTTCTCCTTATTGCCTTATTGCGATGACTTTTCGTTATTCTCGCTGCTAGCATAAGTATACTTCCTGTAGCGGGAATCTAACTTGAAACTAAAGTTTTTCATCTTGATAAACTCCTTATCTAATCAGTCATTTATCGTTTTTCCCAAACTTTGGCAAAACTCTTCGCTTACCACATAAACACTAGAAACAATTCCGCTGATATTGTCAAGAACTTTTTGACAATTCTGCCTCTTCTGTCCTAAACATTATTCTAACAGTTATTTCTCCTAAGCTTAGTTTCAAAGTCGGTAAAATTCCCTCTTATTGTTTCAGGTTTGGAAGAAAATTGTTCTATTCTTTCCCTTCTCTAAATTCAATGAAAATACAAGAAAGCCGTATCTTTTATCAATACCTGGCTTTTTGGATATTATATCCTCAGTTTGGGTCTATCCCTCCCCAAAAAACAACTTTGCAGAAAAAACTTGACATCAACAGGGCTTTAGAGTATTATATTATAAGTGATTTCTCTTGTTCAGATACAATGAGTATAAATGCTTCAGGGAAATTGCCGAAAAAGAATTAGGTAACCCTATAGATTCCTGATTAAAGCAGGGAGGACAAAAAAACTTGAGCTTATTAAGAAAGAAAAAAAGCGAGAAAGCAATGAAACATATTTTAACAATAGTTTTAATGAGCATAACCGCATTACTTATGGCTCAGTATGAAATTCCGTTTGGAAACTTGCGGCATAGTTCCATAGATGATAATGGATATATTCATTTGCGTTGGGAGGACTTAAGCGGAGCAACTCTAAATCCTGAGTTTTTTTATAGTGCCAATGATGCACCTTGGCAGAGTTCCACTATTCAAGATATTTCCCCAGGAGAAAAAGAGGCACTGGCACCTTATAGTTTTGGTCAAAAATTGCGATACCGTCTTCACTACAGCATTGAAGAAATGGGGGAAACCATAGCTATGATGCATTCTGCTTATTGGGATAGCGAGACATTTCCTCCTTCTTTAAACAATCTGGCTTATATCGGAACGGATGCAACAGGGGATAGTATAACGGTATATTCCCCAAATCTGGATTTACAGGAAACATATATGGCAAGGAGTCCTGATAAACTGTATTTTACGCTGAAAAACTTAAGTGCCAGTTATCCGGTAATGAATTCTTTTACCAGTTATAATGTGTATTTATGTGTAATCGGCAATGCTGCATCGTTAATTGACAGCGTTGGCTATGCAATGATTTATAGTTTTAATATTCCCGGCTTGGTTTCCAACGGACTATACAAAATCGGTTATGATTCAGAAACGCAGATGCCTGTTTTTAACCGTTTAGGCAATATTCAAAGTCAGGTTTCCGGAGGGGCATTAAATCTTGCCTGTAATATCAGCGATTTAACTGCTGATCCGGATTTTGGTGCTATGCCTGATGCTCTAATTATGTTCGGGCTCACTTTGAAGGTGGATATTGATTTAACGAGTTTGGAACCGCAGCTAGGACTTGGCGATTACAGCACTTTTGGCTTCATTATCTTTCAGGATAATTATTATCAGGTAAGCCAGAATACACTTCCTGTTTGCACTTTCAATAGTTACAATCCCTCAACCGGAATGTTACAGATTGATTATTGGGATGCAGAAGCAGATTTTCCTTTAGTGAGTGAAGCAATCTTACCGGATGGCACTATCTTACAGTTCTTGCCTACAACTCTGGATTTTTCTTCCCCGGTAACATACACTTTACAATTACCTGTTATAGAAGTTGATTCACTTGTCTGGCGGTTTAGCGATAACGGTTTTGATATAGTTCAGGATGTAATCCATTTTGTTGCCAATCAAGATAGTTACCTTATTCCTTCTGCATTATCCTGCACTATGGCAAATCCGGTTTATTCTTTTCCTGTGAATATAAATCTGAAGGGTTTGGGTAACAGCCCTGTAAGCATAAATATTTATAATATAAAAGGACAAAAAGTGGCAGAACTAAATCAACCTCCAACCGGAAACGGCGAATTAAATATCATTTGGAATGGAATTGCCTCCCGAAACAGATTAACTTCAGGAGTATATTTTATGAAAGTAGAAAACGGAAAACAGTCCCTTACCCGCAAATTTGTGGTAGTGAATTAATAGCAGATATGTTTATTGACTATGCCCGAATAAAAATCAAATCCGGCAACGGTGGTGACGGAGTAGTTAGTTTCCGACACGAAAAATATGTTCCCAAAGGTGGTCCTGATGGAGGAGATGGAGGAAGGGGCGGAGATGTTATTGCTATTGGAGACAGCAATTTAAATACTCTTTTGGATTATCGCTATCATAAAATATTCAAGGCAGATAACGGAAAACCGGGTACCGGAGCCAAAAAAACCGGTTCTTCAGGGGCGGATTGTATTTTACATTTACCTTTAGGCACCGAAATTTATGTGCTTGAAGATACTAGGAAATATAAACTTGCTGATATTACCGAAGCGGGAGAAAAGGTTATTTTATCGGCAGGTGGCTCTGGAGGCAAAGGAAATTACAATTTTGCCACTCCCATAAATCAGGCACCGCGTATAGCAACTCCTGGTATTAAAACCGAAGAAATTGAGCTGGAACTGGTTTTGAAACTGATGGCAGATGTGGGTTTAGTGGGCTTTCCCAATGCGGGTAAATCAACTCTTTTAAGTGTGTTATCTGCAGCCCGACCTAAAATAGCTGACTATGAATTTACTACTTTGGAGCCAATGCTGGGAGTGGTTTATATTAGTGATTATCAAAATTTTGTAATGGCTGATATTCCTGGAATAATTAAAGGTGCTCATTCTGGAAAGGGCTTGGGAGATCAATTCCTGCGTCATATTCAGCGCACTCATCTCTTGCTTTTTTTAATAGATATTACTACTCCTGATCCTCTGGAGGCATACAAAACTTTAAGGTCGGAGCTCTATCTTT
>Ga0302252_1001005_pt1 | contig 18610 bp, 17 predicted proteins | sample AAG_RA_Leu_MG_FD_193511 | JGI IMG/M metagenome (GOLD analysis project Ga0302252, IMG submission 193511) | Enriched activated sludge microbial communities from anaerobic digester in WTTP, New Holstein, Wisconsin, United States - AAG_RA_Leu | ecosystem: Engineered > Bioreactor > Anaerobic >...
ATTATATAAGCAGATAATGAGGGTTCTGGCATTTTCCATCAGGATTGCTGACAACGAGCCGACTTTTCGATTGAGTGAGAGAACTTGAGCCAGATAAATCTGAAGCGAAACATTGCCTTTACTACAGGCAGTCAGGTGATCACCATGCTGGCTTCTTTTGTCACGAATTGGTTTCTGGCACGTTATCTGGGGCCGGAATTGAGGGGACAATACGTATATCTTTTCACGGTAAATTCTGTGGCTTGGATGCTACTTGATCTGGGGGTTTCCAAGAGCTTGATGTTCAGTTTGCAGCACGATAAAGCAGACCCTCGAGCTCTTTACAGCTATGTGATAGTGTATTTTGTGACCAGTTTGTTCCTGGCTTTGGGGGTGTTTTATTTTGCCGGAGACCTGTTATTAGGAAGGCAAGGATATCGCTATCCTCAGTTAATACTTATGGCTTTGGCTGTTTACATAGTCTGTTTTCAAATGTTCAGCCGTCAGAAATTCCTGTTCATGGGAATCAATCGCATACATGATTATTTTTCCCTGAATACTCTTCCAACTTTGACTTTCATGGTGTTTTTACTTCCTCTATTTTGGCTCTTTGGAGTTAAAAGCCGGATGCAAAACAGCTTCCTCCTGAATGTGGCATTGATACTTTGCATAGTGTTGGTCTATCATTTCAGGCTGCTGCGTACTCTGAACTTCAGGTTTATATGGGATAGGTTATTGGTAGTCCGGCTTTATTCGTTGGGATTCAGGGCATTCCTGTCTGAGTATCTGGTGATATTGATGACCAGGCTGGATATTATCATCCTAAAAGCGCTAGGAGGTTTTACACAACTGGGTGTATATTCACTCGCGATCAACTTTCTGGATATGATAAACATCATGGCGGGAATGATCGGAGTGGTTTTACTTAATAAATTTTCTGCGCTTCAGAACGATCGTGAGTCATTGCAAATACTCCGCAAAGTATTTTTGGTGATGCTCATTTTTGATTTTGTATGCATTGCGGGCATGGCTGCAATCGGCTTACCCGTAATCCGACTTCTGTATGGAGTGCAATACCAGGAAGCCTGGTATGCCTTTATGCTTCTGATCCCTGCCATCATTGGCCTTACTTTGGGCGGGCTTTTCAATACTTTCTTATGGAGCAAGGGTTTTCCCGCTTTTTCCTTCATCGCCCCAGCCATTGCCACCGGGATTAAAGTCATCCTGGCCAAGCTGTTTATTCCACAATTTGGCCTGTATGGAGCCGCTGTCAGCTCTTCCTTGGTCTATCCTCTATGGTTGCTTCTGATGCTGATATGGTATTTCGGCAAACACAAAGACCAGAAACCCAGCCAGTTGTTGTTAAGGAAAGAGGATTTCTGGCAATTGAAAAAGATCGTTGAGGAATCTTTTGCGCAGTTGAGGGGGAGGCTTGGAAGATGAAAGTCTTATTCGTAAATAGCATTTTCCCAAATTCCGTAGAGCCCAATAAAGGGAATTTTATTCTGAAAAACCTGGCTGCCTATCCTGCTGAGGTGGAAGTTAAGGTTATTGCGCCAATCCCGTTTTTGCTGGAATCCAGACGCGGCCAACCCGGTACCAGGATTCCCCTGGTAGAAAAGCTACAGGCTGGGAAACGCACAATCGAAGTGTTTCATCCCCGCTTTATACTGCTTCCCCGGAATATTCTGAGAGCTATTGTGCCTTTCCTGGAGTATATCCTTATGCGGGGCTTGCTGAAGAAGATATATGCCAACTGGAAGTATGATTTGATTCATGCCAACTTCGCTTCTCCGGATGGGATCGCTGCTACCATACTTTCTAAAGTGCACAAGATTCCCTTGGTTATCACCGAGCATCAGGCTGACTTGGCTGCCTTTCTGAAGATAGGATATCTACGAAAAGAAATGACTCTGGCTTATAAACAGGCAAACAAAGTAATCTGTGTTTCCGAGCATACTGCTGGAATTATCCATAGTGTTGCACCCAGGCTAAAGAACATCTGCGTGATCCCCAATGGTGTGGATTTTACCCGTTTCATCCTTCATTCCAAAGCAGCACAGCCACGCAAACTGATCTATATTGGCTATCTGATTCCCCATAAAGGTGTGCAGGTGCTCATCGAAGCGCTTTCCCTGCTAAAAAACCAGAATTTCCGGCTTCAGCTTTCCATAGTGGGGGCTGGAACATACCTCGATGAGCTTAAGAAGCTGTGCAATAAGCTCAATCTGGAGAAAGACGTCGCTTTCCTGGGTGAAAAGACTGCAGAGCAGGTGGCGCTACTACTAAGTGAACACGATGCCATGGTTCATCCCAGCTTTATGGAAAGCTTTGGCATAGTTCTTGTAGAAGCCCTGGCCAGCGGAATTCCCGTAGTTAGCACCTTCAACGGTGGCGCAGAAAGCATTATTGATGCTGAAACGGGTATTTTGGTAAAACCGCGCGACTCGCTTGCCCTGGCCGAAGGGATCAAAACTCTCATATTAAATTGGGACCATTATAATCCAGAGCGAATCAGGGCTTTGGCCGAGGCGCGCTTTGCCATTCACGGCGTGGCTGAACAAACCATCCAGGTTTACCGGAGTGTCTTGTGCCAAGTATAGTATATCAGCTTAGCAGCGTTCACGTCAGGAGCGATGTGCGCGTTTTCCATAAACAATGTGTATCCCTAGCCAAAGCTGGCTACAAGGTTCATCTTTTAGTAGCGGATGGGAAAGGAGATGAAGTAAAACAGGGGGTAGTGGTTCATGATCTGGGTAAGCCGCAGGGACGTCTGAACCGTATGCTGTTTGTGCCTGTAAAGCTTTTCTGGAAAGCCTGTAGCTCAAAGGCCATTATCTGTCAGTTTCACGATCCGGAGCTACTGCCTGTGGGCTTGTTAATCCAGCTTTGTTCAAAAGTTAAAGTAATCTACGACGCTCATGAAAGCTATCCCGACGATATTCTCTACAAGGATTATTTGTCGCCTTGGTTAAGCCGGCTTGCTTCTTTTGGGATAAGGCATTTGGAGAATTTTGCCGCCCGGCGGTTGGCTGCAGTAATAACGGTTACGGATTATCATGCCCAGCGTTTTAGACGCCTGAACAAAGCTACATATACCATCTGTAATTATCCCCTGCTAAGCGAATGGTCGTCCTTCCTGGCTACTAATACTCCCAGGCAACAACAGAGTTTATGTTATGTGGGCAATATTACCCGAAAAAGAGGGTTAGGCATGCTGCTTCAGTCAATTCAGCATCTGGATGTGACCGTGCATTTGGCAGGTGGATACGAACCAGAGGATTATCGGGATGAGCTAGTTGCTATGCCTGCCTGGGATAAGGTGGTGGAACACGGCTACCTGGCAAGACAGGAGGCAATTTCGCTGATGGCTTCCTGTCAGGTGGGCCTAATGTTGTTTATGCCGGAGCCAAACCATATTAATAGCTTGTCCACCAAGGTTTTTGAATACATGGCAGCAGGCTGTGCGGTTCTGGTTTCCGATTTTCCCGTTTACCGCCAGTTAATCTTCGATTCCGGCTGTGGGCTTTGCGTGAATCCAGAAAATCCCTTCGAGATAGCCCAGGCGATTCAGAACCTGCTGTCTGATCCTGAGGGTCTGGTAGTCATGGGGAAGAGGGGTAAGCAACTGATCAGAGAAAAGTACAACTGGGAAACCCAGGAAGAAACATTACTGCGTTTATACGAAATTTTACAAAGGAAATGAACTGATGAATCATCTGCTATTGTGGTTGTTTTGGCTTTCTGCGGGACTTCTGGCTTATCACTTGGTAGGCTATGGAGCTTTGCTTTATCTGTGGAACAAGCTGTTCAAGAAAAAACACGTTCCGACAGGAGAGATTGCAGAATACCCGAAAATTACGGTGCTATGTCCAGCTTTCAATGAGGAAAAGGTGATTGAGGACAAACTGAAATCATTTATAAGCATCGATTATCCTCAAGATAAGATCGATATGATTGTGATCTCCGACGATTCCACCGACGCAACCAATGAAATCGTAAAACGCTACACAGGGCAAAACATCAGCCTGGTAATCCAGAAACCTCGCGCCGGAAAGCAAAGCGCTCATAATTATGTGTTGCCACTCTTGAATTGTGAATACGTGCTATCTACAGATGCAAATTCGATCTTTGATCCTGGAAGTGTAAAGCTATTGGTCAGCCGGATGTTCTCCCAACCAAAAGTGGGGATGGTATCGGGAGAATTGCGTTTGGTGCGAAACTCTGATAGAAGCTCAGGTGAAGGATTGTATTGGCGTTATGAGAGTTTATTAAAAGAGATGGATTCTCGCTTTAAAAGCCTAATCGGCGCTAATGGGTCTATCTTCTTGATAAAAAAAGAGCTGTTTGGCAAGGTCGATCCGCAAAGCGTGGATGATTTCGAGCGTACTCTAGAAGTGCTGAAACAAGGCTATCTGGCCTTATATGAACCCCGGGCAATGGTTTTTGAAGAAGAAACTGAAAAAGCCAGTCAGGAGATTTCACGTAAGATCAGGATTATCTCTCAGGAGTGGTTTGCCATGCGGCGCAACGCTCTGCTGCTGAATCCTTTTCGATTTCCTGCCATCAGCTTTCTGCTGTTTTCACATAAGCTGCTTCGCTGGCTCATCTTTGTTTTTGTGTTGACAGCTTTGCTAAGTTCAGGTCTTTTGGCCGGGAATTGGTTCTATCGGTATCTTTGCCTGATCCAGATAGCAGCATATCTGCTGGGTGCAGCAGGTCTCATCGCTCAAAGCAAAGGCCGGCATTTGCCATTTTCTGGTTTGCCGGGATACTTCGTGGCTATGGTGTGGTCATCAGCCGTAGCTTTTAGGAATTTTTTAACAAACAAGAATTTTGGCGTTTGGAAGCCCATTCGCTAAGAAAGGATTATAAATGAATATTCTCATTACGGGCAGCAACGGTTTTGTAGGCTCAAAACTGATGTGGAACCTGGAGACTGACGGACATACCGTTGTTGGCCTGGATATCAGTAATCATTGCGATGCCAGGCCTCACCCCGAGACTCTGCAAGGCGATATCAGAGTGATGAAGGATCTGCAAAGTGTGGCAGGTAGTTTTGAACTAAAACATAATGCCTCGCTGGATGTGGTGATCCATTGTGCAGCATCCAAACACGATTTTGGCATTAGCCGGGGTGAATACTTCAGCCACAACAAATATGGCACAAAGAGCCTATTGGCCTTTATGGAGCAGCGGAAGATAGACAAACTGATCTATATCAGCACGGTGAGCGTGTTTGGCCATCCAGAAGGAAAGGCCGATGAGAATACTCCCTATAATCCCGATCATCCTTATGGCGAATCCAAGTTGGCAGGGGAACTGCTGTCCAGGGAATGGCAGGCAAAATTCCCGTCAAGGGCTCTAACCGTGTTACGTCCAACGGTAATCTATGGACCTCATAATTTTGCCAATGTATACAATCTGATAGCGATGCTACACAAGCGTCCCTATCTTACCGTTGGGGATGGAAGCCACGTGAAGAGCATTGTATCTTTGAGCACGGTGGTCGACATGATCCGCTTTGCTCTGAACGGCTTGAAACCCGGCTATGAGCACTACAATTGCATCGATGAACCATACATCACCCTGCATGAATTGATGCGGATTATTACACAAACCCCGGGATTCAGGATGCCACGAGTGCAAATACCACTTAAGGTGGCGATTGGAATCGGTAAGCTCTTTGATATTCCGTCCAGGCTTTTGGGGATAGATTTACCTGTGAATAGTGATCGTATGAAGAAGTTTGGCACAGCCACTTACTTTACCGCAGACAAAATCCGTAAGCAGGGGTTTGTCCAGCAACAAAGTATCGAAACCAGCGTTGGGGAAATGTGCCAATGGTATTTATCAACAAATCAGGATAGGAGATAAAAGATGAGTAAAGTAGTAAAGCTGGGAATCATCGGTTGTGGAAGGATCTCAAAAAACCATTTTGACGCCGTATCACAGATTCCCGAAGCGGAGTTTGTAGCTGCTGCTGACATCATCCCGGAAAAACTGAAGCATGTGCAGGAAGCCTATGGAGTAAAGCAGGTTTATACAAACTATCTGGAGATGCTTGAGAATGAAAAACTGGATATCGTTTCCATTTGTTCGCCCAGTGGAATGCATCCCCAAATGGGTGTGGATGTGGCCAACCATCGGGTCCATGTGCTTACCGAAAAGCCAATGGCTACAAACATTGAGGCTGCAGACCGGCTGATTCAGGCCTGCGACCAAAATGGAGTTCAGCTCTTCGTGGTTAAACAAAACCGGCTGAATGCCACAATGCAGTTGTTGAAGAAAGCAATCGATAAAAACCGTTTCGGACGGATCTATCTGGCTCAGTCCAATGTTTTCTGGCAGAGACCGCAAAGCTATTACGACGCCGAGAAATGGCGTGGCACCTGGGAGTTTGACGGCGGAGCCTTTATGAACCAGGCCAGCCATTATGTGGATGCCATTTATTGGCTGCTGGGCAACGTGGATAGCGTTATGGCCTACACAGCAACCATGGCGCGCCGCATCGAAGCCGAAGATACGGGTTGCGCAATACTTCATTTCCGCAATGGTATTGTGGCCACTCTGAATGTTACTATGCTTACCTACCCCAAAAACTTCGAAGGTTCCATAACCATAATAGGGGAGAAGGGCACAGTGAAGATTGGAGGCGTGGCTGTGAACAAGATCGAAAAATGGGAATTTGAAGACTACGACGACGATGATCGCATTGCCCTGGATGCCAATTACCAACCTCCAAATGTTTATGGCTTCGGGCATAATCCCTATTATCGGAATGTGGTTGATGTTTTGCTGAAAAAAGACGTGCCTGCTACAGATGGGCGCGATGGCCGTAAATCAGTGGAGATTATCCAGGCAATTTACCGTTCTGCTAAAACCGGAAAGCGAGTTTCTTTGCCACTCTAAAGTCCGAATCTTTAAAACAAGAAAAAAGACCATCACGCTGGATGGTCTTTTTTTATAACCTGCTGGTTTAAACCAGGATTACTTTCTCTTGGTAAGGTGTTGCATTGTTTGCTTTTCTTTGTGGGTAATGGCATTGATGTCAATCACCAGGTTACTGGCCACGAAGATGGAGGAATATGTCCCAAAGATGATTCCCAGGCACATGGCAAAGGCAAAATCGTGTAGAACCGAGCCGCCGAAGAAATATAGAGCCAAAGCCGTAAGCAAGGTGGTGCCGGCTGTGATAATCGTTCTGGTAAGCGTTTGATTTATGGAACGATTGAATACTTCCGCTACTGGCTCTTTGCGATATATCTTCAGGTCTTCACGGATACGGTCGAAGATCACGATGGTATCGTTGATACTATAACCTACTATGGTCAGCAGTGCAGCAATGATCTGCACCGTGACCTCTTTGCCGGTGAGGGCGAAGATACCCACAATGATGAACACATCGTGGAACAAAGCAACGATAGCCATCACACCAAAGGTAAATTCGAAACGGAACCAGATGTATACAATCATCAAAAGAAGCGAAATGAGAATGGCAAATCCTGCTGCTGTGCGAAGTTCACCTCCAACCTTGGGCCCAACTTCGTAAATCTCTTCGATCACATCTTTACCCAGGTCTTTGCCTTTGATGTAATCAGACAGATTTGTTTGGATGATCTCCAAAATCTGGGTCTTAGTATCGCTGGAAACTGCGCTGGCGCTAGTTTTGCTCTTTATCTTGATCATGAAAGTGGCATCTTCTTCCGGGCCAACGAACTGGATTTCAGCCTCAGGATAGCCGTTGCTTTTCAGGATTGAGCGAAGTTTGTCTATCTTAAGGGGGGCGACGCTGGTGTCCTTGGCTTTCAGGTTTACTTTAGCGGCAACCCCACTGGTGAAGTCGATACTCCAATTCAAGCCATTGACGATTAGCCCACCCAATCCAGCCAGGATGAGGATGATCGATACTGCATAAGCATAATAGCGAATCTTGACGAAGGGGATATTGGCGTTCTTAAGTACTCTCATCGGTCTCTCCTCTTAGATACTCAGTTTCTTGGAAGTTCCAGTGATGACGAAAGTGTCCAGGATGCTGCGGACAAAGACGATTGCACAGAACATGGAACCGATGATCCCGATTGCCAAAGTAACCGCAAAGCCGCGGATCGGGCCAGTGCCAAAATAATAAAGTACGGCTGCTGCGATCAAGGTGGTAAGATTGGCATCCCAAACAGTGATCACGGCACGTTTGTAGCCTGCGTCAACTGCGCTGCGAGGTGTTTTACCCTGATCAAGCTCTTCCCTGATGCGCTCATAGATCAGCACGTTTGCATCCACTGCCATACCTATGGTCAGGATCATCCCAGCGATTCCGGGAAGCGTAAGGGTTGCGCCAAAAGCTGTTAGCATCGCCAGAATGAAGCCAACATTGAAAACCAGTACAAAATCGGCTATGAAGCCACAGAGCTTGTAGTAAACAAGCATAAAGAATACAACTGCGATCAGACCAATAATTCCTGCCATGCTACCGCTACGGATGCTGTCGCTTCCTAAAGTAGCGCCAATGATGGAAGTAGAGATCGGCTTGATAGGGGCTATCAGGTTTCCGGTATTCAGCACGATAGCCAGTTCATTAGCCTCGGATGATGTGAATTTGCCGGTAATCTGAGCTCTGCCGCCAGAGATGCGTTCCTGAATATTGGGGGCGGAATATACTACGCCGTCCAAAACGATGGCCAGGCGCTTGCCGGTATTGTCGGCTGTAACACGCTCAAACTTGCGGCTGCCTTCGCGTTTCATTTCTATCGAAATATAGGGTTTATTAGCTATGCGGGGGTCGGTGGAGGTGGATGAACCATACTCCACTTTGGCTTTGGCCAGATCAGCACCGGAAAGCTCCACAGCTGAGGATAGCACGTGTAAAATCCGGTCGGCTCTGGCAGATTCGGTATCGGCCTTATCCAGGGCAAGCTGATAACCCATGGGGACTGCCTGCTGGAAGAGTGAATCAGCCAAAAGGTCTTGAATCAAACGCACATCGCTGTACTGAACTTCAAAGTCAACCTCTCCGGGACGCACCAGAGAGCTGAAAACACCGCTTCCGGCTTTTACGCTGTCGGCTTTGTCGGCCAGGATGCTTTTATCCTTTTTGTCCAGTTCGGCTAATTTGGGGAAAAATGAAAGGTTGTTGCTGATGTTCAAATCTACTGTATCCAGCACCTTCTTGGCTTCCTCGCCAGATACTACCAGCTTGAATTCCAGCATAGCGGTTTGCTTGATCAGATTTTCGGCTGCTTCATAGTTTGAAACGCCGGGCAATTGCACCATGATCCGGTTTTCGCCAAGCTTCTGGATGGAAGGCTCGGCTACGCCGAATTGGTCGATACGTTCACGGATGATCTTGATGTTTTGGTCTACGGCACCACGGGCATCGGCAGCAGAAAGCTCGCTGGTATCCACTTCCAGCAGGATTTGCATCCCACCGCGTAAATCCAAACCGAGTTTCAGCCTGTTTTTTGCCCACCATTCCGGTAGATTCGGAATTGCCAAAGGAGCCAGATAAAATGCAGTAACGCATATAAATATGACTATTGAAAGACCACGCCAGGAAAACTTCTTCATTGGCTTATGCTCCCTTTTTTGTTTATTATAGCTTCATTTCTTTTCATTTCGTTCCAAAACTCTGATGTGGCTCAATTCGTCAAGTGGAAAGTTTTTGCCTTGGTCTTGCCAAGCGTGTCCAGAGTACGGGAGTGTCCTTCGTTCTCCTTCAGGATAACGGAGCTACCTCCTATCCCATCCTTCTCCCATCATATAAACATACAGTAAGCAAAGGACATGTACAGCATTTGTGCGCGTGGTTAGGTGGCGGTGTCTATGCAAAACGGACAAAACGTGCGCAGAACTACCATAAAATTAAGTAAGTTGGGGCGTAAAAAAGGGGGCGGGGAGCCCCCATGTGTGTGTGTTGAGGTATGTGTCGTCTGTAAGTGGTTTATTGATATTCTTCGCAGTGCCAAACTCCCCCGTTGATATTTTTCAACTGGCAAATGTCCCGGATCTGGCACTGGGCACAAAGCCCGTAAACTGCTGCATCGTCTTCTTTACCCAGGTCGAGCGTGGTGAAGGTAAGGGGATTGGTTTCCTCAGCTCCCGCTTCGTATTCATCGCAATCGTAAACCAGGCCAAAATCTCCAGTAAGGCAGCAACTATGCTTTCGAACACAATATGCACAGAGCCCATCGCGGTTAAAGCTCTTGTCCAGAAAGTCTCTTTTTATATAACTCTCCAGTTCTACTTTCCGAAGGATAGTGCGGGCAATTACTGCCATGCTGTACCTCACTGTAGTTTGTTTAACCACATATGTGCAAGTGCCGTGCCAAACGAGAGATTATCAGATTAGATTCAGCTAAAACCATATAAAACAATACAATGCGTACCTTGTACGGGGCTTGCAGAACCCAGCAGGATCACAAGAAAAACGTGGATTTCCTCCGCAGTGTAGAAATATTACTCGTATTGGCGCCTGCATCTTTAGCTTGACTGAAAACCCCAATCCCAAAAGCTGAGACTATATGCTATTAGAACCAAGGAACAAACATGGAAACAAAAGACAAGCCAAGCGAAAAAACCCTTTCTGCTGAAGAAGGCACTAAGCCTGCGGTAACGAATTTTATCCGCAGTATAATCGACCGCGATCTGGAAAGCGGTAAGCATAGTGGGATTGTAACCCGGTTTCCCCCGGAACCCAATGGCTATCTGCACATCGGGCATGCAAAATCTATTTGTCTGAATTTTGGCCTGGCCCGAGATTATAAGGGCCGCTGCCATCTGCGTTTTGACGACACAAATCCCGTAAAGGAAGATGTGGAATATGTGGATTCAATCTTGGCGGACGTCCGTTGGCTGGGATTTGATTGGGCTGAACACCTTTACTATGCATCCGATTATTTTGACAAGCTGTACGAGTTTGCCGAATACCTTATCAATGAGGGAAAGGCTTTCGTTTGCGATCTTAGTCTGGATGAACTACGAGAATACCGAGGAACCTTGACCGTTCCCGGAAAAAACAGTCCCTATCGCAATAGGAGCAGGGATGAAAACCTTGACCTTTTCCGCAGAATGAAAGCCGGCGAATTTCCCGAAGGCAGCCGCAGTTTACGTGCAAAAATCGATATGGCATCGCCAAACCTCAATATGCGCGACCCGGTGATCTATCGCATCAAGAAGACTCATCATCACCGTACAGGCAGCGATTGGCAGATTTATCCCATGTATGATTACACTCATTGCATTTCAGACGCCCTGGAAAGGATCACCCACTCTATCTGTACCTTGGAGTTTGAGGATCACCGTCCCCTTTATGACTGGATACTGGATCAACTTCCGGTTCCCTGTCATCCTCAGCAAATCGAATTTGCCAGGTTGAATCTGGCTTATACAGTGATGAGTAAAAGGCTGCTGCTGGAACTGGTGACCACGAATCTGGTGAACGGCTGGGACGATCCCCGCATGCCTACCATTGCCGGAATGCGGAGAAGAGGCTTTCCGCCTGAAGCAATAAGAGAATTTGCCGATCGGATTGGCGTAGCCAAAGCAAATTCGATGGTGGATGATGAATTGCTGTTTTTCTGCATCCGCGAAGAGCTGAATCGCACCGCCTTACGCAGAATGGCTGTTTTGAGCCCCCTGAAACTCGTAATCACCAATTATCCCGAAGACCACGAAGAAGAACTGGATGCGGAAAACAACCCGGAAAATGCTAGCGCAGGGAGCCGCAAAATAAGCTTTGGTAAAGAGCTCTTCATCGAAGCTGAGGATTTTTCTGAAAACCCGCCCAAAGGCTGGTTCAGGCTTTCTCCAGGTCAGGAAGTAAGGCTAAAACACGCTTATTATATCACTTGCAATGAAGTAGTAAAAGACGAGGCTGGTAATATAACGGAAATCCGCTGCAGTTATGATCCTGCTTCCCGGGGCGGGTGGACAGAAGATGGCCGTAAAGTGAAGGGTACCTTGCATTGGGTGTCTGCCAGGCATTGTATCCCAGTGGAATTGCGATTGTACGACAGACTGTTTACTCAGGCCGACATGAGCGAACTGGAACCTGGTAAAACTTATAAAGACTACCTGAATCCCGCTTCGCTGGAGATTAACAAGCGCTGCCTTGCCGAAAGCAGTCTGGCAAACACAACTCCTGGAGAAAGATTCCAGTTTCTAAGAATCGGATATTTTTGCACTGATTATGATTCTAAACCCGATAGTCCCATATTTAACCGCATTACGTCGCTGAGAGACAGCTGGGCAAAGCTGAGTAAAAAGCAATAGAAAGGAGAGGAAAATGATTTACAAAGTCGTATTGGTAAAAATCGATCACCGCAGCACAGAAGCCACCAAAGTGCAGGAAATCCTTACCCAGTTTGGATGCAGCATAAAGGTTCGCCTGGGTTTGCATGAAGTTTCCAAGGAGTTTTGCGCCAACGATGGATTGGTGATCCTGGAAGTGGATGGCGATCCCAATGAATTGGCCAATATGCTGGAAGCCCTGAACAAGGTTGATTACGTTCAGGCCAAAATGATCGAAATGTAGCTATTTCCAGCGGTATTTTCCCAGGCTTCCCCGCAGCGCGTAAAAAATGAACTGCGCAGGAAAGAGAAATATCTGCACTGGATACAGCCAGCTGAGTTCAGCGTGGTTTATCTTTTTCAGATGATAAAAAACCAGGCTGAATTCAGCTGCAGTCTTGGTAAGTAGAATGGCCGCCAGTCCCAATCCGCCTTTCCCGGTCAGTGATTTGATCAGAGCATAGTAAAACAGGCAAAAATAGGAAAACACTCCGATCGACATCAGCTTTAACCACAACGGATAGTAGCGCAGTTTGCTGGCTCTGCGAATGTTGGTTTGATGGTGCTGTTTGGCGTCCGTCCCGTCAATCGATACAACCTGCATGTCAGGGGAAGGATTGTATGCAGCTTTGCGGATCTGGGGCATCATTTTCATCAGCAGCAAGTCGTCATCCCCAGACCTCAAATGGCCGATTCCATCCCAGCCACCGCTTTTTTCAAACAGGCTTTTACGGTAAACCATATTGCAGGCGCTGCTGGTGATTGGCCTGTGATAATGCAAGCCTGCTGCCGCCAAGGCATAATACACACTTCGCTCGAAATTCCTGGAGCGAAACGTGCTTCCGTCGGGCTGTCGTTTCATGATCGAATAGGCCAATAGATAATCCGTCTCGGCATCCATGCTGTGGTTTATCTCTATCAGCCAATTCTGAGGCAGCAGGCAGTCCGCATCAGTAAAAGCCAGAATGTCGTTTGTAGCTGCTAATATTCCCTGGTTCAGAGCTGCTTTTTTACCTGTTAAGGGCGGTGTTTCTTCGTAGAAATGGATGATCCGTAAGTTTGGACAGCCCTTGTAGCTATCCAGCAGTTTGGCTGTGTTATCCTCCGAATGGTCATTCACAATTATGATCTCATACATGTCGGAAGGATAGTTTAGCTTGCTTAGCGAATCCAGAAGGGAAGGTAAATTATGTTCTTCGTTGCGGGCTGCCACGATTATCGAGATTGCCTGATTACTTACTGGCTCTGGTTTCTTTGCTTCTCTGGCAAGGATAGCTTTCAATCCCTGAAGTACCCAGGCCAGGAACGCTACGTAGAGGGCAGTGGATATGGAAAAAACGCTATTCATGGAGACGGAACCAGGATAGCGTCGGTTAGCTCTGCAAACCTGGCTACTTCCGGGCTCTCTTGCTTCAAATCTTCCAGAGTGCGGCGTCGGATATGGACTTTCGTCGGTGGTTCCACCTCGAGAAGCTTCAAGCTGATCTGCACTTTGTTGTGAAAGAGTTCGGAAAAAATTTCGTGCAGCTTATCAAGATTGCTTTTCAGCAGGTTGTAGTTTGTTTGGCTTTCCAGGCTCAAACTAAGGTGTTTGCCTTGCACGGCCCGTTGTTTGGAGCTATCCAGAGCCAACGAACACATATTGCTGATCTTCTTGGTTCGCACCAATATTCTGGGCCAGAGTGTTGCCAGGTTCTCCTCGTTAAAATCCTGTTTTATGTGCTCTGGTTCTTCCTGGCTCTGCATAGGAGGCTCAGGCGGTACTACGCTTGCTGGCAAAGGCCGGCTGAGACTTGGATTGGGTCGCACTATGTTGCTTGGATTAGCTATGGGTCCGGCTGTTCCTAAATCATTGATCATTGCTGCAAGGTCTTCCATCTCATCTAGCTTGCATAGCTTGATCATCAGGGCTTCCAGAAGCAAATATGGATTGGAGCTGCTTTTCAGGTCAGCCCTGGAAGCGATCAGCATGCTGAGAATGTAAAGCAACTTATTCTGACTGAAGAGGGTGCCTAGCTCATCAAAAGCGGCTAGCTCATCCGGATTTATATCCTGAGTCTGCACGCCCAGTTTACGTAGGATCAGCACTCGTATAAATTCCAGGAGATTCACCAGGAATTCCTGAAGATCGGTTCCCTGTTCAAATACCAGGTGAAGTTCTCTGATCAGGGCAGGAGCGTCCTTGGCGTCGATTAACTGGAAAAAGCGCTGGAAAACCTGATTGGGAATCAAACCGAAGATTTGACGAACCTTATCGATGGTGATGTCATTCACGCAATAGGAAATCGCCTGATCCATCAAAGACAGGGCATCGCGCATCCCTCCATCGGCCTTGCGGGCTATCAGATACAGCGATTCTGAGTCGATTCTGATATTTTCCACTGCGCAGATATCCTTCAGTCTTTCTACGATTGCTTCGATGGGAATGCGCTTAAAATCGTAGCGTTGACAGCGGGATATGATAGTAGCCAGAACCTTTTGCGGCTCAGTCGTGGCGAAGATAAAAACCACATTCTCCGGGGGTTCTTCCAAAGTTTTTAGCAAGGCGTTGAAAGCATTCTTGGACAGCATGTGCACTTCATCGATGATGTATATCTTGTACAATGAACTGCTTGCGGCATACAATAATTCCCTTTGCAGTTCACGGATGTCATCCACACCTGTATTGGAAGCTCCGTCGATCTCTATCACATCTGGTGAGGTGCCTGCGGTTATCTCGGTGCAGTTTGAGCAAACATTGCAGGGATGCGAGCTTGGCCCTTCCAGGCAATTGAGGCTCTTGGCCATAATCCGCGCCATGCTTGTTTTTCCTACACCTCTTGGCCCGGTGAATAGATAGGCATGAGCGATTCGTTTGCTTTCGATTGCACTTTGCAAAATTTGGGTAACGTGCTCCTGGGCGTATACTTCGGGAAAGCTCTGGGGTCTGTATTTTCTGGCTAAGACTATGTAACTCATTATTCCTCTTTGCTAAAGGCAGGTTTTCCCATTCTGACGATATTCGTATTGCCGGAATAGGACGCGCTCCACTTTTCTGAATCAGCCGAATATAGCAAGCATTTTCTGCTGGACAGATTTCGGAGTAGCGCAGAAAGTAGCGCCAATGAAAAATAGACAGGACTTTCTTTAGTCCTTGTGGAGGTTCGACGATGAAACTGGAAGGAAAGGTGGTGATCGCACAGGGCGGAGGCCCCACGGCGGTCATAAATCAATCATTGGTGGGAGCTGCTTTAGAAGCGAGGAAGTTTTCACAGGTAACTCGCGTTTATGGAGCCCTTTACGGTGTGCAGGGCATTATCAACGAAGAATTTGTAGACCTTACCCAGGAAACCACACACAATCTGGAGCAAGTGGCAGACACTCCCTCATCAGCTTTGATGTCAACCCGGGATAAACCAGATGAAGAATACTGCAAAGAAATCTTCAAAGTGCTAAAAGCGCATGACGTTCGCTATTTCTTTTACATTGGGGGTAACGACTCCGCAGATACGGTGCGGATCGTGAATGAACAGGCAAATCAGGCTGATTACGAATTCAGAGCCATCCACATTCCCAAAACAATCGACAATGATCTGGTGCTGAACGATCATACTCCAGGCTATGGTTCTGCCGCCAGATTCGTGGCTTCTGCCTTTACGGGTGTTAACCTGGATAATCGGGCTCTGCCTGGCGTCTATATAGGGGTGGTAATGGGTCGCCATGCCGGTTTTCTGACCGCCGCTTCCGCCCTGGCTCAGAAATATCCGGATGATGGGCCACACCTTGTTTACATGCCGGAGCGTCCTTTCCACCGCGAAGATTTCCTGGCTGATGTGCAAAGGATTTACAACCAATATGGAAAGTGTGTCGTTGCCGTTTCGGAAGGGATCGTGGACGACAAGGGAGTGCCGATTATCACAAAGCTTAGCAGCAGTGTCGAGCACGATGCACACGGAAATGTGCAGCTATCGGGCAGCGGAATGCTGGGTGATCTGCTCTGCGACCTGATAAAAACCAAACTTAAAATCAAGCGGGTCCGCAGCGATACCTTCGGGTATTTGCAACGCTCGTTTATCGGATGCGTCTCGGATGTCGACCAGCGTGAAGCAAGAGAGGTGGGGGAAAGGGCAGCTCATTTTGCCATTTGGTACAATCTGGATGGCTCAATCTCTATCCAGCGCACAGGCTTTTATTCTGTAAACTACCAGCTGGAAAAGCTAAACGACATAGCCGGCAAGACCCGTCACATGCCAGATGAATACATCAATTCCAGCGGAAACGGGGTTACCGACGACTTCAAGTTTTACTTAAGGCCTCTGATTGGTTCAGGCTTTCCAGTGGCACACCGTTTGCGCGCTCCCAGAGTGGCTAAGCTCTTGGAGGGCAACTGAAATCCGGACAGGAAAAACGAGTCCTTGACATAAAAAGGCCTTTAATTAAGATGGAAAAAACAACAAAATAATAACTGGAGGAATGAAATGACTATCCATGATTTCATGGCCAAAGTCGCAGCCAAGAACCCTGGCGAACCCGAGTTCTTGCAAGCAGTTAAAGAAGTTGTCGAAACCATTTGGGATGCTTATGTGAGCAATCCCCGCTTCGTGAAAGCAAACATCCTTGAACGCATTGTGGAACCTGAAAGAGTGATAATTTTCCGCGTTCCCTGGATGGACGACAAAGGTGAAGTGCACGTACAGCGCGGCTATCGTGTTCAGTTTAACAGCGCTATCGGGCCTTACAAGGGCGGTCTGCGTTTTCACCCCAGTGTAAATCTCTCCATATTAAAGTTCCTTGGCTTTGAGCAGATTTTCAAAAACAGCCTTACAACCCTGCCTATGGGCGGAGGAAAAGGCGGTAGCGATTTTGACGCCAAAGGCAAGAGCGACGCTGAAATAATGCGTTTCTGCCAGTCTTTCATATCCGAGCTTTATCGTCATATCGGTCCCGACACCGATGTTCCCGCAGGTGATATCGGCGTGGGCGGACGGGAAATCGGCTACATGTTCGGAATGTATAAAAAGCTTAAAAACGAATTTACCGGCGTACTCACCGGTAAAGGCATAAACTGGGGCGGAAGCCTCATCCGTCCTGAAGCTACAGGCTTTGGTGTGGTTTACTTTGCCGAAGAAATGCTGAAAACTCAGGGCAAGAGCTTCGAAGGAATGAAAGTAGCTCTCTCCGGCTTTGGAAACGTTGCCTGGGGAGCTGCCCAAAAGATTAACGAACTGGGCGGAAAGGTTATCACTCTCTCCGGTCCCGACGGCTACATTTTGGATGAAGACGGCATCAGCGGCGAAAAGATAGACTACATGCTGGAGCTCCGTGCTTCCAACAACGATCGCGTGTGTGATTATGCCGATGTTTTCCCGAATGCCAAGTTCTTCGCCGGCAAACGTCCTTGGGAAGTGAAGGTGGATGTTGCCATTCCCTGCGCTACTCAGAACGAACTGGATGCCAACGATGCCAAGGCCTTGGTTGCCAACGGCTGCATCTGTGTAACTGAAGCTGCAAATATGCCCTGCACTCCCGAAGCAGTGGAAATCTTCCAGAAAGCCAGGATGCTCTTTGCTCCAGGAAAAGCTGCCAATGCAGGCGGCGTAGCTACTAGCGGTCTGGAAATGACCCAGAACTCCATGCGCCTGGGCTGGAACAGAACCGAAGTCGACGCCCGTTTGCATGAGATCATGAAAAACATCCACGCTGCCTGCCGCAACAACGGCAAGGAAGCAGACGGTTATGTGAACTATGTGAAAGGCGCTAATATCGCTGGTTTCCTGAAGGTCGCCAATGCCATGTGCGATCAAGGTCTGGTGTAAATATATCTAACAAACTAGCATATAATCCCGGAATTGCCTTGCAGTTCCGGGTTTTTGTTTGCACAGGAAAAATGGATGAGCGTTCTCGCTGGCAGTTTGATAACCCTGTGAGACACCGGGTAAACCATTCCGGTAGAGACACCGAAACTCCTTCGTATGGAGCTCCAGTGTCCTCGCTGGAGTGGTCTGCTAGCGTCCTCGCTGGCAGTATGATAACCCGGTGAGACACCGGGTAAACCATTCCGGTGGGGACACCGAAACTCCTTCGTATGGAGCTCCAGCGTCCTCGCTGGCAGTTTGATAACCCGGTGAGACACCGGGTAAACCATTCCGGTGGGGACACCGAAACTCCTTCGTATGGAATTCCTGCGTCTCGCTGGAGTGGTCTGCTAGCGTCCTCGCTGGCAGTTTGATAACCCGGTGAGACACCGGGTAAACCATTCCGGTGGGGACACCGAAACTCCTTCGTATGGAGCTCCAGCGTCCTCGCTGGAGTGGTCTGCTAGCGTCCTCGCTGGCAGTTTGATAACCCGGTAAGACACCGCGTAAGC
>Ga0302252_1001009_pt1 | contig 18592 bp, 14 predicted proteins | sample AAG_RA_Leu_MG_FD_193511 | JGI IMG/M metagenome (GOLD analysis project Ga0302252, IMG submission 193511) | Enriched activated sludge microbial communities from anaerobic digester in WTTP, New Holstein, Wisconsin, United States - AAG_RA_Leu | ecosystem: Engineered > Bioreactor > Anaerobic >...
AGGGCCGGGCAGAAGGCTCTCTATACAGCCCTGAAGCCCATGCCACTCGCCGACTTCCTCAAGCGGTACAACGAACTGACAAAGACTGAGAGCAAGGTCAGGGGAACGGCCATATTCCTGCTGAGAGACGTGCAGAACATATCGCCTTACATAGTCAACACCATATTCAGCCATAACATAATATTCGAAAACTCGCTGATCCTGTCGATTTCGATAAAGGACAAGCCTTTCGGAGTCAAGAGCTATTTCAGCGAGAGCCTGGCGCCGAGCCTGAGGGTCTTCGAGATCCATGCAGGCTATATGGAAATCGTGGATGTGGAAGAGGTGCTGAAAGACAACGGCATCTCGGAGAGGGTGATATTCTATGGTCTGGAGGACATCCAGACAGACTCTCCTCTGTGGAAGATCTTCGCATTGATAAAGAACCTGTCGCCTTCGATCGTGCAGTTTTACAACATGCCTCCCAGAAAGCTGCACGGCGTAATCACGCAGGTGAGAATCTGATTGACAGCTCTTCACAGGTATGGTACACTGAAAGTTACTGCCGGTGAGGGAGGTACTTAGATGCTCATTGAAGCCTATGAACACATCCTTTCACGCAGCTTCGTCAGTAAACGCCTTATCATTCAGCCTTTCGAGCCATGAAGGAAAACCGCCGCACACTCATTTCGCTGACAGCACTTCTCCTCTGCATACTGCTCTTTTTCAGCTCTTTCATATTCTCGGGAAAGGCCTTCTTCGCAGCTGAGATTCTGCAGTCAGACCCTCTCTTCAGGGGAGTCTTCAACTCGAAGGCGCAAAACTTCCAGATGGGCGACATCACTGCGCTGGTGTATCCGAGAGAGCAGTATTTCAACAGGGCGATGCACGAAGGGAAGCCGAGCCTCTGGGATCCGCATCTGTTCTGCGGATTCCCTTACCTGACTGACAGCCGGACAGGAATATTCTACCCTCCGAGGATGGCGCTGCACAGGCTTTTTCCGGTTGAGACGGCCCTTTCGCTGCTGATGATGCTGCATCTGTTCATGGCAGGGGCAGGGATGTTTGCGCTGGCCCGCTCTTTCAATCACAGCCACAGGGCATCGCTCCTTGCAGCGATAATATGGGCATTCAGCGGCACATCGACGAGCTGGCTGGAGTTTACAGAGGTGCTGTATGTCAGCGCGTTCTTCCCCTGGATAGTCCTGTTCGTCAGGAAGAGCTTCATGCGGAGCAGCCTTATCTCTGCAGCAGCGGCAGGCGTACTGCTTGGGCTCTATCATCTGGTCGCGCAACTCCAGTTCTCGATGTACATGATATTTTTTCTCATCGCATACGCATTATATGCGCTCGCGGTAAGGGAAGCAGGGTTGAGGACGGTGCTGCTGTCCACATTGACAGTAATCTTCTTTGCGGAAGGCATATCGGCAGTGCAGATGCTGCCTGCCTTCCAGATGCTCGGCGAGGCTCAGCGCGTCACATTCACATGGAAGGAGATCGTAGACTCTTACTCAGTGCCTTTCTGGTCATTGCCGCTGCTCTTCATATGTCCTGATATAATGGGGAATCCGGCCCTCGGCATTCACTTCTTCCCGAGAGGTGAAGTGATGTACCACGAGATATGCTTCTATACCGGAATAATCTCGATCCCGCTCGCAGCGGCAGCGGCGGCCGGAGGCTCGAGGCTGTCGAAGCTGCTCGTGATTATAATCGCCGTCTCATGGCTCTGCGCATCGGCCACGCCCTTCTACCGGCCGTTTTTTACCTTCTTCCCGATGCTGAACAAGATGATCCCGGGAAGGATCGTCTACCTCGTCACATTCGCGATGGCTCTGCTCGCCACCATGGGCCTCGACGCCCTGTCAGGCTCGGAGAGAGCCAGGAAGGCTTTCCGCGCTGCATCGGGATTCATTGTGCTCTTCTACGCAGCCCTGTTCGGAATCACCTTTCTCCTTCAGCACGATCCGAGGATATTCATGACCTGGCTCTCTGCCGCCCTTCCGCATGTGCAGTATCCCTTTCAGTCCATGAAAGGCCAGGCCATGTACGTGGAATATGTGCAGGCAGTGCTGTCATATTACAATCCTCTCAACCTCTGGCTCTTCCTTCCGGCTCTGCTCGTTCTGACAGTTTCAGCCATTTCTGCTCTTGGCAGGAGGGCTTACCTGTCTCCGGGATTCCTGGAGCGGGCCATAGTGGTCTTCACCACAGTCGAGCTGCTCCTGTTCGGCCTCAGGTTCCTCCCTGTGACTGCCAGGGAGATTCCTTCACATCCTCCCCACATCGCTTTTCTCGAAGGCAGGGAGAAGCCGTTCAGGGTGCTCAACCTCACAGGCTCGAAATTGAACAACCTGTTTTCGGTTTTCGATATCGATACGGTGCAGGGGAGCCTGTCCATGTACCCGAGGCTTTACCAGATGCTGATGAACGCAGTCGAGACAGGCTTTCAGAGAGACTTTTCGGTCGTCTTCGGCAACTCTATAGAGCTGACAGACTACCGCTCGCCTGTTTTCGACATGCTCAACGTGCGCTACGTCATAATGCCTCCGGACAGAGCCGCAGGACCCGGCCTCACGAAAATCTATGACGGCACCGTGGCGATCTATCAGAAAGTGAGTGCTCTTCCAAGGGCATGGCTCGTCAAGCGGATAGAAGTCGCAGGCGATGACGACGCGATTAGACAAATGACCTCAGGCTCCTTTTCTCCGCGGGATCTGGCCTATGTGTCTGAAAGCCCTTCCTTTCCGCCGGATACTGAGGCCGCCCCGGACGATGAATCGGTCGAGATAGCGTCATACAGGCCTGATGAGATGTTTATTGATATCAGATGCAGAGAAAAAAGTCTTCTCGTGATATCAGATGTCTATCACTCTGGATGGAAGGCGACTGTCGATGGGCGAAGGGCAGCCATCGTCAGGACAGACTATGCGCTGCGCGGCATTGCAGTCAGCAGGGGCATTCATAGCGTGGAGCTGAGGTTCAGGCCTGATTCCGTTCGAACCGGCCTCACCGTCACGCTGCTCTTCACATCCGCGGCATTCGCGCTTCTCGCATATGCAGTGACAGTCAGAATCAGGAGGCCCGGAAGTTGATCGTGAATGCGATGAAGAGATCGAAGGCGCCGGTGACGAACAGGCATATGGCGGTGAAGACGAGCCTTGTGAAAGCCCTGATCTGAAGGACTATGAACGCCTCCTCCGAGCACACCATCACCAGAAGCGGCAGCTTCTTGACAGACTGCACAGGAGACGAAGGCTCATCTCCAGCCCTCGTGCCCATGACAATAACCGATTCGCCGGGGCTCAGATACTCTTCGAATATCTCATAAGATTCGATGTCGTCGAGCCCTGCCAGGGAAAGCCTCTTCTCGAGACTCCTCACCGCGTCACCGGTGAGCGAGCTGCCTCGAATCGTGTCGTGCTTTACTATGAAGCGCCCTCCCCTGTCCATAACGCCGACTTTTCCCGTCTCATCAGCCACGACAAAAGGCATTGAGCTCTGATCGCGGTGGACAGTCCTGAACCTTCCGACACCGATTCTCTTTCTTATGACCGATTTGTAGAACACGGCAGGCCTTCCGGAGAAGGGAGCCTCGAGGACGCGCGCGCCTGCCTCCACCTTGCCTCTGATCTTGACATCACGGCCCTCAATGGCTGCAGCGGAGGTGAATCTGCGGCGCAGGTATTCCCGCTTCAGTTTGTGAGCTGTATAGGCGCGCTCGGCGAGAGAGATGCTGTAGCCTATGAATAGAGCGCCGAGAAGGACGAAGAAAATCTTGATGAGTTCCACCAAACCCCCTGGGTATAAAGAGGGGCCGCCCTTGAATCCGGGAGGCCCCTCAAAAAGTGGGGACAGTTAACTGCTTTTCAAAAAGCCGGTGCCGCCTGCCGTTGTCGGGGCAGAAAGCAGAGGCGGCTTGTCACTACTGGTAAAAGCAGGCCTCTGTCTCTGGCTCCTACACATTGACCCGGCTTGCCTTATAGCTTTCATGGAGCTTCGTGAAGTTATCCTTGAGCGCTTCATAGAGGGCCTTGCTGTCCTCATCCTTCCAGGGCTTGCTCCTCACGAACGAGGTCAGATCATTCCTGTTGTCAAAGCGCTGCACAGGGAGGTAGTAGGCCTTCTCGGGCCGCTGCACCTTGATGAATCCAGGCCTGTCGCTCTGCTGGATCATATACTCCATGTCGTCGCATCCATACTCTTTCATCATTACCTCGATAGGCACGCAGTGCGCGAGGATGCTCCCGGGATCGTTCGGGTCTTCCCTCTCCTGATTCTTGCGTCTTGAATCTGCCGGAGTGACCCAGACATAGAGAATTGCCGCTCTCTCGAGTATCTTCGGCGACAGCAGCGACAGATTATATTCATATCCATATGGGATCGGCATCGACGAGCCATCCGCTCCGCCTCTTGCGAACTCCACGACGAGCGTGGCTCCTGTCATATCTTCCAGGATCTCCTTCTTCCTCTCTTCAACCATCTGCCTGTACTCATCCTCGAGCGCCTGGGCGACTGTATCGAGGCTCTTCTTCTCGATCAGCGCCGCATCGCCCTTGAAGAATATGGGCTCAGCATTGAGGCGTACCCTTGCATCGTCGAAGCGCTTCATCAGGCCGATCACACTGTCGTCCCTGTGGCCTTTCTTCTCGATGAGGCTTTCATAGTCGTCAGACAGCAGAAGAGTCAGCACGCCCCATGAGAGAGGGTCTTTGAAAGTCTTGTCCGGCGCGTGAAAGAATACATAATCGCCGCCGATGTTCTTCAGTTCCACGTCTATCCGCCTCATCATGTGGACATATGGGAAATCATCCATCTGGGCGTCTTTCCCGAGGTGAAATATCTCTTTTCGCGTCTTCTCGTCGAAAGACTTGATGAATGTCCTCGTCTCCGACTTTCCGGAAGCAGGCAGCGCCAGAAGCAGAATAATGTCGAATACTTCTCCCATGGTTTCCTCCTTGCGATGTGATCGTTCTCTGTATACTCTTTCTTTCTATCGCCGGGCAATCAGTTCCTTCAAAGAAAGTTACCGCCTTCAAATTAAGAGGTTTTGAACAGTTATCATCCAATATCATATGCTGGGTATTGTAATCTGATCGGCATGCGCCACCATGAAAGGAGTCCCGCTATGGGCATACTGATAAAGAATACAAGCATAGACGGCAGAAAGTGTGATATCCGGATCGAGGGCGAAACGATAGTCGAGACAGGCTGCGAGCTCTGCTCCAGCTCAGACGAGATAATAGATGCCGCAGGGATGGCCGCGATCCCGCCCTTTGTCAACGCCCACACGCACGCCGCCATGACCTTGCTGCGCGGCTATGCCGATGACATGTTTCTGCAGGAATGGCTGGAAAAGAAGATATGGCCTGCCGAGACAGCATTGACCGAAGAGGATGTTTACAGAGGGGCAAAGCTGGCATGCCTCGAGATGATTAAGGGAGGCACGACACTTTTCAGCGATATGTACTGGTTCTGGCACGGCACGGTGAGAGCCGTCAGCGAGATGGGGCTCCGGGCGGTGATAAGCCCGGTTTTCATAGACAGATTTGACAGCGCCATGGCGCGCCGGGAGAGAGAGAGGAACGAGCGCATCTTCGAAGAGAGCAGGGCTCTCCCTGATAAAATAAGATACTCGCTGGGGCCTCATGCAATCTATACTGTCTCGCCTGAAAGCCTGATCTGGTGCAGCGAGTTCGCGGAGCAGCACAGCCTGATGATAAACCTCCATCTTTCAGAGACTTCCGGAGAAGTGGAGGAGTGCGTCAGTAAAAACGGCCTCAGGCCGGCAGAGTATCTCGACAAACTCGGGGTGCTGTCTGAAAGGCTGGTGCTGTCTCATTGCGTGTGGCTCAACGACAGGGAGATAGGGCTGCTGAAGGAGCACGGTGTCGCCGCAGTCCACAACCCTGTTTCGAACATGAAGCTCGCCGTTGGGAGCGCCCTCCCCTACTCCAGGCTGAAAGCCGCCGGAGTAAAGGTGGCGCTCGGCACTGACGGCTGCTCATCGAACAACAACCTCGACATGCTCGAGACCATGAAACTGGCGAGCCTGCTGCAGAAGTATCACAATAACGACTGCTGCGCCCTGCCGGCTCCTGAGGTCTTTGATATCGCCACAAGGGTCGGGGCGGAAGCTCTTGGAGTGGACATCGGGGTCCTCGCCACAGGCCGCGCCGCAGATCTTCTGCTCGTCAACACGGACCTGGAGCAGATGACGCCGGGCCACAGCCTGATCTCCGATCTGGTCTATTCAGCCAACGGCTCATGCATCGACACGGTGATCTGCGCAGGCAGGATACTGATGAGGAACAGATACGTGGAAGGCGAGGAGGAGATCCGCGCCAAGGCCAGGGAGACTGCGCGAAAGCTCGCAGGCAGACTATGAGCATATGAAAAGGAGATGAGACATGACGCGATATGCAGGATTCTGTCAGTTTCATCCTGATGTGGAGACGAAGATGACCTGCTGCAGATGCCACATGTATATCTGCCCTGAATGCAGGAAGAGCATCGGAGAAGAGATATACTGCCCTGTCTGCTATTATACGCCGCATATACAGAAGCTGGCTAAAAAGGACAGGCCGACTCTGAGGAACTCGATCCCCATGGTCATGCTGATGGGGATGGTGTTCGCCGTTGTTCTTGCAGTCGGATTCGGAAAACTGAATGCCGTGCATCAGGGGAAGATGTTCTTTCTGCCGTTTTTCATGGGCGCTTTCATAGGCATATTCATCACAGTCGTGGCAGGCGCCAGGCGGGGCTTCGAATATCAGATGATTTCGCTGCTCTGCAGCGCGGTGTGCTTCATCCTCGGGGATTTCCTCTATCTGAAAGGATCCGGTGACAGAATCGGCTCCTTCATAGACTACTTCATAAGATTCCAGAGCCATTCAATATACTATTATGTCTCCATGGCGCTGGGACTTGTCAATGCCTATGCCATTCCTGCACAGCGGAGCCTGAAAACTCTCGGTAAGGGCCAGAAAGGCGGCCCGGACGAGAACATTTTCTGAAGGCGCCCTTAGATTGTTAACATTATGGAAACAGATAGTTTACAATCTGGAAACATAGTTAATCAAAATCAGCCTTTCTTGAGCCGGCCATACCGTGTTATAGTGTTAGTAGAAAGAAACAGATTCTGAGGAGAAACAGCAATGACGGCAGGCGGAGTCGGAGGAGCAGGAGCAGCAGGAGCGGCAGGCGGAGCCGGATACGGTGGAGCCGGTTTCGGCGGAAGCGGCGGCGGGACGGCCAGCATATCGGGAGTACTCGGAAGCCTCTACGCGCTTTCCAGCACAGAAGGAAACTCATCGACATCATACCTTCACAACTACGTTCCCACCAACAACCTGAACCAGAATCAGAATCAGAACACCACTGAAGACACAAACCGCATTCAGGAAGAGACGGACAAGGATTCAAAAGACAAGCAGAAGCAGATGCTTCAGCAGTCACAGCATCCAGTCGACCAGCTCACACTCAGCGACGAGATGATGGATGAGATGGAAGACGGCAAGGTACGCACCTCGATATGGCCTCCAAGAAGGACTTAAGTGTCTGCAGCCATAAATGGCGGCACAGTGCAGCCTGATCTCCAATGAACTACAGCAGATACCTCGATATTTTCGTATATGCGCTGACAGGCATTACAATATGTGTGCTGATCTACATGCACAGTTCCTGGCCATTCCCCCACCCTGCTGTCATGGCGCTCTTCACTGCGATCTTCTGTGCGCTCACGAGCTTCAAGATCAAGATTCCAAGGGTGGCAAACGAGATCTCGATAACGTGGCCTGCCACGTTTTTCGGCCTCTGGATCTGGGGTCCATGGATCGGCATCACCCTGCTGCTCGCCGTCCTGCTCTACATACTCAACCAGATAAGGCAGGAGTGGAGCCTCTTCAGAGAGTATTTCAGGGACTACGCCCTGTCCACTCTTTACAACCTGTCATACTGCTGCCTGATTACCTGCGTCCCGGCGATAGTCTATTTCCGGCTCGGAGGGCTGCCCGGCTTCCCGGCGCTTTCGCCGCAGGTGCTGGCCGCCTGCATCATCTCAGCGCTGCTGTGTTACGCGATCAGCTCCATACTGACAAATACGAGGATAGCCCTTTTTGAAAACCAGCCTCCGTGGAAGCTTTTCATAGATTACAGGAGCGAGCTGATGGAGCTCTCTCTCGTGTCGTTCAGCATAATCGGGATACTGATATACTGCTCGCTCGGATTCGTATATCTGCTTCTCCTCGTGATCCCGATCGTGCTCGGGCTCTACTTTCTGAACTTCGCCATCAAGGCAGGCACAGAAAGAGACGACATCAGCGTGCTGCTCCACTTCGCCCATATAATCAACTCGTCACTCGACAGGGAGGTCACAGTCGAGAACATAGCGAGGGAGGCGATGAGCGCCGTCAACGCCGATGGATGCGCCGTGTTCCTGAAATCACCTGATGGCATGCGGTTTTCGAGGCAGCTCGGACTCGGAGCATTGCAGAGCCTGACGCTCGATGACAGCCCTGAGCTCTATTCTGCGCTCTGCGGCTCGATAACGTCATTTCGCGAGAAAGTCTCATCTTACAGGGAAAGCGAGTCTGTCAAGTCACGGTATTTCCCGTCGATAAAAGGAGAGATCTCTGTCGCGCCTTTTCACCGGCAGCGGGACATGACAGGCTTCCTGCTCCTTTCGAGGAATCAGTTCGAGCGGGATCACAGAAACTTTCTGTCCATCCTCGTCTCGCAGGCATCGACAGCCATATCGAACGCCGGTCTGTATCTTCAGGCTCTCGACACATACGGGCAGCTCAAGGCCATTCAGGCGCAGCTCGTGCAGTCGAGCAAGATGAGCGCCGTGGGACAGCTGGCGGCCGGCGTTGCCCACCGCCTGAACAACCCGCTGAAGACGATCCTTAAAAACTTCAATAAGGTCTCCGGAGGAGTGGAAAAGACTGAAAAGCTCGAGAGGAGGCTCAACATCTCGCAGAAAGCGCTGATACGCTGCCTGGACATTCACGACAAGCTCCTCCACTATACCCAGAAGCCGGAAGCCGGAGACTCGGAGATCTCAATCCCGGAGTTCATCGAGGAGAATATCGAGCTGCTGGCCAGGCTTCTCGAGAAGGATAATATAATCGTCAAGGCGCGATGCTCGAAGTGCAGGCCCTACAGGGGAAACGCCGACTATCTGTCGCAGGTGCTGACGAACCTGATCCTGAACAGCAGAGATGCAGTCTCGGCGGTGAGCGGTGTCGAAAAGGAGATATCCGTCGAGTGCCGTGAGAGCGATGACCGCCTCTTCATCTCTGTGAGGGACAACGGGACCGGCATCAGTGACGAGGTCAAGGAAAGGATCTTCGAGCCCTTCTATTCCACGAAGGACATCGGGATGGGCACAGGCCTCGGACTTTCGGTCAGCCTCGAGATAATCAGGAGATTCGGAGGAGCCATCCACGTCGATTCAGAGGTGGGCAGGGGCTCTACTTTCACAATTGAGCTCCCGTACCCGGTGAGCGGCGCCGATGGCGGGAGCCAGGCGTGACATCCGATATCAGCTCGAAAGAAAGCAGGCAGGTAACATGGAAGTAAAAAAGACAGTAGAGGATCTGATCGAAGAAGTCGGGCAGTTCATAGACGAGAGGCAGTGGAGCCCCTATCACAGCCCCAAGAACCTGAGCATGTCCATCTCGATAGAAGCGGCGGAGCTCATGGAGCTCTTCCAGTGGTGCGACCTCGACGAGGCCCGGAAACTCGGCGAGAACGGCAGCGCGAGAGAGCGGATCGAAGAGGAGGTCGCCGATATATTCATATACACGCTGAGCTTTGCAAGAACCATGGGCATAGACCTCAGCTCGGCGGTCCGGAGCAAGCTCGCCAAGAACAGGATAAAGTATCCGGTGGAATCGTCGAAGGTTTTGACAGACAGGCTGAAGCCGTAGCTTTTAAATCAGTCTTGCGCTCCTCACCATCTCCCCTCACTCTCCACCTCCCCATTTTTCACTCTGAATTCATGGAAATTAAAAGAGACCCGAAAGGGTCTCTCTGTTATTCTGCGATACTTCTTGTCTAGTTCAGCTTTTCACCATCTATGCTGTAGATTGCTCCGTCTGCAGCCATCGAGCTCAGCGAGTTGAGCCCTGTTCCGAAGAACATCGTGCCCGGCCCGGCCGTATCTCTCATCTTGATATCTGACGGCATATCCACATCGCCGAGCGTCGCAAGGCCTGGATCTTCCATGAAGAAGCTCGTCGGCACAGATGAAACCGATCCGCTGGCCACCGTGCCCTGAGGTACGAATATCTCAGGCGGCCTCATCGTGGCGAACTTTTCGTCCGGATCCTCTCTGTACACCTTCTTTTCAGGTGCTTTGAACTCTCCCTTGACAGTCTTGCTCTCCACCTCTGGAGATTTTTCTCTTGCCGCAGGCGAGTTGATCGTCACTGAATCGCCGGCCAGCGCTGGAGACTCAGAGCCCGCCTCTTTGACTGGCTTGGCGCCGGCTCCGTCGAGCTGCCTGGGTATGTAGCTTATAAAGAAATTTGATCCTACATTCATTTTGTCACTCATAACGATCCCCTCCAGGTGAAAAGTCTGTACTTCCTCGCCCTAATTATACAACAACCTGAAAGCGGATTTCATCTGTTTTATGTTAACAAAATGTTAACATACCGTCATGAGCAGGCTGCTGCATAGGCTGGAGAGGATTCTCAGAGCATTGGGAGAACTTACTCCGATTATGTTTTATACAGCCTCTGCAGGACCATTGCACCAACAGACATAACAGCATTCCCAACAGCGAAAGGCGGTACACATCGTGCGAACAGAACGCAGCCTGAAAGAGATTACACTGCATATACCAACAGAAGTCCACCGCTCTCCGGCAGACTGGAGAGATCAGGTTCTATATCTGATACTGATTGACAGATTCTCGGATGGAAGAGAGGACAGGCGGCGCCTCTACACTCCGGAAGACGAGGGCAACGCGCTCCTCAAAGACGGAGGGGCGGCATGGAGGGCGGCCGGAAATCAGTGGCAGGGCGGAAATCTGAAGGGAGTCATGTCCAAGCTCGATTATCTTAAAAACCTCGGCATCACGACGCTCTGGCTGAGCCCTGTCTTCAGGCAGCGGGCTGACTGGACGGATCTGGACCCGAGCTTCTCTTTCGTCACATATCACGGCTACGGCATCCAGAACTTCCTGGACGTGGACCCTCATTTCGGGACGAGGGAGGACCTCAGGGAACTGGTCAGGATGGCACACCAGAAAGGCATGTATGTGATACTTGACATAGTGCACAACCATACAGGTAACAACTGGTACTATCAAGGCTACGAGGATTATGCGAATCTCAGGAAGTTCCCTTACTTCCGCCAGGAAGGCTACGGCTTCGGCGGCTGGAGAACGAGGGAAGGAAAGGGATTTGACGGAGCCATAGTGGGCGAGGAAGACGCCGTATGGCCTGTGGAATTGCAGAACGTAGAGTTCTACAGCAGAAAGGGGGCCATCAGGAACTGGGACACAGACCCTGAATACAGGGACGGAGACTTCTTTGAGTGTAAGGATCTGAACCACAACAACTGGCAGGTAATCGACTCGCTGATCAAGATATACCGATTCTGGCTCTCCTACACCGACTGCGACGGCTTCAGGATCGACGCCGTAAAGCACGTGGGCCTGGACAGCTCGAGGGTGTTCTGCAACGCAATCAGGGAGTATGCCGAATTGATAGGCAAGAAAAACTTCCTGCTCCTCGGAGAGGTTGCCGGCAGCGAGCATGTGGCGCTCCAGTATCTGCAGGACGCCACGACTCACGGCCTCAATGCGATTCTGGACATCAACGGCCCTCCGAGGGCAATCGAGAAGGTCGTGAAGGGCTTTGCGAATCCGTGGGATCTCTTCCAGTACTACACCCGCCAGTCCAACCTCCCTCTTTCCAGCCACAGGGAGATGGGGCGCTATCACGTTACGATCCTGGACGACCACGATCAGGTCTGGCGCTACCCTGAAGACGGGAAGGCGAGATTCTGCGCCGACAACCCGCATGTCGAGCAGGTCGTTCCGGCCACAGGCTTCCAGCTGACGAGCCTCGGAATCCCGGCGATATATTACGGCACCGAGCAGGGCTTCGACGGCAAGGGAGGGCCTCCATACGCAGACCGGTGGATCCGCGAGTGCATGTTCGGAGGTGCTTTCGGCGCCAGGAGAACGGAAGGCGTGCACTTCTTCGACACGAAGAGCGCCATATACAGGAAGATCGCCAAGCTCAACGCCATAAGGGCCCAGGAGCCAGCGCTGCGCTATGGAAGGCAGTATTTCAGGCCCATCTCATACGACGGCCGCGACTTCAGGTGGCCGCAGCCCAAAGAGCTGCTCGTCTGGTCGCGAATCCTGGCAGGCGAGGAGATAGTCGTGGCGCTCAACACGGACGTGGACCGGCCGCAGCGCCTCTGGGCGCTCGTCGAATCGGAATTACACGTGAAGGGCGCCAGGATGGAATACATATATGTGACGAACGGGGAAAGCCACTATGCCCCTCTAGATGTCACTGAGAGCGGCGAGTACAGATGCATTCAGCTGACAGTTCCGGCGATGGGTATGATAATAGTCAAGAGAAAAGCATAGCCATGAAATACAGGGGGTGGATGACCATCATCAACAAAATTGCTCTCGTAGAGCCTGTTTCCGACATTCCGAACATTTATTCTCTTATTGCCATACCGAGGCTGGGCCTGCCTGTGCTGGCAAACGTGCTTTCCCAGGAGGGATATCAGGTCGATATCTTCAGCGAAAAGATAAGAAAGCCGACTTTCAGGGAGCTCGAGAGCTACGATCTCATCGGAGTCTCCATCCTGACCAACTCGTCGCAGAAGGGTTACAGATATGCGGACCTGATGAGGAAGAGCGGCAAGACTGTCGTGATTGGAGGACCTCATGCAACATTCAGGCCTGAAGAGGCACTTCTGCACGCCGATTACGTAGTGCGCGGCGAAGCGGAGGGAACCGCCGTCGAGCTTCTCGCCGCTCTCAACGGCAGCGGCTCGCTCGAGTCGATTAAGGGTCTCTCTTACAGGAAAGACGGAGAATGCATCCATAACGACGACAGGGAGATCTCGGAGGAGTTCATAAATGTCCCTGCCGACTTCTCGCGGGTCAAAGGCATGGAACAGTTCAGAAAAGGAGCGCTGAGCAGATTTCTCTATACGCCGATGGTGTACACGACGAGGGGATGCCCGTTCAGCTGCAGATACTGCACAGTGATAAAGCTGGCAGGAAGAAAGCTGCGCTACAGGACTCCCGAATCGTGCATCGGAGATATCAGAAGCGCCCTCGAGGGCATCCAGGTAAGGAAATCGATAATGATAGTCGATGACAACTTCACTGTGGACATGAAGAGGGCCAAGGACATCCTGAAGAGGATGATCACCCTCGGCAAGCCCGACTATGTGCTGTACAACATGCAGCTCCGCGTCGAGACATTCAGCGACGAAGAGTTCCTGTCCCTGCTGAACGAGGCCGGCTTCGGGCTTCTGCACGTAGGCTTCGAGTCCATCAGCCCCGGCGCGCTGAAGGAGTGGCAGAAGAACATATCGGTGGACCAGATAAGGTTCGTGGTGGAGCAGGCCAGAAAATTCGGGCTCAAGGTCAACGGGATGTTCATAGTCGGCTCCGATTCGGACACGGAAGAGACGGTGGAAGCAACAGTCCGGCACGCCATCGAACTGGACATGGCGGTGCTGCAGCTCTTCATACTGTGTCCGCTTCCAGGCTCGGAAGTGAACGATCAGTTCACCGGGGAGAACAGGATCTTCACATACAACTGGAAGTATTATGACTGCCATCATTCAGTCTTCTTCCCGGAGAACATAAGGCCCAGTGTGCTGCAGCACGCCGTATTGCGGGCGAACAGGCAGTTCTACAGCTGGAGGAGGATGTTCATCGAAAAGGCCGCGGGAAACAGGGTCACATGCGGCATGGCTCTCAAACAGTCGGAAGGCCATCTCAGAGGCTACGTTGAAAGGCTCAGGTCCATAGAGGAGAAATACTATGGAAAAGACGGAAAGCTTCTGAAAGAAAGGCTCCGGGAAAACAAGCCTGAAGAATGCCCCATATAAAGATAAAGACGGGATGATATCTCACCGGAGAGCTCATCCCGCCCGCATATTCTTAACTTGAGCCTTTTGCTGGCATTGCCGCCGTCAGGCTTTGAAAATCATCTCTGTCTTTCCAAGCCTTACCTGATCGCCATCTTTCAGAGGCTGCTGCACGCCTTTGGCCATGCGCGCGTTGTTGACAAAGCTGCCGTTCGCGCTTCCCACGTCTTCAAATACAAACTGATTGCCGGATTTTATGACCTGCCCGTGCCTCCTGGAGATGTACGACTCAGGGTCGTCATCTGTCAGATCGACATCCGGATAGATCCCGTCTGCAGGGCTTCTCCTGCCGATTGTTATGACATCCTTGGCCAGCGGAAACTCTTTTCCGCTGGAGGCAAGCACCAGTTTGGAGCCGACGGCCGGCGGGGCCGCAACAGGCGCCTGGACAGGCGCCGCTCCTGCATCAGGGGCCTGCACGGCAGCCGCTCCCCCTCCGAGGCTTGCGCCGCAGTCTTCGCAATAGGCTTCAGTTGCAGCGTTTTCTGCGCCGCACGAGCCGCATCGTAAAGTACCGCCTGCAGTCATCACCGGCTGAACCGGAGCCACAACAGGAGGAGCTGAAGCCGGGGATGCCGCCGCACCGGGCGTTCCGACAGGCAGCTTCGAGCCGCAATCTTCGCAATAGGCCGCACCTTCGAGGTTCTCTGCACCACAATCAGGACAATTCATTGACCACCCTCCTTAACCTGGATAAGAATTTTTTAATTTGCTTTCTTGATGATATCCGCCTCCTACATGGGAGGCAGCTGATCGAGAAGCTGAGTGAGCTTCCTCGTTCCATATTCCAGCTTCTTCGTGCCGGCAGCTGTCGCGCCTGCGCCTTTTTCTATGCGCTGGGCCTCGGCAAGAGCCTGATCGGCAAGATCCTTGTGGCCGTGGTCGAGAAGCGTGGTCGCCGCAGATCTCAGCAGCTTCGTGGCCTTTGCCTTGTCTCCGGACTGGGCCAGCTCGAGCGCCCTCGTCTGCTGCCTGAAAACGCTGACAAGGTCTATCACGTTCATGACCTGCGGATTCACTATCGACGCCAGAGCCTGATCTGAAGTATAGTTGATCAGGATGTCCTGCGATGCGACTTCGTTATTGACGCCTGCCGACGGGATGCTGTAAATGACCTCCACTCTCGCTATCCTGTAAGTGCCTGCCTGCCTCGACGGCAGGATCAGCTCGAAGAGCGAGCTCTGCATCTCGTCTTTCTGCAGATCGCTGAGGGGAACCGTTATTGTCTTGTCCACCGCAGGCAGCATTCCGAGGTCGGTGATTAGCGGCTTTACCTTGAAAACGCGCCGCGCATCGATATCCTTCATCAGCTTAACCTTCAGCACAGGGCTCATCACCACAACGTTCTGGACACCCTGCAGCTCCTGGGCGAATATATTCGGGATATCTCGCGGAATATCGATATAGTATGACTTTCCGCGGCACGAGTTCGCTATGTCGATCAGCAATTTCTCGTTGAAATCATCGCCTACGCCGATCGTGCTGAAGGAGATTCCGTATTCGGTGGTCTCCTTGCACTTATCCTTGCACTTGTTCTCATGGAGCGTGAGGCCGTCGGTGAGCAGCACTATGTGGTTAGTCCTGTCTCTCGAGAAGTTCCTCTTGACTTCCTGGACTGCTGCGGTGATGCCTTTCAGCATCTCTGTCCCTGAGCCCACGTCCACCTGATCGATATTGCGGATCATCTTCTTTGCAGATTCCTTGTCGAAAATCTGGCCTGCCGGGATCAGCACGCGCGACTTGTCTGCGAAGGGGATAATCGATACTATATCTTCAGGCCTGAGCTGATCGATCACGTATTGTACGGCGTCAATTACGTATTCGAGCTTCTCTGCGGCATACATGGAGCCGCTTTTGTCGATCACTATGGAAAGATTCAGCGGCGCAGGGCCAAAGGATACATTCTGTCCTGCCCTGATATCTATCAAAAGATAGACCATCTTGTTCTCGCTCGAGACAAGAACGTTCTGATAGCTCAGCTTTGCATCGAGAATTACTTCACCAGCCACGGGAATCGCCTCCTTTTTTTATCTTTTTCAATACAACAGCGCAATATCCTTCTTGATACGCGCGATATCAACAGGCGGCGGCGGTCATGCGCCGCCTCCGACCTTCACTATTATCGCTGTACAGTTGTCGTCGGCGCCCCGGTCCAGGCAGGTCGAGATCAGCCTGTCGCAGATCTCCTGAGGCTCCTGTGACTCCCTGAAGAACGTCACCAGCTCATCGTCTGTGTAATACTCCCAGCAGCCGTCGGAGCACAGGAGGATCGTATCTCCCGGCTTCAGCTCTCTCGAGCAGGTATCCACCTCAAGCTCGGGATTGGTGCCGAGCGCCCTGTAGACGAGGCTGCGCTGCGGCGATTTGAGAGCCTCCTCCTTCTTGAGCTGCCCCATCTTGACGAGGCGGCCGACCAGCGAGTGGTCTTCAGAGATCTGCGTTATCGTCTCGTTTATGAGATATACCCTCGTATCGCCTGCATGTCCAACTATGAGCGTGTTGCCGTCGATTATGGCCGATGAGATCGTCGAGCCCATTCCCTTCCTTGATATGTCCTGCTGCGCATACTCGAACACCAGCCTGTTCGCCTCTTTAAGGCCTTCTGACAGGATCAGCTTTCCGCGCTCGGCCACGTCTTCAGGCATCAGTTTCTGGGTCTTCTGATAGATGTCTGTCGGCAGATAGCTGTCCAGCACGTACTTCGATATGGCTCTTATGGCCAGCGAGCTGGCCTTCTCGCCTTCCGCCTCTCCGCCCATGCCGTCTGCGACTATGAACAGAGAGCACTCTCTGGCCTCAGACTTTTCATATGCCACGAAGTCCATATAGAGGCAGCTGTCCTGGTTGATCGAGCGCACGCAGCCTATATCGGTTCTTATCCCGACACGGAGCGCCGTATCTGATGAGCCTCCTGACTGCGCTACAGGGACAGCGGGCTTCTCGGCCTTCAGCGATAAGGAGAGCGCTTCGCCCAATTCCCGGATGGTCTGGTATCTGTCTTCTATCTTCTTGCTTATAGCCTTCATAATCACCTTTTCAAGGGCCTGGTCGACTCTGATTCCGAAGTCCCGGAACGGAGGGAACACGAAGAAGTTTTCCCTCTGCTCGAGAAGAGGGGTCTTTCCTGAGATCAGGTTGTAGAGAGAGGCGCCGACGCTGTAAATATCGGAGCGGAAGTCGATCTTCCCGTCGCCTATTCCATATGCTTCAGGGGCCGAGAAGCCCGGCGTGACAGCCCGCTCTTCGGGAATCGCATCGATCAGGCAGAGCCTGTCGAAGCCGGTTATCAGGATTGAGCCGTCATCTCTCTGGAAGAAGTTGGAAGGCTGGATATCCCTGTGCAGCAGCTTCTTGTCGTGAAGCTGTGACAGAGCTGCGCAGAGATCGACTCCCCACTGGGCAACCCGCTCAGGCGGGAAGGGGATCTTCGCCGTCTTCATCGCCTCATCGAGGGATTCGCCTGTATAGAATTCGGTCACGAGCAGTGCCGTGTCTCCCTCCTCCGAGTAATCGAGCACTGAAGGCAGATGAGGGTCTTTGATCTCTTTCAGCATGTCCCACTGGAGCTTGAGAGGATTCGGCTCGTCAGGCTTCTCTTTTTCGAGAGGCCGCTCGTAGACGAATACCTCGAGGTCGCCCTTCGCCTTGTCTGTGGCGTGGTATCTGAAGCCTTTCCCCCAGGGCTGCAGAGCCTTTATGCTGAACCTGTTCACAAGCTCCTGGCCAATCTCCGCCTGGGATTTTGCCGGCGCGGCGGTCTTCTGCACATCTGCCGCGTCGACGAGCTGAGCTCCGCAATCTTCACAGAACCTTTCGTCCACGTTGTTTTCTCTGCCACAGTTAGGGCAATTCATGCTATTCCCTCCATTTCAGCGTCATCAGACTATTGACCATTCAGCCTCAGAGAGGCAGTTTCAGTGAGCCGGGATATGCGGCTTCAGATAGATGTACATCAGCGCTCCAGCTATGACAAGCAGCCACAGCAGCGATACCACCGAGCTGATCACCATGAAAGCGCTCAAAAAACCCCGCTCCTCGTAAGGGCAGGAATAAAAAAGACTCAGCATGAAAAAAAAACCCAGAAACCCCAGGAGCGGGACGAATGTAAGCAGAGTCAGCAGAAAAGCTGTCACATATGTCCAGAAGCCAAGCGGCTGAGTCTGAACCGTGACATTGACAGGCAGGACCATCTTCCTTCTGCCTGCCTTCAAAACCACGCTCCCCATGAAACGGCCTCCGTGCTTCAGAGACTGCGTATCGACGATCACGTCGACGACTGCGTCCCTCCCCTTCACAGATGAAGGCCTTGCCTTTATCCAGGGCCTGTCTGTCGATATGCTTCCCTTCACGTCTCCTGAGATCTTGAAGCTCATCTGCCTCACATATCCTCTCGACAGCGTTCCGAACTCCAGTTCCTTCGGATGCAGCTCAGGCTCGACGGGAGATCCCGATGGAGGCAGCAGGGCCGTTA
>Ga0302252_1001011_pt1 | contig 18494 bp, 15 predicted proteins | sample AAG_RA_Leu_MG_FD_193511 | JGI IMG/M metagenome (GOLD analysis project Ga0302252, IMG submission 193511) | Enriched activated sludge microbial communities from anaerobic digester in WTTP, New Holstein, Wisconsin, United States - AAG_RA_Leu | ecosystem: Engineered > Bioreactor > Anaerobic >...
TATCGAGTCAGCCCACAGAACATTGCCGAGAATCTGCTTCTTCAATGCAGAGCAAACGGACGCGCCATCTCTCAGGCCTGTCGCAGAGATATTGGCTACGAGAGGGACCTTTGGATTTCTGAACGTGTAAAGATCGAAATCATTTGACAGTTTTGCCGCTGCGCTCTTCATGAGACTAGAGTGAAAGGCTGCGCTTACATTGAGCGGGGCGATTTTTCGGGCGCCCATTCCCTTCAGAATCTCAGTCGCCTTCGCCACTGCGCTGTGCTCCCCGGAAATGACAATCTGGTCGGGTGTATTGAAGTTTGCCACTTCGACCACTCCTGTCAATGCCGCCTGGGCACAGGCTTCGCGGATGGCCTGATATTCCATTCCGATTACTGCCGCCATGGTTCCTGGAGCAGTTTCTCCCGCCTCGTTCATCAGCTCGCCTCTCCGCCTTACAAGCTTCAGAGCCTCCTCGAAAGTCAGCACGCCTGCCGCGACGAGAGCCGCGTATTCACCCACGCTGTGTCCGGCCACCATCATGGGGGTGATGTGCTCCCGCTCGAGCATTCTCAGACAGGCCACAGAAGTCGTAAGAATTGCAGGCTGAGTGTTGACCGTCTGCCTCAGCTCCTCTTCGGGCCCTTCAAAGCACAGCTTTGAAAGCGAAAAGCCGAGCGTTCTGTCAGCCTTTTCAAAGACCTCACGGGCTTCAGCATAGCCTTCCGCCATCTCTCTGCCCATGCCGACTTTCTGTGCCCCCTGTCCGGGAAACACAAATGCGATCTTTCTCATCATTTACCTCCTGTCCCATTCCATCTCATTACCATCCCACCCCAGGTGAGCCCCGCTCCTACTGCAGTCATCAGGATATTGCATCCCGGCTTGACCTTCCCTTTTTCAATGGCCTCATAGAGAGCAAGGGGAATTGATGCGCAAGACGTATTGCCGTATGACTGCAAATTGACGTACAGCTTCTCCCTGGGAATCTTCAGACGCTTCACAACAGCGTCGATAATTCTTATATTCGCCTGATGAGGAACGTAGAGATCTATGTCATCCAGCGTAAGACCTGCCTTTTCCACCACGATGTGCGCCGTCTCCTCCATCTTAAGAATGGCCGATCTGAACACCTCGTTTCCAAGCATCTTGACATAGTGCATTCTCCTGTCGACTGTTTCATGGCTCGCAGGGTTCAGCGATCCGCCTGCCGGCATATGGATGAGCTCAGTCGTATGATCACCTGCACTGAGGTGGAACGAGAGTATCCCAAACCCCTCCGGCACGGCTTTGACCACTGCCGCAGCGCCTGCATCCGCGAAGAGAATACACGTTGTCCTGTCCTGCCAGTCCAGAAACTTTGAAAGAACCTCTGCACCCAGCACCAGAACGGTATCGTACGTTCCCAGCGCTACGAACTGCGATGCGACAGAGAGGGCATACATGAAGCCTGTGCATCCGGCTTCGAGATCGAAGGCTCCTGCGTTTGGGATGCCAAGTTTGTCCTGGACTATGCATGCAGTAGGAGGAAAAAGCATGTCAGGAGAAGCAGTCGCACAGATGATGAACTGTATCTCATCGCGGCTGACTCCAGCGCTCTCAATTGCCTTTTCGGCTGCCTTTACTGCAAGATCGGAGGTGGCAACGCTGCCCTCTGCAATCCGCCGCTCTTTGATGCCAGTCCTCTCTGTTATCCATTCGTCGCTGGTATCTACCATCTTCTCGAGGTCGAAATTGGTGAGGCGCTTGGGCGGAGCATATGCGCCAAGCCCTACTATGCCTACAGGTCTTCCCTTGAACATGTCTCACCTTCCAGTATTGTCAAAGATGTTTGTAAAACAGATAAAATTCTATATACGCATTGCAATATAGAATTTTATGCGTCAACAGATATTAAAAAGTCACTTGAAAGCCTTTCATCGCGGTAAAGAGAGGCCCTTAACTCTTCTTTATCTCTTCGAGCTTGAACACTTCTCTGCCCTTGTAATAGCCGCAGGCCTTACAGAGATGATGGGCAAGCTTGGGCTCATGACACTGGGGACATTCAGAAAGCGCCGGAAGCACGAACCGTATATTCGCTCTTCTTCTTCTTGTCTTTGAGTGTGATGTTTTGTATTTTGGGTTTGCCACTTTACACGACCCCCTTTCAGGAAGGAAACTCCATATCTAAAATCTCTTCTGCTTAAAGAAACTTATGATTCAATATTACCTGCCAAAATCCTCCTCCTTTTCCGCCTCTATTCATCTTTTTTGAATTTCTGAAGCGGCATCAGCCTTCTGTCTATCTGCTCCACTTTGCAGTTGCAGGCCCCTGTATTAAGGTTCTGCCCGCAGTTTCCGCAGAGTCCCCTGCAGTCGTCGCTGCAGATCGGCTGCATCGGCAGCGCAGAGAGTATGTTCTGCCTCACGATCTCCTCAAGATCTATCTCGTCGTCTGTGTATGTGAATACATTCAGATCGGTGAGCGAGAGATCCTTGTCTTCATTTAATTCCTCACTGCCTTCCGGGAGAAACTCCTCATATATGTCGACCTTCAGCTTCTTCCGAAAAACTTCTGCACATCTGCTGCATGTCAGCTCGACATCAGCGTCGAGATTTCCCTGCACCATGATCCTCGAGCGGGCGTTCGTCAGCTCCACATCCACGCTGACCTCGGGTTTCTGCCCGATCTCTCTCAACTCGACAGGCCTTACATATGAAAACCGCTTCTTTGCCCCCAGATTCCCGAGTATATCCTTGACATCTACTTTCATGGCTGCCAACACCTTATCTGTCGCGGTTTTCCAATTCATACCGAGCATATGAAAAAGAGTTATTCATCATTATATAAGGTATCATCAAAAAAGTCAAATTTTTCTCCTGCGAAATTATTGTTCGGCCCCTCTTGACTTCTCAGGCACATGCTGCTAAAATTGCGGATGGAGAGTTGGCAGAGCGGTCGAATGCGGCGGTCTTGAAAACCGTTGAGGGCGCAAGTCCTCCGGGGGTTCGAATCCCTCACTCTCCGTTCAAAACCCCGTAGCCACAGGCGAGCGGGGATTTTTATTTTCCCTGCCTGTTGCGAGGCCCTTCAATGTAAAAGCCCACCGGCATATGCCTGGCGGGCTCTTTTGTCACATTGTATCGCGCTTCCGACTATTTGGCGCCGTTCTTCTGCAGCAGCTGTATCATATAGGCGTTCCTGTTCTCCTGGGCCAGCGAGAGGGGAGTCTTGCCGTCCTTTCCCTTCACGTTGACCTTCGCCCCCTTGCTGATGAGAAGCTGTGCGAGCTGGTACTGTCCGCCTCCTCCCACACAGGCGAGATGAAGTGGCGTCCAGTCGCCCTTGTTCCTGGCGTTCACGTTGGCTTTGTTTGCAATGAGAAGAACAGCCATGTCATAGAAGCCCAGGGCCGAGGCGTCGTGAAGAGGCGTGTTGTTCACCGCCGTGCTGCCCGCGTTTACACTTGCTCCCTTTGCCAGGAAAAACTTTGCGAGTTCGAGTGAGTTCTTTTCGACAGCGATATGAAGAGGCGTCGAGCCTTTCTGATCCTCCCTGGCGTTGACGAGCTTTGGATTCTTTGAAACATACATTCTCACTTTCGGCAGATCACAGCTGTAAACGGCTATCCAGAAATCCTGCGTTGTATTGGCGGCCCGAACTGAAGCTGCGGCTCCCCACAGCAGGATTGCAAGACATGCAAATACGGTGCTCTTTTTCATTTCGTTAAGATTCCTCCCTCGTTCTATATGAGAATTTATTGAGCTGCTTCCTGTATCGGATGCCTGACTGCCTTCCTCTCACAGCGCGTCATGCCGCCATTTCAGGCTTGAGAAGGATATGACTGACCCGGGGTTGGAAGGCTTACCTGTATCACTATTCCCGAAGGCTTTTTCTTCTCCCAGCCGAACCTTCCGCCATGGGCGTCTATGATCTTGCGGGTGATGAAAAGCCCGAGCCCCACTGCCTCGAACGACTGAATCCCTGCCTGCCCGTCGCCCTGGAAGGAATTGAAAACCTTCTCCCATAAATCATCGGGTATCGTGAAATGCTCGTCTACTATCTGCAGATGTACGTACGGGGCAGTCTCCCGCGACGCAGGCACGGCGAAGAGATTCACATGGACAGACGCCCCGGGCGCAGCATGGGAAGAGACTATGTCGAAGATATGCTGGATACAGTGCTCTATCTTGTCATAGTCGATATCCACCATGTAGCTCCCTGGCTCCGGAGCTTCCTCCACTTCAAGCACGAAGGCCAGATCCTTCTGGAGCATGTTCCTCCTTGCCACCTGGGCCTGCATTATCTCGGCAAAGTCCAGCCTTTCCATGTTCAGCTTCTTTATCAGATCGTCGTATTCGTTTATCACATACAGGTCATTGATCATCTTGCTTATGTTCGTGGCCTCTTTGTGGGTTATCTCTGCAAAATCCCTCATGACAGGCAGAGTTGCTCCCTCTATGTTCTCGAGCACATACTCTGCATATCCCTTGATCGAAGAGACAGGCGTCTTGAGGGCGTGAAAGAGGAGACTGACGAGCTGATACTTTGAAGCCTCCATCTTGGCGAGGCGCTTCAGATTCTTTTCAGTTTCGAAGTAAAGGCGGGCATTTTCAATTGCCACTGAGGCGACATTGCCCAGGGCCAGGCACATGGGCATATCCTCTTCAGAAAAGTCGCCTTCTATCCTGTTGATCACTTCCATCACGCCTATGGCTTTGTCCTTGGTCTTCAAAGGTATTGCTATCATATTCTTCGTGGTGACGCCTGTCGTCCGATCGGCCTTCCTGGAGAACCTGGGATCATTCTGCACATCGTTGATTATGAGCGGCTGCCCTGTCTGAACGACATGGCCGGCAATCCCCTCGCCAATCCTCAGAGTCAGCCTCTTGAGCGCAGTTTCATCGCTTTTTACCTTCTCATCCATGGAATCGTAAACCTTCTGGAAGAAGAGTTCCCGCTTCTCCTCATCTATCAGGATGATGGACGTGCTGTAGGCCTGCAGCACGTCCTTGGAGATCGATATGATCCTGCCGAGAAGCGTCTCCAGGTTTGGCGTGGTATTCAGATAGAGGTTGACTTCGAGCAGCTTTTCCAGGCTCTTCATCTTGTGGACGGGATCAAGGGCCTGGTAATTTGATGACGGACGTCTTTTTGCAGCGCTGTCGCTCTTTTTGTTCATGCGCGGTGATACCCCCTTGCAGGCATGGTTCTCTACTGTGCGGAGCCTGAATCGCTCACACTGAGAGCCTCTTTGATGAAGGCATTGAACGATGTCGTCTCCGGATCTATGAAACTCTCTATCTTGTATACATCCAATGTTTCCGTCTTGCCCTTCAGAGCTATGGATTCCAGTTTCTCGGCCTTCACGTGCTGCTTGACTTTCTCATATGCTTTTTCATTCAGCATCACCGCCGAGTTGTGAGCCTTGCTGACATCCTGCAGTCTCGATGCCACATTTACCGTATCCCCGATTGCCGTGTACTGGATACGATCGCCGTCGTTTATGAAGCCCAGCACAACTTCTCCGGTTGTTATGCCGACTGCAATCTCGAACTTTATCTGCTGATCGCGGAACCATTTGTCAGAGAGCAGGCTGACCTGCTGCTTCATATCTATCGCCGCTTTCAGAGCCGAGAGAGGATGATCCTTGTCGTCCTTCATCGCTCCGAAGATGATCATCTGGGCATCTCCCTGAAAATACAGCAGTGTTCCGCCGTATTTATTGGATATCTTTGAAGTCGATCTGTAGAAATCGTTCAGCACCTTCATCGCGTTTCTGGGGCCTATCGCCTCTGTGAGGGTCGTATACCCTCTTATATCAGAAAACACGACTGTGACTTCCTTCTGCTCATCCTCGAGTTCACCGCCCCCGTCGGTTATAAGCTCTTCCGCAACAGTCTCAGGCAGAACCTTTTTGAACAGCTCGGCGATCCTGTTCTTGATCTTCTCTTCTGAAAGGTATTTGTTCTTTGCGTCCTCATAGAGCTGGAAAGACGTTCTGAGCTCTGTCATGGCCTTGGCCAGAGTCTGCAGGATTGAATGATAGCTCGCCATCGTGGCAAAGAGAATCATCTCGTCCTCGGAATCGGGCGTGTTGTGCTCCATCGCCTTCGAAAACTCTTCCTCTGCGAAGGTGAACTGCCCCGCTCTCGCGTAACTCGAAGCCAGGTTGAATCTGGCATAAGGGTGATCCGGATAAGAGTCTATCGCCTTTTTGTACTCCACTATGGCCTGATCGAGATCGCCAAACCGCAGGTGTATATTTCCGAGAGCGAAGTGGGCGTATGTGTCGTTTGGCTTGACGGATAGAAACTTCTCGATACATTCCCTCGCGAATGTGAGGTGGCTCATCTTCAGATATGTCAGCGCCATGTGATAGTATGGCTCGATAAAATCAGGCTTCAGCTCGAGCACTTTTTTGAACGTGACCAGCGATTCCTCGAGCTGATTGCTTCGAGAAAGGGCTATGGCAAGGTTCAGGAAGCTGTAAATGTCCTTAGGGTTGCATTTGACGGCCTCCTTCAGCTCCTTGACGGCCTCCCTGTACATCTTCAATGCCAGGTAGGCCTCGCCGAGCTGATAGTGAAGATAGGCGTCCAGCGGAAAGAACCTCACGCTCTTCTCCAGGTTCTCGATTGCCATATGTATCTTTCCCTGTCGCTTGTATATGTCTCCAAGATGTGAGTAGGCGTCTCCTCTTGCATCGTCGATGCGGATTGCCTTCTGATAGTTATCTATCGCCGCGTTGAAATCGAATTTCTCCTCCGAGAGGACGCCAAGCTCAAAATAGGCTTCAGCGGAGTTCGGATTCAGCTCCAGGGCGCGCTTGAAGCTGCTCCGTGCAAACTCCTCCTTTGACTGCAGCCTGTAAGCCTTCCCCAGCTCTATGTAGATTATGTCCGTATTTGGCTTCAACGACAGAGCTTTCTGCAATACAGGCACCGCTGTCGAGACATCGTTCTGCTGAACGAGGAGCTGTCCGAGCTTGAAGTGCGCCACATAAGAGCCTGGCTCTGCTCTGGTGAGCTTTTTCAGCGCATCGATCGCCCTTCCCAGTTCCTTCTGCTTCAGATATATCTCCACGAGCATGAAATATGCCTTCGTGAAGTTGGGGTGCTTCGTTATAAGATCCTCGAGCTCTCTGCGTGCCATCATGAACTGATGGGTGACCACATAGGCCAGGGCGAGATGATAGATTGAGTGGATATCGTCCGGAAGAAGCTTCTTTCTCTGCAGGCACTCTATCAGCGCCTTCTTGACGTGAACAGCCTCGTTGAATTCAAACGGAAAGTTCTGCGGCTCTCTCTCATCAAAAGGCGTGGGATTGTGCTTCAGATACATCTCCCACTCGAGTCCCGCAAGCTCAGGCTTTCCATTGCATGCATAGGCAATGCCTGAGTAGAAATAGACTATATAGAGAGAGGGGTCGAGAGAGGTCACCTTTGTAAAGGTGGTTGAGGCCATCTGGTAATCCCGGGCTTCGCAGTACAGCAGGGCGAGATTAAACAGCGAGCTCGGGTCTTTGGGTTTCCTGTGTACTTCATCCTGGTATTTCTTGATGAGAAAACTGCAGTCCATCTATATTCCTCTAATCATTAAGATTTGAATTCAGCCCTGATCGCAATTTTCCTCAGAGTTCATGAAGAATAAGGACATAGCCCGTTCATACCATCAGTTTTTGCTTTCTGCAGCCTTCCGTTTCTCAATCCATCAAAGATAAGGCTGGCACACCTTTTCCATTCCGCCTGAATTAATGTTTCAGGAGCGCTGCGAGAAGGTTTTTTGTATATTGGATAGAAAATCTTGATAAATACTTCACAGCGAGAAGTGATAAATCCTTCTAACTGCATCAAATTTCCTGATACGGCCCTGAAAGAAAAATGGCAATGAACACTGGAAAAAGACATCATCCATATACCTGCAGAGCGATCGCTGCTTCAATCCTCATCGCGTCACTGACGATGTTTTTGATGCTCTCAGCGGCTCAGTCTTCAGCCGATGTTACAGAGAGTGAATCTCCTGTCATATATAACAGCGAGACGGCCGGCTTTTCCGTTACACTGCCTGCATCTGTGACCCTGAAAAACGAATCATCCGGTCGCGTTGTATGGAACTATGATGCCGGCGACGATCTCACCATCACGATCCGTCTGAACTATATTTATATCGGTGTGAATATGGATCCGGACGAGTATCTGAAGATACTGTTCGACTGCAAGAAGAACGAGGGCATAGAGCCGCAATGGAAGGATATAAAGGGCGGCAGGGCCTTCACTTACGAAGTGCGATCCGGAAAAACAGATGAGGATCTGATAAATTACTATCTCATTGCTATCTCAGGGAAAGGCTGGCTCTGCACAACGACCGTGATGGGTAAAGGCTCTGCAATGAAAAAAGAGCCGGGGCTCTTCAAAGATGTCTTTGATTCATTTGAGTACAGAAAGGCTCAGGCCAGATAAAGCCGCTATTTCTGAGAGAGCTTTTCAATCTTCTCATTTACAGTTTTGCGCGCCTTTTCGTCCTTTGTCTTTTCCCTGAACTGCTTGAAGCTCTCGACAGCCTCATCCTTTTTTCCGAGTGACGCAAATATCTCTCCCTTCAGAAGGTAGGCCTCTGTAAGATCCGGGTTTATCGCGAGCGCACTGTTTATGTTCTTGAGCGCCGAATCATGATAGTCCTGGCGGAAGAGGCATATTCCCACGAGAAACAGGGCAGCGGCAGAATCGCCTTTGCACTCGAGCGCAAGCTTTGCATATTCGAGGCATTTCTTGTAATCGTTCAGCTGGCGATAGCACTGGCCGAGCCCCAGATATGCGCCCCACGAGGGACCTTTCATCTCGAGCGAGCGCTGGTAGTCCCGCATGGCGCCCTTCAGCTCGCCTTTTTTAAAGAGCTCGTCGCCTTTTATGATGAAGTCCTCGCCCAGCTTTTTCAGCTGATTCTTCCTGTCAATCACATTAAGAACGACAAACACAATGCAGCCGGCTCCAAATATCACGAAGAGCTCGAGGGGCAGAAGTCTTTCCTTCCAGAGGTAGAACATGAAGAAGTCCAGCGAGAGGAGCCCTGCTATCAACAGCACAGTTTTCAGGCCTATATTCTTTACGAGATTCACTTATCCTCACCCCTTCAGACTGCTATCGAAAGATGAACTGCGCTACGAATGTATATATTGTCTCGACGTATACTGCCGCTATAACCAGAAAGTTTATCACCACGAGAATAGTAATGAGCCGATAGCCTCCAAACAGCTTCGTCCTGCTGTGAAAAGCCCTGTAAATCTTTCCGAGGGCTTCGTTTGTCCCGAGGAAGCGAACCCAGATGATATAGATTATCAGGGAGATCGGCCACAGGTAGTTGCCGATCGATCCTGAGAGAAGCTGGTCAGTCGACTTTCCCGAGAAGAATCTGTATAGAAATGGAATCAAAGGAATTCCCAGTATCAGCAGCAGCATGATCAGGGGACCGAGCGGCTTTACAGTTCTGGTGAAGCCGTTGTGCATAGCCAGATAGATCGATTCAAAGAAGCTCTTCTTTTCTTTTTCTCTGACCCTGGACGCCTTCTTATATGATTTTATGGCTTCCTCGAGCTCGATCTTCAACTCCCACGCAGTCTTTATCCTGAATGAGCTTCCGAAGAAAACGCATTTGCCCAGGATGTTTTTGGTCTCAGGAGATATATTGTCCCTGAGCTCGTCAATTGGAGGCAGCGGAGTCCTGCTCACATTGTGTCTTGTAAGCATTTCATAGAGACAGACTCCGAGGGCGTAGATATCCGTATCAGGCCCGGAATCTCCTTTCTTGTCAGGCGGGAAATAGCCTGTGGTCTTGACTTTTACCATCTCGGCGTGCTTGCCGATGCCTGGCAGCAGCGCGCCTGACATGTCCACAACATGAAGAAGATTATCCTTTCCCACTATTACATTTGCAGGCTTCATGTCCCTGTAGATGATGGCAGGACTCGCAGAATGGAGGTAATCGAGAAACTCAGCGAGCTGCAGGCTGAACTCCAGGGCCTGCTGCTCGGGAAGAAATCCTTTGGCCAGAAACCTGTCCAGCTCATCTCCCTCGATGAACTCCTGGATGAGGTAAAAAGTGCCCTGCGCGATGAAAAAGTCATATATCTTCGGCAGAGAAGGATGGGAGAGCTTCATCAGGATTATGCACTCCTGCTCGAAAAGCTGCATGGACGCAATATCCATATCCGAACAGGCGCTTCTCTTCATCTCCTTCAGCACGATGGCCTTGTTTATCTGAAGCTCGAGATCCTTTACCTCGTATACTCTCTTCTGGCCGCCTTCGGCAACAAAACGAAGGACTTCATAACGGTTGTTTATCACCGTTCCCTTCTGAAGTCTTTCTGCGGCGTGCTTGTCCATATATACCAAATCTCCCATTAGCGCTGAAATTTATCTGACTTAGTTTCTGCCCATATGGAGAAAATCCTCTCACGCCATTCACATCGCTTTTTGGGGATAAAAGTCCCATCATGCCCATGAAATTCAAGTCCGGGAGGAGATCATTTTCAAGGCCTCGAATTAAAGATGGCTTTCATTATGGCGGAGGAGCGATAACAATGGTACAGATGAGATTTTCATACTGGAAGGCTTCAAAATTCATTTACTTTATTGCTCTCCCTCTGCTGATCACCTGCTTCGGCGGCGCTGGCAAAGTTTCGGCGCAGGAGGCCGAGATCCGCTACAGCTTCATAGAGCCGCATGAAAGCGCTGTCTATTATCCGGGAGGGACTGTATACATATCGCTCCAGATGATCGACAGCCGGGAGCGAGTGAAGAGCGTTGCTTTTTATGTCGCGCAGCCCAATTCAGGCCGTCCCAGAGAGCCTTTTTTCATCGACAGGGACAGCCGGGAAGGCTGGGCGGCACGATGGATGGTTCCGCTCGATGCGCAGGAGGGGTGGTACCGCATCACGGCCCAGGCTTTTGACAGAAACGGCATAAGAAAGGGAAGAGAGATCTCGATTCCAATCATGGTGAAGAGCCCGCAGGTCAGGATGAACCTCACCACGCCTGTCAACGGGCAGAAGTGCTATGAAGGCCAGACTCTCACCGTGGCAGGCGACCTGATCGACCCGTCGCAGACCGCCAGAAGAGTGGAGTTCTATGTCAACACGCCTCAGGAGATATCGAAAGAGCCTTTTTCCACTGACAGAATGCTCGCCGATGGATTCTCGGCAAAGCTCAGGATCCCCAGAGCCTCTCCGGGGGAATACAGCGTGCTGGTGAGGGCTTTTGACAAGGAGGCCGGAGGAAACCCTCTCGCTGAGGCCAGGGCTCGCTTCATGATAACGCAGCCGGAGATGGGGTTGAGAATTGCCGAGCCTCAGAGCGGAAAGATATTTTATCCCGGCCAGAAGCTTCACGTCTACGGAGAGATCTACGATCCCACCGGAAAGATTAGAAAAGTGCGGTGTTTCCTCGTCAGATCGCCCAGGGACAAAGGCAGTGAGCCTTTCGCGATTGACAGGAATGTAAAGGGAAGCTTCAAGACGGTATGCACGATACCGTATGAGATAGAATACGGCAGTTACCGCGTAATAGCCGAGGCCACCGGAGATGACGAGAAGGCTGCCGCTCTGTCCCGCAGAGAAGTTGACATCTCGATAGAAAAGCCCGTAGTCAATATGGACGTGCGGGTCCCTTCAAACGGGGCATATTACTACACAGGCGAAGAGTTGTATGTTAACGTGGGGCTCGAGGACAGGGCCGGAATAGTGGAGCGCGTCACGATGGTGCTCTATCCGCTCGGGGATCCGATGTCTCCTGTGGCCAGCTTCACGGACAGGATCTTCACAGACGGCTGCGGGACTGTTTTCCTGATACCTGACAAGAAAAAGAATCCCAGACTGGGCCAGTATGTGGTTGAGATCGTGGCCAAGGACGGCAGGGGGGCTCCGCTGTGCCAGAAGAGCATTCATATCGAAATACGAGAGTGAGGTAGCTGTAGATGCCAGAAGTAGCGCTGATTGGCGGCACGATATATCTCAACAGCCAGGTCCTGGAGGGAGCCGAAAAAACAGAAATCGACACTGAGTTCGGGAAGGCTGCACTTATGCAGAACGACAAAGCAGTCTTCCTGGCAAGGCATGGCCTGGAAAAGAACATCCCGCCTCACATGATAAATCACCGCGCCAATATGACGGCGCTGAAACAATGCGGAGTCCGGAAGATCATCGGCACCAGCTCGACAGGGAGCCTCCATCACGCAATACCGCCTGGCGCGCTGATGATTCCAGACGACTATATAAGCCTCTGGTGCGGCTCAGGCGATACCCTCTTCGATCACCGGCTCGAGCATATCACGCCGGCGCTGGATGAGGATCTGCGCCAGACTATAATCAACGCATGCAAAAAGCTTTCCATCAGCGTGCTCGACCGCGGAACCTACTTCCAGACAAAGGGCCCGAGGCTCGAGACAAAGGCTGAGGTCAGATTCCTGCAGGGATTTGCCGACATCGTGGGAATGACCATGGGGAGCGAAGCCGCTGTCGCGCAGGAAGCAGGCCTCCAGTATGCCTGTATAGCATCAGTGGACAACTATGCCAACGGCCTTTCAGAAACTCCCCTTTCCGTGGCGGAGATCTACAAAAACTCTGGCAGAAACGCAGATCTGATTAAAGACATTTTTTTTGAGGTACTGACGATTGAAGGCTCCTCAAAGGAGGTTAACACCCCGAGGTAGAATCTTATTATTGTGACCCTCTCGAGGGTTGCTTTATCCTTCACCGGGAATAGAAAGGAGAGTGTACAATGACAAGAATAACAGTTCTGGCGGTATGTGCCGTGGCGCTCATTATGGGAATCATTGGTTCATATGGAAATGCCCTGGCGACAGAGTCGTCGCCGACAGCCTACATGGATGCAGCCAATCAGGTGATCAAGGAGAACAACAGGATTGATGCAGAGTTACAGGACGTAATGAAGAACGCCTATGTGACAATCAGGCCCGTTCACGTCATCGAGAGACTGGACATGGCGAACAAGGCAGCGTATGCCAACTGGCCGAACCTCTTCACGAAACCGGTGCCGGACAGATATGCAGATCTCTACTTCAACCTGAAGAAGATGGCGAAGCTCCAGATGAAGAGAACTTGCCTGATCTACGATGCAGCCTACAAGGGCTGGATGGAGGACAGGGACAAGGCCCGCCCATACAAGGAAGAGCTGAAGAGAGTGGAACAGGATTATTTCAAGCAGAAAAAGCTTGTTGAAGAGATATACGCAACCTGCAAATAAAGTTTCCGAGGCCTCCGTCCAAGCGTCTGCCTTTTTAAGCGCTGCGCCTGATACGGAGGTCTTTTGTTTTCCCGTAAGACCGATCCTGTCACGCAGAGCGACATGATCCCGGAATATTGCTGAATAAGGAATCTCGTATGCGATCCTCAATTGACATCGGCAATGTGGTGAAATCCAGGTATGAGATCGAGGCCCTCCTCGGCAGCGGAGGCATGAGCTCTGTTTTCAGGGCCACAGACAGTATGATGTGCAGGAATGTTGCGATCAAGGCGATGAAGAAGGACGACGAACTGCCGCATCAGAAGCCGGCTCCGCTTTCGAAGCATCCGCTGGGAATCGAATACACGATTCTTTCTCGCATTGTCCACAGGAATCTTCCTTCTGTCTTCGAGGTCTTCATAGAAGGAGACTTTGTCTTCCTGGTGATGGAGCTGATAGAGGGCCGGACTCTCGGTACAGTGATCGAAGCCGGTCTGTGCACGGACTTCGTCGACATATTCAGGATCTTCTACCAGGTCCTCGGGACGCTCTCGTTTCTGAACAGGCGGAAGATAATCTACCGCGATCTCAAGCCGTCAAATATCCTTGTCGTGCAGAACAGATACGTCAAGCTCGTGGATTTTGGCGCCGCCCGCAGATACAGCAGGTTCAAGAAGAGCGACACAGTGCCTCTCGGAACGATTGGCTTCGCCTCTCCGGAGCACTATGGATACGGACAGACTGACGAGCGCTCTGAGGTGTATACGGCCGGAGCGCTGCTGTACTACCTGGTTACCAGATGCAATCCCGCCGACAGGCCTTTCCGGCTCGATGAGCCTGTACAGCTCAACGCCTCCGTCTCGCCCAGGCTGTCGGACATCATCACGAAAGCCACATCGATGGACAGAAAGAGAAGGTTCCGCAATATGAGGCAGCTCTACCTTCCTCTCAGAGATGCGGCAGGGGAGATTCTGGGGCGGGAGAGGCTGATCTACTGCCCTGTATGCTGGGACATCCTCGAAGTGATTTCTGCAGGTGAAGTGGAGATAGACCTGTGCCGGGGCTGCGGCGGAATCTGGTGCGATTCTTCAGAGCTTCGGCTGCTGGAAGGCATGGACAGGGAATCCCTGGAGCCTGTCTCTCTGAACAGACCGGCCTGCGCAGACGATGGAGGCAGGGTGTCCAGATCGCTGATCTGCCCTGTATGCAGTGCACCGCTCCTGGTCAGATTTCACGGGAAGCGATCCGGGGTATGGCTGGACAGCTGTCCCCTTGGCTGCGGAACGTGGCTGGATGGAGGAGAGCTCATTCAGATAGCGCGGCACTTTATGCCTGCCATTTCATCTGAAAAGAGATCAAAACCAGCCTCCGGCATCGATCTTCTGGCCGCAGGAGCTTCGCAGTGCATCACGGCCATACTGCGGTCTATAACAGGCTCAGATTGACTATATCGTGAGCCTGTCCTGCGCCGACTCGATGATGGCGGGAGGGTTCCATACATCTCCCTGCTTCATATAGCCTGCCTCATCCATGATGGTGGAGAAGCGCCGATCCTTTGCCGCATCCTTCAGAAAATTACCAACGCTCTCGTTCAGTGCTTTCCTGGCTGCCTCGACGCTGTCTGATTCGACCGAGATGTTCAGCTCCGGGCAGAGGCCCACAAAGGCGGCTCCCGCTTTCAGTATCATAGAGTTGAAGGTTATCTGCTCCTCCATTTCATACCTCCTTATATGCACGGCTTTGCCGTGGTCATTTCTGAATTTTCTCGAGATATTCGATTCTCCTGCGGACCTTCTGCTCATCCTCGGCGCCGGGCTTGAGCTTAAGATACTGGAAGTAGCACTTGACGGCATTCAGCGGCTGTGCAGTGCTCTCATAAGCTGTTGCCATATTGTAGTATATGTCAGCGTAGTTCGGGTCCACGATCGCTCCCTTGAGCCATATTCCGAGGGCGTTCTTGTAGTCCTTTATGCCGGCGTAAGCGAGCCCGAGGTTGTTGTATGCCTCCACGAAGCTCTCGTCCAGTTCGATGGCCTTCTGATAAAGCTCGATTGCTCTGGCCGAGCTGCCTTTCCTCTCGTATATTATCCCGAGGTTGTTATAGGCCTCTGTATATGTCGGATTCAGCCTGATGGCCGTCTCATAGGCGGTTTCCGCTTCAGCGAAGTTCTCCTGCCGGAAGTAGAGATTTCCAAGCTGGTAGTACGGCAGCGGTAGCTCCGGGCATTTTGTGATTGTGTCTTTGTAAAGCTCTATCGCCTTATCGTATTCCCCCTTGTTTTCATATGCCTCTCCAAGGCCGAGCTTGACCTTTTCATTATCCGGATTGACTTTTATAGCTTTATTGTACTCTTCGATCGCCGCGTCATAGTTCTTGAGCTGCAGATAGGCGTGGCCGAGATTTCTCCACATGTCCACCAGGCCGGGGTTCAGCTCGAGAGCCTTCTTGTACATCTCAATCGCCTCGGTATATTTGCCGTCTGCAGCATACACCAGGCCGGCGTTTCCGATTACTATTGCCGACTGCGGCTTCAGTGTCTGTGCAATCCTGGCTTCTTCCATCGCCTTGCTGACGTTGCCCATCTGGGCCAGGCATACTCCCAGGTAGCTGTGCGCCTCTGCGAAATCGCTCCTGATCTTGATGCTCTTCTGCAGGTAATCGGCGGCTCTGCTGTATTTCTGCCTGTTTATCTGGAAAAGTGCCATATTGAGATACGCGACGGGCTCCAGAGCATTATTCTGTATTATTTTCTCATACTGGGCCTCTGCGTCCTTAAAACTGCCCTTCAGCATGAGTGTGTAGCCTCTGTTTGACGCCGCCTCGAAGTAATTGGGCTTCAGAAAGAGTGAGTTGTCGAAGCATTTGAGCGCGCTATCCACCTTTCTCTGAGAGAGGTACGCGAGGCCCATGTTGTTGTAAACCTCAGGCTGACCCGGATCGAACTTGAGCGCCCTGCTCCAGGCCTCAAAGGCCTTTTCTGGCTTGCTGCTTCTGAAATAGACGAGCCCGAGGTTGTTGTATACCACATAGAAATTAGGATCGATTTTGAGGAGCTTCTGATACTGCTCTTCTGCCATCTTCCAGTCTCTCTTTGCTTCATAGATCATACCCAGGTTGAAATAGGCTTCCTTGAAGGACGGATTGTGTTTAAGAGCTATGAGATATTCGTCCAGAGCCTTGTCGAGCATGCCGAAGCTCTGGTATTCCATCCCCTTCGAGTAGTGCTCGTAGGCCGGATCCTTCTTCTTCGGCTTTGCCTCGCAGATTGTCCCGCCATAGAGGAAAAATGCCGCGAGAATAGTAATTATCAGTGCTGTTCTTTTCATAGATTCAATCACGACCTTACACAAAAAGGATTTACCATGAGTCTAAGAGAATATTCTCAAAAATCGAGAGATAACCCTCTTTTGCCAGAACATTGAGAGGTCGGCGGCTTTACAGCGATACTGGAAAGCCGGCCGGTGATTTTGCGGTGAGAAGATTCTCCTGCCTCAAAGCCCTGTAACACTCCCGGGAGGATGAGATGAAAATTGCCATAGATGCGATGGGAGGGGACAACGCGCCACATGAGATAGTGAACGGCGTTGTCGCATCCCTGAAAGAAGTTGACTGCGATATAGTGCTTGTTGGAAATCAGGATCGCATCCTGCAGTGCTTCAAGCACAAATCCCTTCCAAAGCGGGCCTCGATAACCCACACCGACCAGTATGTCGAGATGTTTGAAAATCCGACAACGGCTCTTAGAAAGAAGAAAAACTCGTCCATACTGGTTGCGGCGGGGCTTCTGAAAAGCGGCGAAGTATCTGCCCTCATCTCGGCCGGCAATACAGGTGCGCTGATGGAGGCCGCGCTTATAACAGTTGGAAGGATCCCGGGCGTAAAGATCAAGAGGCCTGCCCTGAGCGTTCTGATGCCCTCATACAAGGACAATACGATCTTTCTGGATGTGGGTGCCAACTCGGACTGCAAGCCTGAGTTCCTAGTGCAGTTCGCCAGGATGGGCAGCATCTATGCCAAGAAAGTCCTCCGCCGGGACAATCCGAAGGTGGGGCTCCTCAACATCGGCTCAGAGGAGACCAAGGGAAACGCCCTCACTCTTGCGGCTCACGAGCTGCTCTCCCGCACTAATGTTAATTTCGTCGGAAACGTCGAGCCCCGAGACCTCATGGGAGGCAATGTGGATGTGGCAGTCGCCGACGGCTTCGTCGGGAACATGGTCCTGAAGACAGCCGAAGGCACGGCTGAGCTTTTCATCAGGCTCCTGAAAGACTACCTGAAGAAGAACAGCCTGTCGAAGCTCGCTGCGCTTCTCCTCAAGCCGGCTTTCAGCGCACTGAAAAAGAAGCTGGACCACACCGAATATGGAGGAGCCCTCCTCTTCGGCGTGAACGGGATCTGCATCAAAGCCCACGGCAGAGCTGACAGCAAGACTATTCTGAACGCTGTGAAGCTCGCTGTTGAAATCGGGCAGCTGGACATAATCAAATGCTTCGCAGAGGAGCTCGAATCGGAGCCGACACAGGAACTGACAGCAAGCACGCCCTGAGATTCAGGCGGCGACGAAACTCCATCACCCGACATCAATGCCGTCCAGAGAAGACGGCTGTCATTCAAGCCGCGCAACTGAGACGTCTGATGATTCATGAGCTGCCTGCGCCGATTTCCGGATTGGCCTGGAGCATCATATTATACTCAAGAGAGCATAAGTAACGCCATGAGGTGATCAATGCCGTCTCTGGATGAATGCGTGGACATGATGACGAAGCCTTTTTCTCTCGAGGAGAAGATGAGCTTCAGCAACGCTTCAGTGTTCGGCGGCTTTGACTGCTACGTACTTCACTGGCTGGACGAAGCGGCAGGACAGAGCCATGACCCTGAGCGCCTAGGAATTCTCAGGCAGCTGGAGGCTCTTTTCAGCAGATACCGTCGGGAGGCACCGCCCAGGAGGCGCCATATCAACAAATCGGCCCTGCAGCTCATTGAGAGGCTCAGAGAGATCGGCTCAGACAGGGCCCGAAACGGACAGGCATCCGGAATGGCAGGAGCACCCGCAAGACCAGCAGCACCTGTAAGACCCGGAGCACCAGCAGGACCTGGAGCACCTGTAAGACCTGGAGCACCAGCAGGACCTGGAGCGCCTGCAATGCAAGGAGAACCTGCAATGCCCGGAGGCACCGAGGCGGCTTTATCGGCTCCGAAAGCTGCGGCTCCGGGAAATGACAGACAGGAAAGCTCCATGAAGATACCCGGGCAATGCAGAGCCTCCGCAGAGAAGGTCGGAAAGGCCATC
>Ga0302252_1001018_pt1 | contig 18438 bp, 24 predicted proteins | sample AAG_RA_Leu_MG_FD_193511 | JGI IMG/M metagenome (GOLD analysis project Ga0302252, IMG submission 193511) | Enriched activated sludge microbial communities from anaerobic digester in WTTP, New Holstein, Wisconsin, United States - AAG_RA_Leu | ecosystem: Engineered > Bioreactor > Anaerobic >...
GGTTCTTGCATCCGCTTACGCCCCTATTACTTCAAGAAAATCTACCCTCATGAAATCTGAATCAAAAGTTGCTATCTTTGTTACGCCATTATCTTTGCATGTGGCCACAATTACAGCATCTGCGGGCAATAATCTATAGTACCCTATCATCTTTAGCACCGCAGTAGGATCATTTGGAGATGATATGATCCCAATTTGCATCTTTTTTATAAATGACTCCAACCCTTCCAAAAAATTTATTGATTCCAAATTTAGCCCTTTCTTTAGCGCATCTCGAAGCTTGAAAGCCCTGCAGCCGTATATGCAGGAAAGGCCCACGTAAGCCACCTCTTCGAGAATGCCTAATGTTATAACCAGTTCTTCGTCTTTGAGCAGATTAAATATGGATCTAGCTTGCTCTATTTTTTCAGAGCGGGTTAGAATGGTGATTATTATGTTGGTGTCAATCAATACCGCCAGTTGTCTTCCTCCAGTTCGAGGATCTCCTCAAGAGTAAGCGGTTTCTTTAGCTTTACTATGCCTACATAATCTTCTAGGATCTTCATTCTGTCCTCTTTAGGAGGCTTTCTTACAATCTCATTATCAATTATTGATCCTGAGGCAGTCTCTCTCTTCAATTCTGGCCTTTGCATGATAAGAGCCCTGAGCGCATCCGAGATAACTTCTTCTTTAGAGGCATAGAATCTTGATCTAATTAATGATTTAATCTCATCTTCAGTGGAAGCCATAATTAACCTTCTCTATGATAGTGATATGATGATATTTCAAATCATCGAAGGCATTCATATGATCTCTTGCCAAATCCAGCTCCTCTATTTTCCAGCTATCCAATCCCAGCTACTAGAAATTGTGGCTGCAGTCGTCCTGGCCGCTGTCCGCCGGCAGGGCTGCTCGCCCCCCGTCCAGCCCGCTCGGGCGATTCGGGCCCCTTTCCTGCGCCTCTGCAAGCTCATGCCGCTGGGCTGCCATTCTCCAGGCCCGCCCGGCGCTTAGGGCGCCTGGCTCCTCTCGCGCCCTTAACCGCGTGCGGTCACCCTGGAAGGTGCGGCAGCAGGAACTAATGCCATCATTTTTCCCGGCACAACCATCCCTCGGCCTAGAGCTATCTCGGGGCACCATCCCTTTTCCATCCATCGTCCCCCCCGTCGGCAGGGCTAGCTCGCCCCCTTCAGCCCGCTCGGAGGATTCGGGCCCCTTTCCTGGCTCCTTACAATCTCATGCCACCGGGCTGCCATTTTCCCAGCCTGCCCGGCGCTTAGGGCGCCCCGGCCCTGGTGCGCGTTTACCCTGTCAGGTTCGTCAGCAAGCACGGATACAGTCTACTTAGGGAGTGCCAGCTAAGGCGGCAGCGAGGAGACCCGAGATTTCGCCTAAGTATCCGGCGAGGTAGCGAAGAGCATACAGGCCGGTCTTCTCGAACAATGAAAAAGGATCTGAACCTCTCCACCGGCTCAGATCTTCACAAATATCTGCATCGCCTCTTTCTGCTTACCCAATGCCAGCAGCACATGCATCTTGTTGTTCAGCGCCTGGGCATAGGCAGGATCTATCTCCAGAGCCATGTCGTAGCTCTTGAGAGCCTCGTCTATCGTCCCGTTGGCCTCCTGAATGAATCCCTTGGCATTGTGAGCCAGCTTATACTTGGGATCTATCGATAGAACCTGATCGATCAGCTTCTCCGCCTCAACTGCTTTGCCCTCATATATCAGAGATATGGCCTTTTTATATAGAGCATCCTTGTACTCGGCATCTAATGCCAGTGCAGCATCGTACTTGGCCACTGCCTCCTTATATTTGCCCTGAAGCTGCAGCAGATTTCCTTCCTTCAGCCAGTTGCCCTTATTCTTATTATCAAGCTCCGTCGCCTTGGATGCCGTAGCCGAGGCATTGACATAGTTCTTCAGAGCGGTGTAAGCATCAGCGATCCCCGACCAAGCCACAGCCTGGCTGTCGTTTATCTTGAGTGCGGCATTGTAGGACAGAATGGACCCATTGTAATCCCTGAGGGCCTTCTGGGCATTTCCCTTATGAATCCAGGCATCCAGAAAATTTGGATCTTGGCTGACTGCCTGGCTGAAATAGCTCAGGGCCCCGGTGTAGTTCTTATCGTTGTAGAGCTGGCTTCCTTTCCAGTCCAGATATTCAGGCTCTTCAGCTGCACATATGCCCGTCAATATAAACGCGCACAGAATTATGCTTATTGCCTTCAATTTCACTCCTCCTCGTCTTAAGATCGATATAATGTCACTAAAGAATTCAGCTGCCATCACTCATCTTTATCTTTTTCAGCGCCCTGGCGGCATTCATCCTCACATCACCATCGCCGCTGGAGGCAAGCGCCTGTAGCAGAGCCTCATTGGCCCTGGCGTCTCCCATCTCCCCTAGGGCTCTGGCTGCATCGGCTCGCAGATCATCTGTGGTATTCTCGTCCCTGAGGATTTGAATGAATGGCTCCACCGCGCTGCTTTTATTAATCTTCAGCAGCGAGCTCACGCTTGCCTGCCGCATCTCTCGGCTCTGGTTCTGAAAAGCCGCAATCAAAGGCTCAATAGCCCGGGCATCTTTTATCTCTCCCAGCGCCTCTGCAGCTCCCTGTTTTATCAGAATATCATCTCTTTCCAGCGCCGCAATCAGCGCATCTGCGGCCGGCCTGCCAATCTCAGCCAGCGCCTTTACCGCCTGGCTTCTGACATTGCTATCATCATCTGCCAGGGACTGGATAAGAGGCTCGACAGCTTGGCTGTCATTTATCGCTCCCAGCGCCCAGGCCGCTGCTGCCCGGACACCCACATTTGAATCTCGCAAAGCCTGGATAAGGGGTGGCACAGCCCTTCCATCTCCAGCCCGGCCCAGCGCCTTCGCCGCTCCCGCCCGCCTGCTGCTCTCGCTGTCCTTCAGCAGCGCCACCAGTCTATCAACAGCCTGCGGGCCTTCGATGGCCAGCAGCGCCAGGCCCGACGCCTCTCGTAGGCTTTGATTTTCATTGCCCAGCACATAGACCAGGGGCTCTGTAGCCCGGGAATCGCGCATCTGCCCCAGAGAGATGGACGTCCAATAGCGGGTATCATTGCTCCGGTTAAAGAGGGCCTTGATCAGAGGCTCCACTGCAGAGCTGTCATTTATCTGCCCCAGCGCAGCCGCTGCCTGCCACCTCACGCTCTCATTGCCGCTCTCCAGAGCCCGGATCAGCTCATCCGTGGCCAGCCCGCCCAGTTTCCCCAGCCCCAGCATGGACCACTGCCGCACATTCCTATCCTCATCCTCCAGAGCGCTGATGAGGGGCTCCACCGCCCGGTCGTCGGCGCTCTTTCCCAGAGCCCAGGCGGCCTGGCCCCGGATCTTGGCATCCTTGTGGCTGAGGTTCTGCAAGTCCTTGGCCACCTGGTCCTCAGAGGCCTGGACGGAAACAGCCACAGCCAGCAACATCATAGTCAAACTCAGAGCCCAGCCAAATTTTAGAATAACCATCCCTCTTTTAGAGATCCTCTTCAGAGCCTCAGCAGCAGGTCCACGGCCTCCTTCTGCCGGCCGGCGGCCATCAAAGCCTGCATCTTGTTGTTCAGGGCTAAACTCCACTTGGGATCGATCTGCAGAGCCCTATCATAAGCTCGAACTGCTCCCTCATACCTGCCCTGCATCTCCAGGGCTTGGCCCCGCGCATTGTAAGCCAGCTTATACCTGCCATCCAGGGCCAGCACTTGATCCAGGAGCTCCAATGCCCTATCTGAATTATTAGCCGCCATCTGCGATACAGCCTTCCGATAGATTGCATCTTTATAATTAGGATCGAGAGCCAGGGCCTGATCCAGCCTGCCCTCCGCTCCGGAGAAGTTGCCCTCCATCTGCAGCATAATCCCAGCCCTCAGCCAATGGGCCTTGTTCCTGGGATCAACGAGCAGCAGCTCTTCCGCCGCAGCCGAGGCATTAGCATAATCCTTTTTGGCCGAATAGGCATCCGAGAGCCCGGTCCAGGCCGAAGCCTTCCCGTCGTCCAGAGAAATAGCCTGCTCATAAGACTGCAAAGAAGAATTATAATCTCGCAGCGCCTTCTGGGCATCGCCCTTATGCACCCAGGCATCGGCATTTTCGGAATCATAATAGAGTGAGAGATTGAACAGATCCAGGGCTTCGCTGTAGTTCCTGACCGAATAGAGCTTGCTTCCCAGCTCATCGAAATACTGCCCCGCCTCCTCCCCAGCGCCAGCCGAAATAAGCAGGAATAGGCACAGAGCCAACTTAACCGCCCTCAACCATAATACCTCCTGCATTCACATGCCCGCCGCAATCTTCATGGCCTCATCCGGCCGGCCCAGCCCCATCAGAACATGCATCTGATTGATCCTTGGCTGGTTCCACCCGCCATCAATCCTCTGGGCCTCCCGGTAGGCATCATCGGCTTCTTCATACCTGCCCTGGGCCTGCAGGGCCAGCCCCTTGGCATTGTGAGCCAGCTTATGAGCCGGGTCCAGAGCTATAACCATCTCAAAAAGCGAAAGAGCGCCGCTGCTGTTGCCCAGGGCCAGGAATGAAAGTCCCTGGCGGTATATGGCGTCCTTGTACTTGCGATCAATCTCCAGAGCACTATCGTACCTGGCCGATGCCTCGGCATATCTTCCCAGCATCTGGAGCATATTTCCTTCCTTGAGCCAGTAATCCTTCCTGGCGGGATCAATTCCCGTCAGCCTGGCCGCGGCCAGAAAGGCGTTATCATAATCGCCGATGGCGGCATAAGCCTCCATAAGACCAGACAGGGCCGATGCAGAGTCGTTTTTCCTCTGCAGGGCCTGGAGATAATTCTCAATGGATCCATTATAGTCCTTTAGAGCTCTTAATGAATCTCCCTTATGCACCCATGCATCCAGGTAGCCTGGATCCTGGGCTATGGCCATATCAAAATAGCTCAGGGAATCAGAATAATTCTTGGCTGCATATTCCTTCAGGCCCTTCCAGTCAAAGTAACTGGTCTCCTCGGCGGAGCATACCGTTGCCATCAAGAGCAGGCCCGATAATAAGATGACCATCTTCAACGCCGACTACCCCTTTTCTGCCAGCCCAAATCAGAGGGCATACCAGAATCTCCAGAAGGCCCTGGCCTTCAACTGCTAATAATCTCCCTTGCCTGAGCTCGAAAATCCTCTCTATTGAGAGATCCCTCTTTCAGCCTCTTTTGGAGGCTCTCTATCGCAGCTATCTTGGCTCTAACTCTGCTGATGTGCTCTGGCTTCTCCAGCTCCCCTAATTTTTCAGGCAGAATCAGCCTCAAGCCCCGGGGCCCAGCCAGCTCCGGCGCTGCAGATTCAAGAATATGCTGCAGGGCTCGAATATTCCTTCCAGATTCGTCTATTATAGCATCCATAGAACCACCCAAATAGAGCTCGCTCAATGCATAAAATGGCCAAGCCTGCAGCAAAGAATGAAATCATCGCTGCAAAAAAAATACAAAAATTTACAGCTACTGCTAATAGGCCACCTCCTCTTATCATGTCTCTCAATTCAGATGGCGGCCCGTGGGATTAGCTATTAATTCATCTTTCCTTTCCGGGGAATGTTAGCGGCCATAAATAAAGCTTTCGAGCTACTGAAAATTGATTTATTTTGGCAGTTTATCTGCTGATTCTCTAGCATGATCTCCCTGGCAGCTTTGGCGCTGTCTTAAGTTCTATGTCATTTTTGGATTTACTTCTGGAAATGACATAGAACTGAAGCTGCCCCAGGCATCTGAGATAGAGAAACAGAAAATCCTGCCCATCTAAGTGCCAACAGGAAGTTACTTCCTGGATTTGGCAGGAATAGGCTCGCCCCATGTGATCTTGTAACCAGGCCGATCCTTGCTCCCTGCAGAGGCTGAATTCGCCTCTTTCTTCTTTAGTGTTTCTGCAAGAGCTATATTATTGGCAAAAATCCGCTCGTCTCTTTTGCGCTCCATCTCCTCCTCGGAGAGAAATACCGGCTCTTCCTTCTCCACTTCTAGTGCCTTTATGCACTTAAAGAGCTTAGGTGTAGATATCTCCGATAGATCCCTCTTTTTGAGCCCTTCATTTATGGCCAGAAGCCTTTCTCCAAACAGCACTATCCGCTTCTCTTTAGAGATCAGATATTTTTCCTGCAGCTCCTCGATGCGAATGGCCTTTTGAGTCTCAATCCTCTCCTTGAGTGCCACTGACATGAGAGAAAACTCCTGCAATGACGCGGGAAAGTTGCATCTCCATGGAGGCCTATCCTCGCTATTAGATCTATGGCATTTTGTCAATTATTCATTAGAATGCCATAGAACCAAAGTCCGGCTGAACCTCTCCCCAGCAATTTCGGCATGCATCAGCACATCTTATGCCAGCTGCAATTGGCAGGAGCAAAGGAATCCTGAACAGCATGAATGGCACCAGCCCCCCTAATTGATCTTACCATATCTACGGCGCCATAACCTCTGGTAGGGGCCCGATCGGTAAATCGATCCAGAATCGAATTCAATAGGCGGCGTTATCTTCAGCGGAGGCGAGTAGACCCAGGATTTCTTCTGCATGACCAGGATGATAGCGTGGAAATTCTATCTACAGCAGCGCGGGATCTTCAACATAGCGGAAGGAGCCCAGCCACAATCTCCTGGCGGGATAATCAAAACAAAATCCTTGCATTTCGTTATCTGCTTTCGAGCCGTGGGCCATCCGCAATGTATTACTCTCGCCCCCTACATAAGCTATTTATATTTTGAAGCGAATCAAGTATGATAACTTCATAATCTACTGGAAAAGAAAGAACATCAAGGATGCAATAAAATTAGATTAATAGCCTGGGAGAAGCAATGACATATCCGAAAGAGACGAGAGACAAGTTCATCGAGATGAGAGCAGAGGGCAGGACTTTCGGCCAGATCGCTAAGGAGTTGGGTATAGCTCACAACACTGCTGTAAACTGGAGCAGAGAACTATGCGATGATATCAGCGCTGCTAAGGCCTTCAAGAATGAGGAATTGATAGAAAAGTATCGCATGTACCAAGGAGAAGAAATTGGAAATGTATGGCGAGCGACTGCTGGCCATACAGGATGAATTGGCCAAGAGGGATCTATCAGATATCCCTACCAATAAACTCTTGGATATGCTGATTAAATGCGAAAAAGCCTTTAAAGCAGAAGCTGGATCCATCGAGTTTCTCACGGACGAGGACATTAAGCAAATGAAAGAGAGAAGGAAATTCGATCAACAAAATGCAATAGTACGTGAAGAAGTTAGAAGATCTGATGAGAAAATGAGGGCAGAATTAGGTATGTACTAAAAAATTCGCTTTAAAATTAGGGGCTCGATGTCCGCCTCGACCTATTGCTCTGCATCAAAAGAGAGGCGGACCCATTAGCAGCTCCTTAACTGCCATTGGTATGTTCTGATCTAACCCTTGCAGCGGCCGAGGTGGTGTGCCGCAGCTTCTCATCTATATCTACAGAAGTCCGCCGGCTGCAAAGCAATGCCCAAGCGCTGCGCCCAGGAGAGCCCTTAAGAGATATCAGGGCTTGATATCCAGTGATATGGCCTTCTCCTGCCTGGCTTCTTGCAGCGCTTCTTCCGCATTCATCTTGGCACAGCTCCCCAGATGCACATTCCGGGTAAGGCTTTTCTCCCGCCAGGTGGCCGTCCAATAATGATAAGACCGTCCGCCCTTTTTGGTGCTTTTGACCTTCTCCTGCTTCCAGATAGAGAGATCCTCCCGCCGGGCCTGGTCCTTCAGACTCTCTGCTTCCGCCTTAAGTCGGTCTGCCTCCTGCTGCAGCTCTCGGGTCACATGGCTGGCCTGGGGCAGGATGCCAGCTGCCTTCTGGGCTGCCATTGCCTCCCTGGCCAGCTTCAGGCCTCTTTTCCGCAGCTTTTCTTCTCTCGCTGACATTATGCTTATTGGACAATAGATGACGTGTCGATCGTTGTATCTATTTTACAATCTTTACAATATTACCATGCTTGCCACTAAGCGCGTAGCTGTGACCGAACCTGTATGGGCTGAATTATCAGATCTCAGAAGACCGGGAGAGACCTTCAACCAGCTTCTAGCAGAGATGATCGAACGAGAAAAGAAGGCTCGTTTGATCAAGCATCTAAAGCAGAATGCCGATGAAGGCGATTTCGTGGAGTTTCCTCCTTGAGCCGGAAGGTGGTTATCGATAGAAAGGTTCTGAAATATCTTTCAGAGCTCCCGGAAAAGAGCCAGCGGCTCATTAAAGGTGACCACTCCCCGGCCTAAATGACCGGGGCTTCTACGGATTGAATGCCGACAGATTGTAGTCCCAATCTGAGTATGTTGATTGCCGCGTTCCAGTCTCGATCCATTGACAACCCGCATTGAGGGCAGTTGTGGACCCGATCTGAAAGCGATTTTTCAACTAGGATACCACACCTAGAACACATCTTAGACGTATTTCTTGGATCTACCAGAACAACCATCGAACCGGCACTTGCAGCCTTGTACGAGGCTAAAGTCACTAGCATATTCCAAGCCACGTCGTGAATGCTTTTGGCCAGGTTATGGTTTTTGGTCATGCCTTGGATGTTCAGATCTTCAAAGGCGATTAGACCATATCGATTAACTAACTGGCTGCTAATTAGATGAGCGAACTCATATCGTTTGTTGGCTATCCGCTCATGGACTCGCTCAACTACCTTAAGAGCCTTCTTTCGCTCCGGCGTGCCCTTCGGGGCTTTGGAGAGCTTTCTTTGAACCCTGGCTAGCTCCATCTCTTCTTCTCTAAAGAATCGCGGATTAGCTATCTTCTCACCATTGGATAGGGTAGCGAAGCTTTCCAAACCAACATCTACGCCAACCAGAGAGCCATCTTTCCAGGGTGGTCTGGGTAGATCTTCAACGTCAACTGAAAAACATGCATACCATTTCCCGGTTGCTGCTCGGCGAACAGTTAGCCGTTTGATCTTGCCTTCTATGGGCCGGTGGAGTTTGATCTTGATATCTCCGATCTTAGAGAGGTGGAGCTTTCCATCTTTGAGTTTGAATCCCATCTGAGGATATGTGAATGAATCATACCATCCTTTACCTCTGAAACGAGGATATCCCGGCTTCTCGCCCGACTTAACTCGCCTGAAGAAAGCCTTGAAAGCCAAATCAACCCGCTCCTGGACGTTTTGAAGAGTTTGCGAAAATACCTCATTCAGTTCTGGCTTATCGACCTTCCAGGCGGGGAGGAGATTATGGGTTTCATACTTGGATGCAGATCTGTCTTCCTTTCTGTAGGCATCCTTTCGATATGCTAGAGTCTGGTTATAGGTCCATCTGCAAAGCTCTAGGGTCCGGTTCATCTTAGACCGTTGGGACTTTGTTGGATAGAGTCTATACTTGAACGCTTTAAGCATATTGATATCTATTTATGCTGTTATGGTATTTAAGTATTGTTAGCATAAAACAGCGGGGTACGATTCATCCCCGCCCTAAACTCACATGATCCTTAAGGCTCATACGTGGCCGATGAAAAACCTGACATCTGAGACGCACCATTTCTCAGCTGATATGGGCAGTGAAGGCAGTCGCCCTTTTGGGACCAATGATCCTGTGCCCTAAACTTGCCAATAATCCCGCGAATACGGGGCTGCGTCATCGAACGCGTATGGGAAATTGCCCCTCTGTGAGGGATTAACCATCTGCCCATATTAGGATAGAGACCATATATGGGAAAACGAAAGAATAGAGTTTGCGGAGCCGATGTCCATAAAGATATCATAGTTGCCACGATCCCAGACTCTGATGATACAGAATTCCAGGAAAAGTTTGGTACGACCTCGATAGAGCTAGGGAGATTCAGGGAATGGCTCATCGCCCATAATTGTGAACAGGTAGCCTTCGAAGCTACTGGAGTTTACTGGTTTCCCGTCTACGATGCTCTAAGTCCCTCTATTGATACCATTGTGGCGAATCCCTGGATGATAAAAGGTATCCCTAGGAATAAATCAGATACTCTTGACTCCAAGTGGATTGCAGGCAACTGCTTGGATGGCAAAATTAAGAGGTCAAGAGTGCTACCCAAAGATGGTAGAGACCTGAGGACTTTGACTCGCGCCAGATCGGCATATACCAAGACTCGAACACAGCTAAGGAATAGAATTCACAAGTATCTGGGCCTTTGCGGTATTACGCTGAGTTCTTACATCTCAGATATCTTCGGGAAATCCGGCAGACATATCTTAGCCGGCCTAATTGAATCTAAGGATATAGATACAATTATGGACGGCATACCTTCTGGAAAAGTCAAGAAAAAACAAGAGTCTATTAAAGCATCTCTTGGAAATGGTCTTGATGACGTTTCAAGGATGCTCATTAGGGATACGCTCGAACTCTTGGATCATCTGGAAGAGACGATAAATGGTACAAGCCTGAAAATACTTGGCAGACTTCAGGAAAAAGCCAAAGATCTAGCAATCGTCATGTCAGTTCCCGGAATTGGATTTGTTTCGGCCTCGATTATTTTGGCAGAGATAGGAGATTATCATGATTTCCAAACGCCAGAACAATTGGTAAAATGGTGTGGACTGGCTCCGGGACTCAACGAATCCGCGGGGAAGAAGAGCCCGTGCAGTATTACTAAACAGGGATCTAAGAGTCTTAGAACTATACTTGTGGAGATAGCTCAAGTTCTGGCTAAGATGGGCAAAAACAAACTTTCAAGGTTTTTCCATAGATTAAGGGCTAAGAAGAATTACAATGTAGCAATTACCGCTTTGGCCAGAAAATTGATCAGCATAATTTTTCACCTGTTGATTAATCAAGAGTTTTATCAGGAAAAAGACTGCACAACGGCTAAAACAAGACCTATAAAGAAGGATCTTCTCTGCCTATCCAAAGAAGAGCAATTGAAAGATGGTGTTGCTGCAATCGTAGATGCCTTTTATCATTCGAAGAAAAAATCTTCGCTAGACGGGGGTGTATAACGCCCCCATATCCTAATTGGTAGAATGTTTTTCATGGGAAAGAGCGGAGTTTTCTCTACCCCTGCGCCCCATCGCTATAAGTGCCATGCCCTTGCAGAGAATACCCTCCCTGGCCAGGGAGACGATGAGGAGCTGCTGCATCTGGAATTTAAGCTCTATCCATTGCATGTCGGGCGATCATTCACCGTTTTTATCAGATCTGCGAGGAGGATGAGCTTGTCAGGATCCTGGAGATCGTGACTATCGACAAAGCACACAAGCTCTACAAGCATTACTAGGCGTGAACTACCGCGTCCTGAAGGATGGGGACTTCCCGCTCCGTCCTTCGCAATCCTGCAAGTTAAATCCCTTAGCGCATTCTGCCGAGCTGTGCGCCCGGTTCCTGGTCCAGCGCTCTCGCCGGGATTGTAGCCTCAGCCCTGTTCCCGGTCTTGAAGGGCGTCCTTCCGCGGGCCACCTTTACATGACTCGTGGCGCTACCGCCGCCCGGAAATGCCACGATGCTCCTGGCGAGAGATCTCCTGGCGGCAGCCCACGGACTCCCCTGCCTGGTAGACAGCCGGCAAGCACCAGAAGCCGGTGCTTAATCGAAAAAGCTAGGCCATGTTCATGTCTCCGGTGGCTCTAGCCCGATGCAAAAATTTAATAAATGATCATGAATGTACTTCTATTAATGAATGCTCCTGGGCAATTCAGGGCAATAATCTAACTGAAAACTGAAGCCTATCTTCAGTCATTTCCCGGCCTGATCGGTATCAATGTCATGGTTATTATCTCCAGAAATTTCCGGAAACCGATTCAGCGTATCGTCGTGGTCGGAGCGATGTTGCAGAACAAGATAGGCGAACAGAATGAAATGGACATTCGACTGGGCAATCTTTGGTGACAAATATGATAGGATTAAAAAGATATTTTCTGGTTATAGGCCTCGTGGCTTGGCTCTCAATGTTTATGGCCGAAGCCGCTCCGGACCTATTTGTCAGCGAGTTCTCCCTGACTCCAGAAACGCCGGTTCAGGGATCGCCGGTAACTGTGAGGCTGGGAGTTTACAACATGGGCACCGCACCATCCGGCCCATTCAGTGTGCAATGGTGGCCTGGTGAGAACTACCAGGATCTGGGATGCAGCTGGGATGTGGAAGGACTGGTGGCACGGGGTGGAAGGATACTGACTTGCACCTACGACGGCTACCCCAGCTGGTATTCTAACATCAATACCAAGGTGGTAGTCGACTCCGGTGGATCAGTGGCAGAGAGCGATGAAGCAAACAACATCTTCCTCAAGCCCATCAGCGTGACCCGGCCGGGATTTTCGCATCTATATGGGAGGGCGATAATCGATACCTAAAGGCCATCAGATTGATCAGTCCCTGGGGATGGGGCCGAATCAGGATGGAGCCCGGCCCATCATCTCTTTTTCGAGTCTATGACATAAAAATTACTATTTCTAAAATGTCACAGAATCCTGGCCAAGATTATGACAGTCCGAGCGAGAAGGGCTATTCATTCCAGTCGGGAGCGAAAGCTGTAATCGAGGTGGATCTCGGCGATGGCACCAGGCTGAAGAGAACTGCCACAATTTGAACAGGATGAGATGCTTCCCCGGACATTAATCCGAGGGAAGCAAAATTTTTGCCGCTACTTGGCCAGGCGCAGAGCTTCCCGTCAACGGATCCAAGCTTATATGCCTGCTCGCGATTGTGGTCTGGCCAGAAGCGACTCTATTCCATGTCGTTATAAAAATGCCATAGAGCCAGAGCTTCGCCAGGCTTCCCGGGTTGCGTTTGGCCCAACCGCCAGCGAGATCGACTGCACAGCATGATGGAGTCCGGAATTCACCTCTGGGCAGCGGTCATTTTTTCCGAGCCGCCATCTACAAGATCACTTTGATGCCACTTCAATTACCACATCCGATGAATATTTGTTTGCCACCCCACGCCAACTGATCCATTCTCTTCCATCAGATAGATCGAATATGCTTGCGTGCTCTGCGCCATCGGGATTCATCTTCTGATCGGAGTAATAGGTTGTTCCATCAGAGGACTTTAATTTATAGCCAAATCGTTGATCGCTCTCATAAGTTCCAATCTCCCCTGTAATGCCATTTTGGGTTGTCGTCAGCACCCACTTATCATCAGGCGCGAATATGCCAAAATCATATAGTCCCGCTGGTTTGGTGATTACCTTGGCCCTGAAGATCCTTGGTGTGGGAGATGGATCTGAGCCGGGAGTTATTCCTACCGCATAGAAAGGAAATTCCGTTCCCATGCCACATTGACCATATGCTATTCTGCAATATCCGTCATCACCCCATGAAGTCGACCAGGAGTTCTTGACAATCCAGCATCCCGCTTTTTCATCATATCCGACAATGCATACGGCATGATAGCCCACAAAACTGCCATACTCCTGAGTGTATATTTTCTTGCCATCCACCCAGAAGAAATCCTCATAGACCGACATGCCCGTCATAAGCGGTCCCGTTTTTGATATGTGCTCCTTGGCCTCTGCAACGGTGTAGATCTTTTTCCATGAGGCAATTTTGTATTGAGGCGAATTGCATATGGTTGATTCCAGATAGGGACAGCATGCTTCAGTTACTGTGCCGGGCGATTTAGCTGCATCCAATATGCGGTCAAATTGAGAGCCTGCACTGCAAGAGCCTTTGCCCTTCTGAAACAGATACCATTCGCTCAGATCATAATTTCGAGAAGAACTATTAATGATCCATGCAGATTCTTCCGAAGCCAGGACAGCAAAGGCTACACAAGCACCGCACCCACCCTGATCCCTGACCGGGGTAACACCGCCTTTGTCTCGCCAATCCCAAGAGCTAGGATAGGAAATATTGATGCCAGATGCCCTCAGAAGAGATGCAGCCTCTGCAATATTCGCCTTATTTTCAGCCAATTCTTCGGGAGTTACAATCAGGCCAGTTGGATATGACTTATTGGCAGCTTCTTGCTGGCCAAGTCCAGGTCTGATAAGCGCTGATGAAGTGTCTTTTTTGCGCTCTAATTCTATCTCCTGCTTTATTATGTTAATGCGATCCTCCAATAATTCTACGCGTTCTTGACTGCGGCTGAGCATATCAGATGACCAGTCAATGGCACGAGCGGATTTGCCCATTTCATCTTCGAAAGCAATGGATGAGGTCAATATAGCAAATGTTAACCCAGACAAAAGCATTAGGAGGCAGATTCCATTTTTCCCGTTCATAAGCGCTACTTTATTGTCTTAAGATAAATAGTTTTTCTGTAAAATACATCTCGGCCTAGAAGGCTGGCGATTTCTGGCAGTGTTTAAATCTCCCTTTGTTCCTTTTTTTGGGATCTTATCCGCAGACTGGAAGGCCGCCCCATAATGGAACGAAGCCCTTTATGAACGCCATAGCTGAAGCTCATAGATCGCTCCGGGGTGTAGGGGTAGCGGAAACCCCGGTCTTTAGGCCGGAGTTGCTGACTGTGGCATCTTCAAGCCAAATCCCTCAGCAGCGCCTCCACCGCCATCTCTATGGCCTGGGCCGATCCCCCCTGAGGCTTCCAGCCCAGCTCCTGGATCTTTCCAATGGAGAGCAGCATGACCTTGACATCCCCCTTCCAGCCCCGGCCGTCTATGCCCCCTGTGTAGCGATAGCGTACTCCTTCGAGCCCCATCTTCTTGACAACAATATCAGCGATCTCGGTTACATCAACTGAGTCCATGGAGCCGATGTTGAAGACATTGACCTGCTCATGCGCATGCTTCACACAGTGGATCATGGCCTGCACGCATTCTCTCACCTCCAGGTAGGACTTCCTCTGCCGGCCAGAGCCCAGTATCTCCAACTCCCGGGGATCTTCACCTAGCTTTCTGATGAAGTCCACCAGCACCCCATGGGTTCCCCTCTCCCCAACGATATTGGCAAAACGGTAGATCCAGCATGACATATCGAAGGTATGGCAGTAGGAGGAGATGAGAGCCTCGCAGGCCAGCTTCGATGCTCCGTAGAGAGATATGGGCAAGAGCGGCCCATAGTCTTCGGGCGTGGGAATCTTTGCCGCTTCCCCATATACTGTAGAGGTTGAGGTGAAGGCAATCTTTTTGACGTCGCTTCTTCTCATGGCCTCCAGGAGATTGTATGTGGCCAAGACATTCTGCTCCAGATGCACTCTGGTGTTCTCAGCGCCCAGCTTCACATCCGGATTGGCCGCCAAATGAAAAACCATGTCCTTTCCGGCCAGAGCCTCTGGAAGCGACTGGGAAGAAAGCAGGTCTTCCTCCAGGAGATGAAAATTGGGATCGCTGCAATAAGGAGCCAGGAACTCCCTTTTTCCCGAGCTGAAATTGTCGAGAACAGTCACTTCATTGTCCCTTAGCAGCCTCTCCACAAGATGGCTGCCAATGAAGCCCGCTCCGCCTGTAACTAATGCTTTCATGTCAAGCCCCAAATCAAGAACTCATTTTCACGAATTATCAAGAATCGTCAAGAATAGAAGTCTTATCTTTGATTATAATATTATCTTTTTCTTCTATATCGCAAATGAGATCATTCACCTCTTCCCGAGTTAGCGCCCCTTTCCTGAAAAGAAGAAGCAGGATATCCCTTAAATCAATGGCCTTGATATCATTATCCCTGCAATATCGCACCACTCTAGAATCATTTGTCAGGAAAATTGCGTTTCGGTTCTTACTGAGGATCAATCCTTCCGCTTCTCCAAAATGTATTGATCTATTCTGGGGAATGTCTTGAAGCATGGTCCTCTCGTCTTGATTAAGCGAGATTACGGCAATGCTCTTAAAGATCCGTTCCGGAAAGGAAAAGCCGGCCTGCAATGCTCTCTGCAGTTCAGCAAATACCGATTCTGTTATGCATTTTTCAAAGCCGGGAAATGCTGCCTCCAAGAGATCTATTCTATTGATCTTGGCCAGGCAGCTTGCAATGTCGCAGTCCAGAATGACCAGACTCATAATAAGCCAGCTTTCTTGAGCCGCTCAAGACCATTACGGTTGCTTGCACCAACCTCGATCCGGATGGACCTTGAGGCCAGAAGTTCCTTGAACTCTTCCAAACATAGTCCTGCAATATCTGCTGCTCTCCATAGGCTGACCTCTCCATTTTTATACAGGTCCAGCGCCACTTCGATTTTCAATCCCGGTTTTAGCATCAAGAGAGCCCTGATAGCATCTGAGATTACCGCTTCTCTTGAATCATAGCTCCTTATTCTAACCAAAGAATCTATCTCTTTTTCAATTGAAGCCATAAATTATCTTCTAGATGATAGCAGCATGATGATATATCAAATCTTCCAGGCATTTTCGAAGCAACAGTTCCTTTTGTGGTACTCGCTCCGATCTCGTTTTTTGATCCACTCCGCAGAACCGATAACCAGCACCATTCAGAGCCTCAGCAGCAGGTCCACGGCTTCCTTCTGCTGGCCGGCAGCCATCAGAGCCTGCATCTTGTTATTCAGGGCCAAACCCCACTTAGGATCGATCTCCAGAGCCCTATCATAAGCTCGAATAGCTCCCTCATACCTCCCCTGCATCTCCAGGGCCTGGCCCCGGGCATTGTAGGCCAGCTTGTACTTGCCATCCAAAGCCACAATCTTATCCAGCAGCTCCAGAGCCCGGTCAGAATTATTAGCCGCCATCTGCGACAGCGCCTTGCGATAGAGAGCATCCTTATAATTGGGATCCAGAGCCAAGGCCTGATCCAGCCTGCTCTCCGCTCCGGAGAAGTTGCCCTGCATCTGCAACATAATCCCAGACCTCAGCCAGTAGGCCTTGTTCCTGGAATCGATGAGCAGCAGCTCTTCTGCCGCAACCGAGGCATTAGAATAATCCTTCCTGGCCGAATAGGCATCCGAGAGCCCGGTCCAGGCCGAGGCCTTCCCGTCGTCCAGAGAAATTGCCTGCTCATAAGAGAGCAGGGAGGAATTGTAGTCCCGTAGCGCCTTCTGGGCATCGCCCTTATGCACCCAGGCATCGGCATTTTCGGAATCATAATAGAGGGAGAGATTGAACAAATCTAGGGCCTCGCTGTAGTTCCGGACCGAATAGAGCTTGCTTCCCAGATCATAAAAATGCTGCCCCGCCTCCTCTGCCGCCCCAGCCGAGAAAAGCAGGAATAAGCACAGAGCCAGCACGACCGCCTTCAACCTCATACCCCCCGCATTCAGATGCTCGCCGCAATCTTCATAGCCTCATCCGACCGGCCCAGCTTCATCAGCGCATGCATCTGATTGATCCTGGGCTGGCTCCACTGGAGATCAACCTTCTGAGCCGCTTCATAAGCCTCATCTGCCTCCATATCTCTTCCTAGGGCCTGCAGTGCCAGCCCTTTGGCATTGTAGGCCAGCTTGTAGGCCGGATCAAGAGCGATCACCTTTTCAAACAGCTCCAAAGCACCACTATTATTGCCCAGCGCCAGTAGGGAAAGCCCCTTGCGGTAGAGGGCGTCTTTGTACCTATAATCAATCTCCAGAGCCCTATCGTACCTGGCCAAAGCCTGATCATATCTGCCCAGCATCTGCAGCATATTTCCCTCTTTGAGCCAGTAATCCTTTCGGGCTGGCTCGATCTCAGTCAGCCTGCCGGCCGCCTCAGAGGCCATCTCATAGTCATTAAGTGCCGCATATGCCTCTATCAGGCCGGATAAGGCAGCTGTAGAGTCATCTTTCCGCTTCAGAGCCTGGAGATAATTCTCAATGGATGAATTATAGTCCTTAAGAGCCCTGAGTGAATCTCCCTTATGCACCCAGGCATCCAGGTAACTCGGGTCCTGGGCTATGGCCATATCATAATAGGTCAGGGAGTCAGAATAATTCTTGGCTGCAAATTCTTTCAGGCCCTTCCAGTCGAAGTAACTTGTCTCCTCGGCGCTGCAGACTGATGCCATCAACAGTAAGCCTGATAGTAAGATAACCATCTTCAATTCCGGCCACCCTTTTCCTTCCTGCATATTTCCTTGGATCATTTTTGTATATCGATCTTCTCAGCCCAGACAGCATTCCCGAATTTCGGAAGGCCTCAGTCAGCCCAAGAGCAGTGGATAACAGTCTCGATTCAGCCTCTGATTAGAATATCCTTCACTTTAGCGCGAAAATCCTCTTGATTGAGGGAGCCATCTTCCAACCTCTCTTGGAGTCTCTCTATTGCCATTGTCTTCGCCCTCAAGCCATCTATGAACTCTGGCTTCTCCAGTTCTCCCAATTGCCTTGGCAGAACCATGCGCAGGCTTCTGGGACCCAGCAAATCCGGATCAACTGATTGAAGGGTTTCCTGCAGGGCACGAAAGACTTTGCCGGATTCATCGCTTACAATTTTCATTGCAACACCAAGCAAAAATATTTAAAAAATCAAACTGCGCGCGGCCACCCCACCCTAAAGGGATGGGGTATGCTTCGGGCCGCGCGCACGCCCGGTCAGCTGGAGACTAGAAATCATCGAGTCTTCTTTGCCCAGATTCCTTTGATCTGCAAAATTGCGACTCTTCTTTTGCTTTCCCCTGAGATTCCTTAATATAGTGCTGTATTGTGTCAG
>Ga0302252_1001021_pt1 | contig 18367 bp, 23 predicted proteins | sample AAG_RA_Leu_MG_FD_193511 | JGI IMG/M metagenome (GOLD analysis project Ga0302252, IMG submission 193511) | Enriched activated sludge microbial communities from anaerobic digester in WTTP, New Holstein, Wisconsin, United States - AAG_RA_Leu | ecosystem: Engineered > Bioreactor > Anaerobic >...
CCTAATCTGCCGCATGATGGGCAGGGGAACTTGCTGCCGCTTTCGAAATCAATATGAAGGTCTAACTGCATTTCCTCAACTTTAAAATCGATAGCCTTGATATACCAGGGCTTTTCCAGACCAAGGGCTATCCTGAAGAGTTCTTCCTGAGAGATTGACACAGGGATTTATTTGATCGAGGGTTATGATAAATGGTTATCCCCTTACCCACAGAATTTAGCGAGGAGCCTTAAAAAATTTACGGCCTCCGCTAGCAGGCTGCCTCCTCTTACCATGACACTCAATTCAGATGGCGGCCTGGAGCGATCTAATAATTCATTTCTCTTTTCCGGGGGATGTTATCCGCTATAAATAAAGCTTTCGAGCTACCCGAACCACCGGCCTTAAGGCCGATGTTCTCTCTGCCCCTGCACCCCATTTCTATAGAACGCCGGCCTCGGCCAACCCCGTTCCCTATGGCCGGCATGTATCTTTAGCGAGCTCGGCAAGGTGGTGCTGGCATAATCTCCCTGGTAGCTCTGGTGCAGCCTCAGCCCATTCAATCTGAATCAAGTCTCTTAACGCTTTTGACAGTTTCCTCACAGCCCAGTGAGATTCAGTTCTATGTCATTTTTTAATTTGCTCCAAAAAAATGTCATAGAACTGTGGCAGCTCCAAACAGCCGCGATTGGGAAACAATAAAACCTGTTCCTTAAGGCGCAGGAGATGATCAGCTCTGAAGAGGCTTACCCCACTCGAGCTTGTAACCAGCTGGTCGATCCTTCGCTACTTCAATGTCTTCGGCCCCAGGCAGGATCAGTCATCTGAATATTCGGGCATAATATACGGTCATATCCATACTGCTTCAAGGCAGCCAGCCCACAATTTTCGGCGACTGCGAGCGGACCCGAGACTTCTACGTGGCCGACGTGGCAAAGGCTAACATCCTAGCCAAACCGTGCCAGCACGTGAGTCATCAACATCGACTGGTCCAGAGCTTCCCGCCTAGACCTGTCGCTCTGCCTCAAAAAAAAGAGGCGGATCCTCCAGCAGCTCCTTAATTTCCATCGGTACGGCCTGAGCTGCCCCTCCCAGCGGCCGAGATGGTATGGCCACAGCATCCCACCTACGCAGAAGTCCGCCCAAATGCAGGGGAATGCCCAAGTGCCTGCACCAGTCGCCAGGAGAACCTCTAAGACAATATCAGGGCTTGATACCAAGTGCCCCAGCCTTCTCCTGCAAGCTTTTTGCAGCGCTTGCTCCGCATCCATCTTGGCACAGCTCTCCAGATGCACATTCCGGGTACAGCTTTTCTCCCGTCAGGTGGCCATCCAATAATAATAGGTCCGACTGCCCTTCTTGGTGCTTTTAACCTTCTCCAGCGTCCAGAGGGAAATGTCCTCCAGCCGGGCCTGATCCTTCAGACTCTCTGCTTCCGCCTTGAGCAGGTCTGACTCTCTCTTTTAACCAGTTAATTTGAGCTATTTCTTAATACGGAGATAACTACATATACAAAATTCGCTTCATATTAAGACAATGCCTCTCAGCTTCAGCGAGAATGAGATTCGCACACTGATATTCATCACCAGCTCCCTGATGCCGGCAAATCCTCCCGCCATCCAGAAGGAGCTGGGCATTTTGAAGGGCTCTGTCTCCCGGATCATAACCAGATTGCAGGATAAGGGCTTGGTGGAGCGGGAGGGAGGCGAGATCCTTCTGGCCGGCACGCCCCCTGCCGAGGCCTTCAAAAGGCTCTACTACACTCACCGCTCCTCTCCCCTACCGGAGATCCTCTCCGGCCGAAGGGTTGAGCTGCTCTCACGGCTGGAAAGCTCTCAGAAGAGCCTGGAGACCCTGGCCGGGGAGACAGGCATCTCCAGCAATACCATCTACTACTATCTCCAGGGCTTCCTGCGTCTGGGGATCACCAGCAGATCCAGAAAGGAAAGGGCCTACCACTACACCTTCAACCACATCCTCTGGAGGGACCTCAAGGACTTCGTCTCATCCCTCCAGGAGTACCAGGTACTGCGTCTCGTCCCCAGGGAGGCTCTGCTAATAAAGAGCTATGAGGATAGTGTGCTCTTCAAGAGTTTGCGGCGGCAGGATGCAACGCTCACCTCGTTCTCCGCTTACAGGGACTACGGGATCAAGCTGGGCCTGCGGGATAACTACTACACCCTGCCCGAAAGGAAGCTGTCCATCCAGGAGATATTCATCCACTCCCTCGACTCTGTGGAGGACTACCGCCAGAGGCTATTTTGCATACTGTTTTACCTGAAGAACAGAGATGAATTAAAGGACGCCAGACACCCCATGATGGAGAGCATCCGGGCGGCCCTGAGGGGAGAGCATATCAAGGGCTATCCCAGCCTAGATGAGATCAAAGAGCAGGCGGAGCTTTATGAAATCCCAGATATCGAGCCTTGAAGACGTGGAAGAGATCCTGAGAGGCCTGGGGGAGCGCCTGGCCGAGCCGGTACAGGTCCTGATCATAGGAGGGGCAGCCATGCTGGAGCTGGGCTTGAAGGACGTGACCAAGGACATCGATCTGGTCTGCCGGGATGCAGCAGGCAAGGCCAGTCTGCTTGAAGCTGCCAGAAGCCTGGGATTCGAGTTATTCGGCCCGGAGAAGAGGCATGCTCGCCTGGGCCTGGACAGGGTGGCCGTCAAGGGAGGGCACACCCTGGACATTTTTGCCGGCCGGATCTCCTATGACTTCAAGCTATCCGAGGCTATGTGGCAGAGAGGAAGGAGGATTCAGACCCTGGGAAATGCGGATATAAGGTATGCCGCCTTGGAGGATGTTTTCATCCTCAAACTGATCGCCAACCGGCCCAAGGATATCGAAGACTGCCTTTCCCTGACCTCGGCGAAGATGGACTACGAGACTATGTACGCTGAGATCGAGGCTCAGTATGCCCGAGCCGGGACAGTTGAGGAGAAGATCTGGATCACCTACCTGGAAGAGGGGATAGGGAAGCTAGAAGAGGACTACCGGTTGCAGCTGCCCATTGCTGACAGGGTCTCTAAGCTGGCTGATGGGTATCGGGGAAGGCTGTATCGGGAACTGGCCAAATGAATAACCAGAATCAGCAGAAATAGGCCCAAAACAGCATGATAGGCATCCCCCTCCAATCAATCTCGACCATGATCTGGCTGGTCATGGCCTTCGACCGGCCAAGATCTGCGAATATATCCAGAATCCGGCTCAATTGGCTCTGATCCCCAGTGCCCTGGCCTTCTCCTGCAAGCTTTTTTGTAGTGCTTCCTCAGCATTCATTTTCCCGCAGCTCCCCTGCTGCACATTCCTGGTCTTGCTGCTCTCCCGCCAGGTGGCCATCCCGTAGAAATACGACCCGCTGCCTTTCTTCGTGATTTTGACGTTCTCCAGCTTCCAGAAGGATGCCCTCCTGCCGGGCCGGGTCCTTGAGGGCGACCTCAGCTTCCACCCTGAGCAGGTCGCCTCTTTCTGAAGCTCCCGGGCCAAATGGCTGGCCTGGGGCATTACATTATAATTAAGGCTTATGAAAATGCCATAGAATATATAATTCTGGAACTGCTCCCAAAAACTACAACCTAAATCCCCCTCGCCGGCCTGGCCTACTTGAGCTCGGTTCGCCCATAACCATACTCTGTAAAAAAAAGTTGACTCTCTAAACTGCCCAGAAGGTTTCCCAACAGGAAGAGGTTCGCTTTTTATGGCATGCGTCTCTTGATCTAGACAGCTTTATATCAGGGAATTTACTATTCACCCCCTCATGGTACGCATAATCTCAGTAGTAATAATAGGGTTTTTTCTTTCTCTATCTATTGCATACGCAGTGGACTTCAATGACCTTCAAGATTACGCAGTTTATTACAATGACAAAATCGAAAATGCTCCAGGTGTTCTCAAAAGCATGATAGGCAACGAGAAAGTGGACTTGACTGTTCTCTTGAATAACGGCAGCACCATGCAATGGGGAATGGAATTGGAAAACGCCAAGATCATCTGGTCCGGTTACAGCGGTCTGGAAAACCCTACCATCGAAGTTAATACTACTGAAGATGCAATAAATAATGTGCTGCACGCCGAAAAACCCATGACTGCTTACCAGGAGGCAGAAAAATCTGGTCAGATGACAATGGACGGCAAGACCTTCGGATCAGATGCAAAAATAACAATGGCTCTCGGCATGGGAAGTGTAATCGACTCTTTTATTGGCTCACTCATCTGAGTCTCCCATTAGCCTTCTCCTGCCTGGCCTTTTGCAGCGCTTGCTCCGCATTCATCTTGGCGCAGCTTCCAAGATGCACATTCTGGGTACGGCTTTTCTCTCGTCAGGTGGCCATCCAATAATAGTAGGTCCGACTGTCCTTCTTGGTGCTTTTGACTTTCTCCAGCCTTCAGATGGAGAGATCCTCCAGCCGGGCCCGGTCCATGAGGGCCTCAGCCTCGGCCCGGAGCCGCTCTGCCTTCTGCTGTAGCTCACTGGCTTTAGAGCCTGCCTGGGGCAGGACGCTGGCCGCCTTCATGGCCGTCTTAGACTGCATGGCCAGCTCTTGGGCCCCCTTTCGCAGGCCTTTCTTCTCTTGCCGAAGGTGGTCCTATGAATGGAAAAAATTCTATGACATTTTATCAAAACTTATGAAAATGACATAGAACTAGATTTGAGACCAACCAAAATGAAGCGTAGTTGATCCTGAACACAGGCTCAGCACCTCAAGGTTGATATCATTTCAGCGATTTCGGTCGACCAAGATTTTAGGTAGTCTTCCGATAAGGAGTTGTTTGGCATGAAAACAGATGTATTAGACTCCATAAGCTAAATTACCGTGCAAAGAGCGGACAGGATACGTCCAACTTCATTTTATCAGCCTGAAGATCAATGAAATTTATACCAACTCAGTGCCGGTAGACTACCAGATTTCAAGAAGGAAAATATCATGGCTGAGAAAGAGATGAGAAACTTCGCCCTGTGGGACGGGAACGGCAATGAGATTGGAGTCTTCACCGGCAAGTCGCCCCGCCAGTCAGCTCTTAAGGCCGCCAACCGGGGCCTCACAGACATCAGGCTCCGGGAGCGGGGCACGAAGAAAGTGCACATATTCACCGGCGAGAGGATCCAGATAGACAAGCCCAAGAGCGCGCCAGCCTGGATGGGAGACAAGATCTGGAAGCCGCAGGTCAAAAAGGTGGGCGTCGAGAAGCTGGAAGGGTTTGAAGATCGCTCCGATAAAGTCAGCGGATTTCAAATCTCATCCAATCCCCACTTTTTCCGGAACTGGAGCTTCTGCTGGCTGTTCATCCAGTGGCTCCCGTCGCAGTAGGGCTTATTCTCTGATTTTCCGCAGCGGCAGAGGGTTATCCTATTGCGGGATTCATACATACTGCCATCCGCGGACTCAATGGGAACCCCGCCGCGAACCCATATTGGGCCTTCACAGCCCTTCTGACTGTCATTTACCAGTACCAGGGAGGGCTCGAACTCCTTCTCAAAGGGCTTGCCCGTCTCCTTATCCCATAAAACCAGCCTGCAGGAGGGGCAGATTATGGCCTCTTCAATTGCTGTTCTCCGGGCCTCTGGATCATTTGATTTTTGGTATGTGTTTAGCTCCTTTGAATAGCTCGATTGATGCTGGTTTTGTCCGATCATGAACATGAAGCAAATAGCCTATCCCAGACTGAAAACGATAGCAATAGACTATCTCGCTTAAAATATGCTCTCAGGAATTTGCTTCGCAAGAAGCTGTAAAATAGCCTCATAGATACCGATCATGATGAGCTAAACACATACGATTTTTGTATGAGGTCCCTTATCCCGCCAGCTCGCAGACAGAACCGGGAATGATCGCAGAATTCGTGTGCATCGGTTAATTTCAACTCAGGGCCTTCAAATATCTCTGCTTTTTCCAGGAAGGGCTTCCTGCTGGCTGTTTCGGTCCCATCGAAACCGATCTTCCGATGGGTCCCATCACAGAAAGGCTTTTTCTTGGAAGAACCGCAACGACAGAGGGTATAGCTCTCCTGCAGAGGATACTCTTTCTCATCCATCAGCTCCAGGGTGTGGCCCGCCTCATCAGTTACGATAACCTGTTCATATAGAGGCAATGCACCTGTTACCCGATATGGGCCATCTTTGATTATCTTGATCTTCTGCTGCTTCTTTTCTGCTGCCATATTCACACCTCCGGGCAATGATCAATCTACTCATCTCACTGACACCAGCATCTTTTCGCAGCCGAACAAATCTCAGCTTTAGAAACATCAGCCGCCATTTGATCCAGGTCCTCCACGCTAACCACACTCCAGTAATAGGGATATCCGACGAATTTCATCTAATTTCTCATCATCCAATCCCTCCAGGTCTTCTTCTTGGAGCCATCCTTCGCAGATAAGTCGCGCAAAAACGAAGTCCAAGACGGAATACCGATAATCGTACTTTTCATTTATCTCGATGCGCTTCTCTGTGAGATATTCCTGAAGTCGCCACAACTCCGCAAAATCGTTGGCTTCGGATGTTCTTTTGCATATGTCATCCAATATCGCCTGTTGTTCGCGATCATAGGCGACATTGAAGGCCTTTCGTGCGATTTCTTTCTCTTGTTTCGACCATTCCTTGTTAGTCATATCTTTCCGCAACAGGAGCTCCGCGATCAAATTGATCTATCGTCATTGTTCACGCAACATTTCCGCCTCAGGTAACGACTCGACCTTCAGTTTCTTAGCTTTCTCAAGGGCCTGTGCTTCACTCATCTTCATGCAGCTTCCCAGGTAGACTCTGACAGTCTTTTTGCCATCATGCCAGGAGCAATACCAGCGGTAATAGGCCTTTTCTTCTCCGATCTTATTTCGCTTGATAAGTGGCTGCTTCCATATTCTTGGGTCCTCTGGTTCTGCTTCCTTTAAAATATCCAAGAAATTTTCTGCCATCGCCATTAGAGTGGCTATATCCGCCAGCTGGCCGGGCGGGTTCACAGTTTTTTTCATTGTCTTGTATCATTATAGTGGATCATCTAAGAATATGACCATTACCCCTCCATGTGTTGCATCATTTCATAAATACCGAAAGGGGCATCTACGACCGAGGCCCAAAGATATGCACGCCGTAATTGGCGTAGTAGATATGCCTTGAGCGAGATCCGGATTCACCAAACCGGCCCAAGACGCGACACCATGCTGATGTAGAGGCAGATCACAGACCCGGCATCTGGCGGTGCTACGGGTTCCCGTGAGACGGACGCTGTGCAATAGTCCAGTGCTGTTACCGCCTCACACGCAGCAGAAAGTCGAGATCTTGGGCGGGGTCAGGCCAGTCACCAAGGTGACTCTGGCTCTTCTTTGGAGGACGCTGTGGATCGGCGTTGACCCGCCCGAGACTTGATTGCACTATTTTCAGGTTCTTCTCTTCGGGCTTGATCGCGGTGTTCTAAAAACAGTTCTATGGCATTTTATAAAGCTTTAGAAGAAATGACCTAGAACTAAAGCCAAGGGCCTGGCCAGTCGTCAAGCCCTTTAGCTTCAACTTATTGCCTCTCTCCTTCTTTATGACTGGCTTTCAAGGCAGAAGCTCAAGGAGAGGTCAGGCTATAAGCCTTTCTTTGGCTCTCAGGGAAGGGATGGATAAGAAGGAGGGAGGCAAAAGCCAGTCTGTAGGAGGGAAAACAATGGACTTCGACTTTTGCCAAGTACTATATACGGCAATTGACGAGATATATAGCTTTCGGCCATATGGAGAAGTCTCAGCCCGATTCATCCAGTCAGTTTCCGATACAGCCTCACTCGATACTCATCGGCCAGCTCTGAGATCCTGTCCGCAATGGGCAGCTGCAACCGGTAGTCCTCCTCCAGCTTCCCTATGCCCTCTTCCAGGTAGGTGATCCAGATCTTCTCCTCAACTGTCCCGGCTCTGGCATACTGAGCCTCGATCTCGGCGTACATAGCCTCGTAGTCCATCTTCGCCGAGGTCAGGGAAAGACAGTCTTCGATATCCTTGGGCCGGTTGGCGATAAGCTTGAGGATGAAGATATCCTCCACGGCGGCATATCTCATTTCAGCATTTCCCAGGGTCTGAGTCCTCTTCCCTCTCTGCCACATGGCCTCGGATAGCTCGAAGTCATAGGATATCCGGCCGGCAAAGATGTCCAGGGTGTGCCCTCCCTTCACAGCAATCCTGTCCAGGCCCAGGCGAGCATGCCTCTTCTCCGGACCGAACAGCTCGAATCCCAGGCTCCTGGCAGCTTCAAGCAGCCTGACCTTGCCTGCTGCATCCCTGCAGACCAGATCGATGTCCTTGGTCACATCCTTCAATCCCAGCTCCAGCATGGCTGCTCCGCCTATTATCAGGACCTGTACCGGCTCGGCCAGGCGCTCCTCCAGGCCTCTCAGGATCTCCTCCACGTCTTCACGGCTCGATATCTGTGATTTCATAAAGCTCCGCTTGCTCTTCTATCTCATCTCGGCTGGGATAGCCATTGATGTGCTCACCCCTCAGGGCCGCCCGGATGCTCTCCATCATGGGGTGTCTGGCGTCCTTTAATTCATCTCTGTTCTTCAGGTAAAACAGTATGCAAAATAGCCTCTGGCGGTAGTCCTCCGCAGAGTCGAGGGAGTGAATGAATATCTCCTGGATGGACAGCTTCCTTTCGGGCAGAGTGTAGTAGTTATCCCGCAGGCCCAGCTGGATCCTGTGGTCCCTGTAAGCGGAGAAAGAGGTGGGCGTTGCATCCTGCCTCCTCAGGCTCTTGAAGAGCACACTATCCTCGTAGCTCTTTATCAACAGAGCCTCCCTGGGGACGAGGCGCAGGACCTGGTACTCCTGGAGGGATGAGATGAAGTCCTTGAGGTCCCTCCAGAGGATGTGGTTGAAGGTGTAGAGGTAAGCCCTTTCCTTTCTGGATCTGCTGGTGATCCCCAGACGCAGGAAACCCTGAAGATAGTAGTAGATGGTATCGCTGGAGATGCCCGTCTCCCCGGCCAGGGCCTCCAGGCTCTTCTGAGAGCTGTCCAGACGTAAGAGCAGCTTCACCCTTCGGCCGGAGAGGATCTCTGGCAGGGGAGAGGCGCGGTGAGTGTAGTAAAGCCGCTTGAAGGCCTCGGCGGGTGGCGTGCCGGCCAGAAGGATCTCGCCTTCCTCCCGCTCCACCAGGCCCTTATCCTGCAATCTGGTTATGATCCGGGAGACAGAGCCCTTCAAGATGCCCAGCTCTTTCTGGATGGCGCGAGGATTTGCCGGCCCCAGGGAGCTGGTGATGAAGATCAGTGTGCGAATCTCATTCTCGCTGAAGCTGAGAGGCATTATCTTAATAGTGAGTGAATTTAGTATATCTAGTTATCTTTGTATTAAGAAATAGCTCAGATAACAGGATGCTATATCCTGGTGTGCATGTTTGTCGATCGTCTGGACATGGCAAGGACGGTCCAGTCTGCTTGTCTCAGTTCTATGTTATTCTAACAAGATTGAATTATAATGCCATAGAACTATTCTCTGTGCACAAGACCACCTCCGGCGAGAAGAGAAAGGCCCTGCGAAAGGAGGCCCGGGAGCTGCAGGAGGAGGCGGACCGGCTCCAGGCGGAGGCAGAGGCTCTCAAGGACCGGGCCCGGCTGGAGGACCTCTCCATCTGGACCATGTTACCACGATTCCAAGGCTCAGGGTCAAGATGATAATCACTGGTATCGTTTTCAATATCTATCATTTGGCATTGGCCAAAAGCAAATTTGAGTCATAGCGTTAGCTGTTGAAAAAATATGAAAATTCTGAGGAGAAAACGGGATTCAGGAGGCAAGAACAGGAAAAATTAGAGTGAAATCGTTAAAATATTGATTGATTTCGTTGTGGGGACCATCGACTTTTGTTTAATCGGAATCCTCTTAAATAGTTAAAGGTTAGATGATTTTGAGAGGAGTTCTGACCCAAAGCCTTTTCATTGATAATATCCAATTGTTGATGGATCAGAGGGACATATCAATGCTTAAGCAAACGCATAAAAAACATCTCATCCTAACGACTGCTTTGATCGCTTTGATCGCTTTGATCGCATTAATTACTCTATCCGCTACGACCGCACAAAAGACTTTAATTGCAGTGATAGGTGTTTTAGCGGTGTTAATCCCTGTTATCGTTGAGTTGCCACGATTTATTGAGATTGTTCGAAACCTTATATCTCCTCAACCTTCTTTAGCAGAAATTGAAAACGATTTACTCGATTTTATTGAAAAAATAAAGACAAGAGAAAAATCAGTAGATTCAGTAGATACGGCTTTCAAAGACATAATAGCGGAATGCGAAAGACAAGGCATAGAGGCCCCCAATAGAATAAAAGCTGCATCGAGCTTGGTATTTGCTGGTCAACTTTACAGTGCAGACAATAGATACCGCAAGGCACTAAAATGTTTTACTGAAGCGAGTGAGATTGAGCCTAAGATTGCTGATCCATATTATGAAATAGGCAATATCTATTATAGTTTAGCTCTGATTGATATAATCAGGAATAAAAAATTTGAATTAAACCCAACCAATTTAACATCTGAGCTTTATCCAACTAACTCAACTAAAATTTTATTTAGAAAAATATTGAAAGAATACGGTTTAGCAGAGAAATGTCGTACTGCTCAGGAGATCGATAATGATCTTTTTAAAGGATTTATACTGACTCCTTGGGAGGTGGTTGTTCATAGGAAAAGACAAATAACCAACTTTTTTGAAGGCTCAAAGGTAATTATACCTCATAAATTAGAACTTTTCCAGAAATCTCTACTCGTGCTCAGTATTTTTCCGGAAAATGAGAATGCAAAAAAATTTTTTAAAAATTTGATCGACTATGTAATGCAGCATCCGAAGGAATTCTACGACCTCCCTGTAATCTCAAAAGAGTCAATGGAACAACTGAGCAAAAGAGGGCTCTCGGTAGAAAAAAGCAAGCACGATGAAAACTTCAAGACTTATGACAAAGTTACCGAGATAAGGCCAACTTATGCAGATTGGAATAACAAAGGAACCGCTCTAGGCAGACAAGGCAAGTACAAGCAGGCCGTTAAGTGCTTTGACGAGGCTATCAAGATCGATCCGCGATCTGTTAGTGCCTGGAATAACAAAGGCCTTGCTCTCACTAACTTGAGCAATTACGAAGAGGCTATCAATTGCTATGACAGAGCTATCGAGATAAATCCATTAGATCTGACGCCATTGAAGAACAAAAGCCTTGTTCTTACAAACCTTGGCAGGTATGAAGATACCCTCGAAGCTTACGACAAAATTCTAGAGATAAATCCCGATGCCTTTGATATCTGGAACGACAAGGGTAACACACTCTATAAACTAGGCAAATACAGCGAAGCTATCAAAGCTTACGACAAAGCCACAGAATTAAATCCGTCTTTAGCAGCAGCTTTCTTGTACAATAAAAGTAAAGCTCTTGAGGCACTAGGGCGTAGTGCTGATGCTAATGCAGCCTTTTCCAAGGCCAGGGAATTGGAGTATAGGAACTAAAGGCTCATGGGAACCATAGAGCCCACATTCCGCACTTTAACTTCCTACTCTCTCACTGGTAAGCAAATCCTTAAGGCGCATATACTGTTCAATGCCCCGATCTTCACAGATACGAAGGAACATTATTCGATCGATGATCGCCTGGACCGAATAGTTGAGGCTTGCGGTATCCAGCTCTGGGTTGCGGAAAGCGATGTTCTTGGCCAGCATCTCCCGCCATTTTGAGATATCATCGAGCAGGGCAGCATCTACCCGTTTTTCGCCTCGCTTTTGAGGCAGGGATCTTCTCGCCGGTGAATATGTGCACCTTCTTCGTGCCCCGCTCCCGGAGTCTAATGTCGGTGTGGCCCCGGTTGGCTGCCTTCAGGGCCGCTTGGCGGGGCGATTTACCCGTGAAAACTCCAATCTCATTGCCATTCCCGTCCCGCAGGGCGAAGTTTCTCATCTCTTTCTCGGCCATGATATCCCTTCTTAAAATCTTGGATTGGTATCTATTTCTATCATTAAAAAATGTCTCCTAGCGGAGATCCAAAAAAGGATCGTCATGGTCATTAGATGCTGCTAAAATAAGTGTACCTGAGCGATTTGCTCAGGCCGTCAATTTGGTCTTAGCTATATACTTGACGAGTTCCGGGCCGATTCTTGCTGTCTTTTGAATTTGTGTGGTCACATCATCCATGTTTGCTCCGCTTGCAGCCAATGAGCGGATCTCATTCAAGGTGGCATCCTCTACAGTGAAGTACTCATCCAGATCCTTTCTGTGGCCCCATACATCTCCCTGCAAAAGCTCTATGCCCTGCATGTCCATGAAGACCTGGATGGCATCAGACATTGTTCTTCTGTAGGATGGAGGAACCTGAATCATTCTCAACCTTGGGCATCTCTGCATCAGATTAAGGAAGTCTACGTTGCTGGCCCGGAAAGCTAGATGGATCATCTTCTCGTTTGGATTGAGATTTGGAATCTCACTTCTCGCGCTAACTACCCTCAGTCTCATTTAATTCACCAATTACATTATTAATGGAACTTCTATTATTAATAGATTTCCAAATAATCTAGTGCGTACAGAACAATGGTTACTGATCATAAATATGGAATCTCATAATAATCTATGCAATCTCTTTACCGGGTTTAAAAATGAGCCAAACATAAACAATAAAGTATGCAATTTCCTCCAGGAGTCCTCTCTGAATTTCAGGCGGTCTCAATATTGTTCTATGTCATTTACATAAGTTATAAATAGAATGCCATAGAACTATCTTAGCATGCACCAAACTCCTTCCGGCGAGAAGAGAAAGGCCCTGCGAAAGGAGGCCCTGGAGCTGGCCATGCAGTCCAGGGCGGCCATGAAGGCAGCCGCCGTCCTGCCCCAGGCCGGTCCCAAAGCCCGTGAGCTGCAAGAGGAGGCGGACCGGCTCCGGGCCGAGGCTGAGGCCCTCAGGGACCGGGCCCGGCTGGAGGACCTCTCCCTCTGGACCATGGAGAAGGTTAAGGGGACCAAGAAGGGCAGCCGGACCTACTATTATTGGATGGCCACCTGGCGGGAAGGGAGCCGTACCAGAAATGTGCATCTGGGGAGCTGTGCCAGGATGGATGCGGATGCAGCTCTGCAGAAGGCCAAAGCCATGAAGGCCGAGGCCCTGGGCATCAAGATCTGAATATAGAAGAATGCGGGGGTGAGTTTCAGGAGCTATAATTTACTACTACTATTACCAGTACAGGAGCCCACCCCTTACTACTATTATTGATGCTCAACATTTAAGAGCTTTTTGGTATGTTCGATGCGAGGCTGGGGTGAGCAGGGCGGGGAGCCTTTGCGGTATTGGAAGATCCCCCTCACCCCGGACCAGGCTTGGCGGGGAATCCTAAAAGCTTTTGGCTTGGCTGCTTGCCAGGGGGTCAATCCCGCAGCAGTTTCTGCGCATCCTCATGCATGCTGGCCAGCTTCTTGGTAATGGGGTGCTGCGGCCCGTACTCCTGCTCTGCCAGGCCCTTAACCCGCCAGATCTCGGATAGAAGCTTGCCGATCTCCTTGGTGACGTACCTGCGATTCTGCTCGATCATGGTTATTGACGCTCCATCCTCCTGTTGAGCCCACTTTCATTTTACCCTTTTCGTTTCCGGCTTCATCCGGCAATTTGCCAGTAAATATTAAATATATTGTAAGTTATATGCTATCAACGATTCATTGCTCATTAATCCCAGCTCAGGGCAAGTGCGAGATGGCCTGGTGATGCCAAATATGAAGGCTTCAAATAGATACTTGAGGATAAATTGATGTTCCGGCAGCAACCCTGTCATGTGATGAGAATAATCGGGCGTATCTTCATCTTAATGTCCTTTGTTTTGATTCTTGTCATAGCAGCTAAAGGTACGGATATTCCATTTGAAGAAGTATCCGCCAAAGAAATTTTGGATAAAATTAAAAATGGAGAACCCGTCGAATATGATCACGTTAGAATCAAAGGCAACCTTCTTCTAGAAAAATCAGGTCTGCCAGAAGAGAAAATTGAGCTTCGATCCGTCGGAATCTATCCAATGATTTCATCCTTGAACGCATCTATCATTAACTCATCTATAGCAATAACAAATTCGTATATTGAAGGGCTTACAGATTTTAAGACATCGATATTTAATGGAATGGTCAATTTTGAGAACACAAACTTCATCGGAGATTCCCTGTTCTTAGCATCTAAATTCAATAACGACACAATCTTTGCTGGTTCAAGGTTCTCTCAAAATGCCCAGTTTGATAACTGTCAGTTGAATGCACCTGCTTTTTTCTATGATTCGATATTTGAAAAAGATGTAACATTTGAGGGAACCAAGTTCAATAATGTTGTCTCCTTTTGGCACTCTCGGTTCGAGGGTAATGCAACCTTCTTACGTTCCCAGTTTAATGGAAACTATGTGGATTTTGGAAGATCAAGTTTCGACAAAGATGTCGTATTTAAGGAATCCAAATTCAGTGGAAATGCTCACTTTCTTCGGATTAAATTCAATCAATCTGCTGATTTTAGTTCTTCTGATCTCTCGCAACTGGATCCAAATTTGTTACATTTGCAATGGAGTTCTTTCCAAGGACACCTATCCTATAATGAGATTTTATATATTTCACTCATAAGAAAATTCAAAGATCTGGGCCAATTTGAAGATGCTAGAAATTGTTATTATGATTACAGGAACGAGAAACTTCGTCTAGAACCAAAGATCCTCGATTATCTCTCGTGGATTTCCTGCGGCTACGGAGTTCGTCCAGATTATACGATTGGCATGATTTTTGCTTTTATAATCTTTTTTGGCCTCATTTATTGGTCAGGCGAGCGTATTCTAGATTCATTACATTCATTCATATTATTATTTAGTAGGAGAAAATCTGCATTTAAGAGAGAAAAATGTATTAGGAACAATCCATCCTTCCTTCAATATATCTATATTAGCTTACTTGTCTTCTTTCATGCGAATCCGCCCGCATATTTGTTTTCATCAGGGCGCTGGAAATACCTAGTTACTACCGAGGATATTCTTGGTTGGTTCTTCCTAGCGCTTTTCGTGGTTGTTTTAGTCAATGTAATAATTACCTGGTAGCCATTGAGAGAACAAATTTTTTTGCCCAAAATGAAATAAAGCAGCAATATAACAAGGAATAATCAGATGGACCGCTCAAAAATCCTCCGCCATATCTCCGAACTGCGCCGCCACCATGGGGAGCTGGAGGGCGTGGAGGCCAAGGCCGCCCACACCGGCACCCCCGCTGACCTCTACAAGCCCCTATCCGCCTTCGCCAACCGGACGGGCGGAGGAGTGCTGCTCTTCGGCCTGGACGAGGACTCCGGCTTTAAGGTGGTGGGAGTAGGCAACCCCCGCAAGCTGCAGGAGGACCTGAGCGGACTTGCCGCCCAGATGGAGCCGCCCCTGCGCCCTAGCTTCTCGGTGGAGGAGATCGAGGGCGGGACGGTGGTGGCCGTGGAGGTCCAGGAGGTCGTCTATGACCAGAAGCCCTGCTACCATCGCCCTCATGGCCTGCATGATGGATCTTTCATCCGCGTGGGGAATTCTACCCGGCGGATGAGCGATTACGAGATCTACAGCTTCATGAGCTCCCGCACCCAGCCCAGGTTCGACTCGGAGACCGTTCCCGAAGCCACCATGGAGGACCTGGACAGAGGCAAGCTGGAGGATTATCTGGCCCAACAGAGGAAGGCCCGGCCAAATGCGCCCTATTGGAGCCTGCCTTTCGAGCAGATCCTAAAGCAGCTGCGCATCGTGGCCGAGGTGGACGGCGTCTTGCGTCCCACCTTGGCCGGCCTGCTCATATTTGGCCTCTATCCCCAGAGGTTCGAGCAGCAGATGGTTGTGGTCTTCCTACAGTTCTACGGCACCACTACCACAGAGGAGGCCCCTTCCGGAGAGCGTTTTCTGGATAACCGCAAGTTCGAGGGCACGGTCAAGGAGATCATAGACAGTGCCACGGATTATATAATGGCCAGTATGAGGAAAGGCAGCCTCATCCGGGGCGTGACCAGAGAGGACATTCCGGAGTATCCGGAGGTGGCCCTGCGGGAGGCCATTGTCAATGCTGTGGCCCACCGGGACTATAGCAACTTCGCACGGGGCAGCCATATCCAGGTGCGCATGTTTGCCGACCGCCTGGAGGTCCAAAATCCAGGAGGGCTTTATGGCGGAGTTACCGTGAGCGAGCTGAAGGAAGGGCAGTCCACCAGGAACCTCCTTCTGGTGCAGCTTATGGAAGACCTGCATTTGGTAGAGAACAGGGGCAGCGGCATTGATGCCATGCTGGATGCCATGAGAGGAATGGATCTACCGGCGCCGGTCTTCGAGGACAAGAGAACGGCCTTTTTGGTGAAGTTCTATCAGAAGACTCCTGTTGAGGTGCCTCTCGCAGATGAAGAGCTGAGGATCCTCACCTATGTGCGAAAGCACGGTTTTATCCTGAGAGCTGATGTCCAGAAGCTTCTGGGCGTAAATGAAGCGAGAGCAAGATACCTGCTGCGGAAGATGCAGAAGGCGGGACAACTGCGAAAAGAAGGCCGCTATAAGGACGCTCGCTACTTGTTAGGCTACCAATAATTTACCAATAATTTATGGATTATTGGTAATTCTTGGAATTGGGTAAAGAGAGAGAAATAGACCGGCCTAATACTAAAAAGCATATTAGGAGCTAATGTATTTTGTGTTAAATGCTAGATATATATTTGCCCGCATTAGTTAGATCTCTACGCTTCTTCAAAGGCGGGAAATATCCTTTAAAGCATCTTTCAGATTCTCAACCTATAATTTAATATATGAGTAATATAATAATCACTCTCCTGGAGAGGGAACTTCCATATGAAACCAGAAGCCATTCTCGGATTAAGCAGGAAATTTATGGAATCAAGAATTTTCTTGACAGCAGCTGAACTTGATATATTCAGCCTCCTATCAATACATCCAATGTCGGCCCAAGAAATCGCAGATAAGATACAAGTTACATTCCGGGGCATTACAATATTGCTCGATGCGCTGGTACCTATTGGACTACTCGAAAAAAAGGATGAAAAATATTATTGTCCGGAAGAAGTAGCCACACTATTGTCGAGAGATTCATCAACTTCAATCATGCCCATGGTAATGCTTTCAGTTGGGGGATGGAAAAGATGGTCTAACTTAACCGAAATTGTTCGCTATGGTTTACAAAAAGCCAGACCATCGGCATTTGAGGGCAGCAGTGAACAAGAAACATTCATTCTAGCGATGCGCACTATTGCCTACCGTTTAGCGCCTGTAATTGTCGCTGCTATCAAACCTGTTGGAGCTAAGAAATTACTTGATATCGGTGGTGGATCCGGTTCATATACGCAGGCATTTCTCGAAGCATATCCTGATATGAAAGCCACGCTATTTGACCTTCCCTCGGTGATTAAAATTGCACAAACAATTCTTATTGATATTGATTTAATTGATCGTATTACTTTTGTGCCTGGTAATTATTATAAAGATGAATTGCCCACAGGTCATGACCTAGCATTGCTTTCGGCTATTATTCACCAGAACAGTCCTGAACAAAATATTGAATTGTATCGTAAGATATATCGTGCTATGGTACCAGGTGGGCGGCTTATTATCCGCGACCACGTTATGAGTTCGGACCATACCCAGCCGATCGGAGGAGCTCTTTTTGCGGTTAATATGCTTATTGTGACCCCTGGGGGCAGAACCTACTCATTTGAAGAAATTAAGGTATCACTCGAATCTGCTGGTTTTACTAAAATCAATCTGATACAACCTGATGAACAAATGAATGGTTTGATTGAAGGATTCAAACAATCTTAATGTACTTATCGATTTAATTTTGAAATTATTTTTAAATGAATACCCCGCAGCTTGCTGCGGGGTGCGCTGTTTGACTCAAAAAATCTATATTAATTGATATTTTATCCTTTGGACCAAGATAGGTGTATTGGGGGAAGTATTCAGAACAATCTAGCTTTAGATTGAGTCCATTTAAGCGATCATTGTAATAAAAGGCACAACAAATCGATAAATCTGAAAATTTATTATTTGTAGGATTTTTGAAACATATCTCTGTTATTGTGGTTTTATCTGAAGAAGCAGATGCGATATGTTCACCTTTGTATTGAATTTCTACATTCAAAGCGGGTTCAAAAGTTTTATAATAATTAATTACAGATAATAGTAATGAAATTGAACTGACAACTAATGCACCAAATGCAAAAAAGTCTCTTTCATTCATTAAAGAAGGTTACTGCGTTTTCTTTAATTTAACCCGACATTCCGGATTAACAAATCCATTCCTTAAACATTTTCTTGCAACCACATATTTTTTATAAAATATACATCCATTATGATCTTTAAGGGGAAGCGCAATGAAGATTACATCCACCCAGATAGAT
>Ga0302252_1001022_pt1 | contig 18360 bp, 17 predicted proteins | sample AAG_RA_Leu_MG_FD_193511 | JGI IMG/M metagenome (GOLD analysis project Ga0302252, IMG submission 193511) | Enriched activated sludge microbial communities from anaerobic digester in WTTP, New Holstein, Wisconsin, United States - AAG_RA_Leu | ecosystem: Engineered > Bioreactor > Anaerobic >...
GTCTCACTGACTTTATATCTTGATGGCTTAGCCATCTTTAAAAAATAAACCTGCTGTTTAGTTTTCAAGGTTCAATTTGCGACTTGATTATCTTATCACTTCTGCTCTTCCAAGTCAACACTTTTTTTCGTTTCTTTTTTCTTGCTTTTCGTTTCGTTTTGCTGCCGCTCTCGGCGACATAGACTAATATACCAGCTTTCATATTCTTCGTCAACACATTTTATCAACTTTTTTAATAAATCTTATTTTCCCAAACCTAACGTTTTATGAGGCTTCTTTGAGTTCGTGCTTAATCTGAACATAATCATCAACTCTTTAATTTTAGTTCGCTAATTTAGCTTGGTGGCAATATTAAAGCTGAAAGCCGACATTCGCGGCACAAAAACAAAGGAGATGACTTTTACGGTCTTTGCATAAGTCAAAGCCGCCAAATGGCCATCCCCTTCATCTGGTGGAAATATTAATGTCCTATTATATTTATATACTTACCCCGCTGTAGTCTGTCTCTAACATTTTAATTTCCCAATTTCCGTCTATTTCTGACAAATATTTTCTCATGGATTCCTCAAAGCCTTCGTTGTCAGTCTTTACAACGGCTATAAGCGTAGAGCCCGATCCGCTTATGAATTCTCCTATAGAACCCAGCTTTTTCGCCTCTTCGAATATTTCATCCATTCCCGTTATCAGATTTTTTCTGTATGGCTGGTGTATCTTGTCCTCAAAGCATACTCTGAGCTTGTCGAGTTCGCCCTTATTCATTGCATTGACAAGCATCGCCACCCTTGATATGTTGAAGACGCAGTCGCTTTTGCCATAGCTTTCAGGCATTACACCCCTTGCCTTTTCAGTGCTGACCTTGAAGCCCGGTATCATCACTGCAAATCTTATCTCCTTTGGAACGTCAATCTTTGAATATGTCACCTTTCCTCCGTCATATATGGATACTACCATTCCTCCTGTTATTGCAGGCACAACGTTATCCGGGTGACCCTCAAGCTCTGTAGCCATGTCTACTATATCATCATATGACATGACCTTGCCCATTATCTCATTTGCCCCGACTATTCCGGCTACAATAGATGAAGCGCTGCTCCCAAGGCCCCTGCTCAAAGGTATGTTGCAGCTTTTTATTCTTATCTTGACACCCTTGCATTTGAAGTCGTATTTTTCAAACGCATGCATCATACTTGTATATACCATATTCTGTTCAAGCGGCAGCTCAAGCTCCGGGTTGTCCCATACAATCTGAACTCCTTCATTTAGTGTTTCTATTTCCACCTCATTATATAGGTTGAGCGCCATGCCTATCGCATCAAAACCCGGCCCCATGTTTGCAGTGGTTGCCGGAACTTTAATTTTTATCATTATGAATTCCCTCCGTGTAGTTGTAATTGTTTTTATTCCACAGCCATAAGCTCTGACTTGAAAACCCCTTCAATCTCATTTATCCTGCTTACCAGCTCATCTATTTCGATTTCCAGCTCGCTTATGTCAAGAGTTATGCTTACATTGGCTGCATTATTTATTGGGATATCCTGAGATATGGTAAGTATATTGCCCTTTAGCTCCGCAAGCTTGTTGAGCACATTCGAAAGTACGCCCGGCGTGTGATCGAGTATCATTATTATAGTCGCTTTCCTGCCTCGCATAGCTTCCGAAACAGCGAATACGTAATCCTTGTATTTGTAGAAGGTGCTTCTGCTTATTTCCTGAAGCTTGCATGCCTGGGTTATTCCCTTCGCTTTCCCAGTTCGCAGCATGTCCTTTGCCTTGACCACCTTTTCAAAGACATCGGGAAGTATTTCCTTGTCTACTATAAGATAGCCGCTATTTTTCTCCTGCATAATAATATCCCCCATCCAACTGTGTCTATCACGGACACAAGTGTGCTCTGTATAAAGACTTTGAGATATTATAACATATGTCGCGTGCACAAACAACACACACTATTTTTGCCGAAAAGTATTTTTTGCATACAGAAAGGGAGCCTCACGCATGCGCAAAACTCCCTTCAATCAGTCTCATTAAATTACTCTTATTCTTTTCTGTGCTGGGTTCTAGCCTTCTTTTTCTTCTCCCAGAGCATCCTTAGCTTCCTTTCAGTTGGCTGCTCGCCGGCCTCTGTGAACATAGGGCACATGAGACCCCTTTCCCTGCTTATGCATACATTTCCGCTGAGCTTGCACATGTATACGCCTTTTTCCTTGTCATACTTCTCATTCTTGCACATGAGGCATCATCCACCTTTCAGACTATCTAACCTGCCGACTGCCTAAGTATGATGTGCTTTCCTATCTGTTTGATGGAGCCACAAAATGAGTCCCTACAGTCTTGCCTTCGAGTATGTCGTAGAGTATTTCGGGATTGTCTCCGTTTGCTATTATTGTGTCTATGCCGTGCTCATACGCTATGCTCGCCGCTTTTATCTTGGTTATCATACCGCCCGTTCCCAGAGTCGAACCCTTGCCCGAAGCCAGATTTTCTATGTCCTCGGTGATGTCATCAACGCGCGATATCAGCTTGGCATCAGGGTTTGCTTTCGGATTGCCCGTATAGAGACCGTCGATGTCAGAAAGCAGTATGAGCAGGTCTGCATCTATTAGCGCAGCTACAGTTGCAGACAGCGTGTCATTGTCCCCGAATACTATCTCCTCTGTGGCTATGGTGTCGTTTTCGTTGACTATAGGTATGACGTTCATCTCAAGCAGTGTGTTCATAGTATTTTGGGCGTTCACCCTGGTCCTTTCGGTATCTGTTACATATTTTGTCAGGAGGACCTGGGACACTATCTGGTTGTAGTCGTTGAACATCCTCTGGTATATCTTCATGAGCATTGCCTGGCCTACCGAAGCGGCAGCCTGCTTACCTGGAACGCTAGCCAGCAGTTCCGGCTTTCCAAGCCTTGCAATCCCAACACCTATTGCCGCAGATGTCACAAACACTATCTGCCTGCCCTGGTTGTTAAGGTCTGAAAGCACGCGTGCAACCTGGTCTATCCTGTGGAAGTTGAGTTTGCCGCCCGGGTAAGTCAGCGTCGACGTTCCAATCTTTACAACTATCCGGTTAATATCATCTATATTCTTGAATCTCGCGTTAGAGCCCATATATTACTTCCTTTCAAAAAGATTTATACCGATTATATTCTTTCATTCGATAATGATAATATTGTATAATACTTTGAAAATTACGTAAACATGCATTTTTCGAGCTGGCAAGTTACAGCAGGTCGTATCTTCCGTTTTTCTGCAGGAACTCGACCACCTTCTTGACATCCTGCGCCTTGTCCTTGTGGCAGACAAGCACAGAGTCTTCAGTCTCAACTACTATCATGTTTTCAAGTCCTATCGCGGCAATCAGCCTGCCGTTTCCGTATATCACTGAATTGCTTGTGTCTATGCTTATGTTTTCTCCCCTTAATATGTTGCCCTGCTCGTCAGTCCTGAATATGGCCCCTAGGGAATCCCATGAACCCACATCATTCCAGCCAAAGTCACCAGGCACAACTACAACGTCACTCGACCTCTCCATTATCCCGTAATCTATTGAGATACTTGTGATTTCCGGATATACCCTGCGCAACACTTCCAATTCATCATCAGTTCCCATGGCTTCATATATCTCCTGCAACTTGTCGTAGACCTTTGGCAGGAATCTTTGGAATTCCTCGAGTATTCTAGAGGCCTTCCATACGAACATCCCGCTGTTCCATACATAATCGCCGGAATCCAAAAATCCCTTTGCTGTTTCGAGGCCTGGCTTTTCAATAAATTCAGACACATCAAAAGCCAAGTCTTTATACCTTGTTGCAGATGACGCGTCAAACTTTATATAGCCATACCCCGTGGATGGAAAAGAAGGCTTTATTCCCACAGTCACAAGCTTTTCATCAATACGGGCTATTTCTATAGCCTTTTCCATAGCCTCGCAGAACATCTCTTCATTCTTTATATAGTGATCCGACGGAAACACGCACATTATCCCGTCTCCATACCTTTTCTTTATCGCAAAAGCCGCATAGCCTACAGCCGCAGCCGTATTCCTTGCGGAAGGCTCATAGAGTATGTTGTCTGCAACTCCGCCAATGCTGTCAATCGTTTCAATCAGCAGCTTCCCTTGAGCCTCGTTAGTTACTATGAATATCTCATCCTTATTTACAAGCCTGCATATCCTATTTATAGTCTCATTAATCAACGCGTCATCTCCGCTTAGATTCAACAACTGCTTTGGTGTCTTGAACCTGCTAACTGGCCAGAACCTGGTGCCTCCGCCTCCCGCCATTATCACTCCGAACCTTTTCATATGTATCCCCCCCACAATAGCAATATAGCAGAAATGATTTTTCTTACTGCTAAGTGCACTGATTTAATATGAATTGAAATAACAGTGAATAAAAAAATATTCTGAGATATATTATATACCCCAGAATATTTTCTGCATGCACAAGCATTTCAAGTTATATTTTCAGCATATGGGCAGTATACTTCTAGATCCTTGCTACACCCGTCTTTCTGGCAGCCTCCATAACCGCCTCAGACACGTTCTTTGCAACCCTCTTGTCGAAGGCTTTTGGAAGTATATACTCAGGCTCAAGCTCGTCTTCCGATATCGTGTTGGCTATTGCATACGCCGCAGCTATCTTCATCTCTTCGTTTATTTCGCTGGCTCTTACGTCAAGAGCTCCCCTGAATATTCCCGGGAACGCAAGCACGTTGTTTACCTGGTTTGGAAAATCAGATCTTCCAGTTCCGACTATCAAGGCTCCGCCTTCCTTTGCAAGCTCTGGCATTATCTCAGGCACCGGGTTGGCCATCGCAAATACTATAGCGTCCTTGTTCATTGATTTTACCATGTCTACAGACACAACTCCCGGACCCGATACTCCTATGAACACATCCTTGCCCTTTATAACCTCAGCAAGAGTTCCCTTTTCATTGTGTATGTTCGAAAGCTTGGCAGCTTCCTCCTGTGCCCAGTTGATGTCTTCGGCTCCCTCGTATATGGCCCCTTTTCTTCCGCAGAACACTATGTTTTTGATGCCCATATTAAGCAGCAGCTTGCCTATTGCTATTCCCGCAGAGCCGGTGCCGTTTATCACCGCCTCCATGTCCTCAAGCTTTTTGCCAGTCAGCTTGAGGGCGTTAATGAGCCCCGCAGCCACAACTATGGCTGTGCCGTGCTGGTCGTCGTGGAAAACAGGTATGTCAAGCTCTTCCTTGAGCCTTTGCTCTATCTCAAAGCATCTTGGAGCTGATATGTCCTCGAGGTTTATACCCCCGAACACAGGCTCCATGAGCTTTACAGTCTTTACAATCTCGTCTACGTCCTTTGTTGAAAGGCATATTGGGAAAGCGTCAACGCCTCCGAACTCCTTGAAAAGTATGGCCTTGCCCTCCATCACAGGTATTGCCGCCTCAGGACCAATATCACCAAGTCCCAGCACTGCAGTTCCGTCGCTTACTACGGCAACCAGGTTGCCTTTTGAAGTGTAGTCGTATACCATTTCTTTCTTTTCGGCTATTTCCCTGCAAGGCTGAGCCACGCCAGGAGTATAGGCCACAGAAAGGTCCACAGAGTCTTCAACCTTTACCTTGCTGCACACCTCTATCTTGCCCTTATGCTTCTTGTGAAGTTCAATCGACATGCTGTTGAAATCCATAAAGTCCCTCCGCATATTAAAATATTGTATTCAGACTTGCTATTTAGACTTGCCTTCTACATAGTCCTTGCTGTACTTAGACCTCTCACTTTCATAGAGGTTGCCCCCCCTGCTGTCTATGACAACAACAGCCGGAAAATCCTCCACATATATCCTTCTTATAGCCTCTGGACCGAGCTCCTCGTAAGCAACTATTTCAGAGCTTTTTATGCACGTTGATATCAGAGCTCCAGCGCCGCCTACAGCCCCGAAATAGACTGCCCCAACTCTTTTCATTCCGTCAATTACCTCTTCGCTCCTGGCTCCCTTGCCTATCATGCCAGTCAGACCGCGCTCCAGAAGAGGCACAGTCATATTGTCCATCCTGCTGCTGGTTGTAGGCCCTGCCGAGCCTATTACAGCTCCCGGCTTTGCCGGAGTGGGCCCCACATAGTATATTATCTGATCCTTGGGATCGAAAGGAAGCTGCTCGCCGTTTGCTATGGCCTCCATCAGCTTCTTGTGGGCAGCGTCCCTGCCAGTATAAATGCTGCCGCTTATAAGTACCATATCCCCAGCCCTTAGCTCCATTGCCTTTTCCTTTGTAAGCGGGGCATTTATTTTTATGACTTCGCTCATGCAAATTCCCCTCTTTCTAAAAAATTAAAACATAATTTATCTACTCTGTTTATAATATCACATACATCACTATAAAAATATAAGTTTTTGTACGCATTTTTGGAGAACATGTAATTTAAAGAATGCGCTTGTTTTGGATTACACAATGCAACTTTAGGGTAAATATTTTGTATTAAGTCAAGTTTGAGAAATCAAAGGAGAGGTGGATTTGATGGAGTCTAGAGATAAGATGGATGCAATAAGAAGCGAGATATTCGACAAGATAAGTGAATATTACGCCGAAAAGGAAAAATGCGAAGAGTTCATCCCGGGCAAGACAAACCTGCAGTATGCAGGCGCAGTGTATGACCACAACGAGGTCAACGCCATGATGGGAGCTATTCTGGACGGCTGGTTCGGCCTGAGCAAGAATGCCATGGAGTTTGAAAGAAGGCTTGCCGAATACCTTGGGGTTGCAGAGGTAGTGCTTACAAACTCAGGCTCTTCAGCAAATCTGCTTGCCGTGTCGGCCCTAACAGCAAGGCAGCTGGGCGATAGGCGCCTCAAAAAAGGCGACGAGATAATAACGTCGGCATCAGGCTTTCCAAACACCCTCAATCCCATAATACAAAATGGCCTTATACCGGTATTCGTCGACTGCAAGCTGGGCAATTACAACATAGATCTTGATATGGTGGAAACTGCGATAACAGATAAGACGCGAGGCATAGTTTTTGCGCATACTCTAGGTAATCCTGTAGATATGGACAGAGTCATGGCTATCGCGAAAAAATACGACCTTTTTGTAATAGAGGATACCTGCGACGCTCTGGGCACCCAGCTTGGCGGACGTATGGCCGGCAGCTTCGGCACAGCCTCTACCTACTCCTTCTATGTGGCCCACCACATAACAATGGGCGAAGGCGGAGCCATTGCCACAAACGACAGGAACCTGGCTCGCATAATCAGGTCTTTCCGCGACTGGGGAAGAGCCTGCGTTTGCAGCCCGTGCAAAATGTTCATCGACCCCAACTACAACTGCCCTGCGCGCTTCAATCCGAACTCCAAGTTCCTGACCGACAAACTCTCGAACGAGGCCGTGGATGCCTACGACAGGAGGTATACTTATATCGAGCTGGGCTACAACCTCAAGCCTATAGAATTCCAGGCAGCCATGGGAGTCGAGCAGCTAAAACGTCTTCCAGATCTTATAGCCGCACGAAAAGAAAATTTCAGGAAATTCTACGAGTATTTCAAGCGCTATGAGAACTACTTCATGCTTCCAGAATGGGACAGTGAAAATGCTGACATTTCATGGTTTGGCTTTCCTCTTACAATAAAGGAAGGTGCACCTTTCAAACGCATAGAAATCGTAGAGTACCTAAAGGACAAGATGATAGAGACTAGGTTGCTCTTTGCGGGCAACTATCTGAGACAGCCCGCATATGAGGATATGGAGTGCCGCATTGCAGGCGAGATTAAAAACGCCGACACTGTAATGAACAACACTTTCTTCTTCGGCCTATACAAGGGCATAACAGACGAGAAACTGCGCTATATTTTCTCAACGCTCGATGAGTATTTCGAATCAAAAAAATAGAAGAAGCTCCCTCGACACCTTCAAGGGAACCCCTTCTTATATGATTGCATTATGAAAAATTGTATGAGTCCGGGTGAGAGCCCGGCTCTTTCTTTTTATTTGAATATTCCAAAAGGCTTTCCTACAGGAAGCACAACCTTGCCAAAGTGAGTATTAAGCACTGCAGCTGCCGATCCATAGAACGAAAGCATTGCTATTGCAAACTCTGACCATCCCGCAAGCAGGTGCATAGGCTCTGGAGCTATTCCAAGAGTGCTGCACGAAAGTCCAAGGAAAAGGAAGTCGATAAGCACAAATATCATGAACAGAACCTTGTGAGTTTCCATTGCTCCCACTGTCATATAAAGCGTGAATATAAGATATCCTACGAATGCAAATCCAAGCTGCTTTACATCGGCCGATTCGGCAAGAGCCTTTCCGAAAACGCCGTTTTGTATAAGCCAAGTAGTTCCAACAGCCATCCAAAAGAATGCATATCCTCCGAATGCAGTAGTTCCGAAAACATTATTCTTTTTAGCATCGTTTATACATGCAAAAAGCTGAGCAAATGCTCCAAGGAATATCGCCCAAGGTATTACAAGAGAAACTCCGCTTGTCCAGCCAAGCTTTGAAGACGAAGCCACTAGCGTAACCATTGCAAGTCCGAAAAGGCCAAGTGCTGACGGATCTGCTGTGACAATCTTACAATTTTGATTGTTTTCCATTCTAATAATCCTCCTAATAAAGCTTTTCAATGAGATATTTATAAGTCAATAGGCGTTCCGAAAAACCGTCCCCAATATATTATACATAACTGTTCTATTCTTGCAAACGTTTTTTTGAGCATTTTTGAAATACACCGCGTAATAGCTATTTTTATATATATAAATCTTAATAATATAAAATATCCAGCCAATATCATCCGTTATAGGATTTTTTGGCTGAATATGGTACGCTTATCACGCACAAAGGCTCCCGTATAGGAGCCTTTAGTGTGCAGCATGCCGCAATAAAATCAAATGGCCTTGCTATATAAATTATTTGCTATATAACGCGCTCCTCATGCCTTGAAGCGTGGCAGTTTATGTTTACAGCCACAGGAAGCCCTGCAATGTGTGTAGGGAATGTTTCTATATTCAGAGCAAGCGCTGTAGTCCTTCCCCCAAGGCCCTGCGGCCCTATACCCAGGCAGTTTATCCTCTCGAGAAGCTCTACCTCAAGGTCCCTAATATGCTCCTTGTCGCTATGCGTTCCTATCTCCCTCAGCAGCGCCTTCTTGGCAAGATACGCCGCCTTGTCCATTGTTCCTCCGATTCCAACGCCAACTACTATAGGCGGACACGGATTAGGACCTGCAATAGATACCGTCTCGACCACAAAATCAATCACGCCCTCTATACCTTCCGACGGCTTTAACATCTTGACTCTGGACATGTTCTCGCTTCCAAAGCCCTTAGGCGCCACCGTGATTTTCACCCTGTCGCCTTCGACTATCTGAGTATATATTATCGCAGGCGTGTTGTCCCCCGAATTGACCCTTAGCAAAGGATCTGAAACAACCGATTTTCTAAGATATCCTTCCGAGTAGCCCTGCCTTACGCCTTCATTTACAGCATCCTCAAGACCTGCTCCTACTATATGCACATCCTGCCCAAGTTCTATGAATATGACAGCCATCCCCGTATCCTGGCATATGGGAACGCATTTTTCCCTTGCCAGATTGGCGTTTTGAACTATTATCTCAAGTATGCCCTTTCCTGCAGGCGACTCCTCTGTCTCCATGCTTCCCTTTAGGCTTTCAAGCACATCCTCCTGAAGGTTGATATTTGCGCTTATGCACATCTCCTTGACCGCCTGTGTTATTAAACTTGCATCCAATTCCCTTAGCATCGCGTCCTCCTAGTGTCCAGAGATTTCCATCTCCCTGTTTTTCCTGCTTGTTTTAATATAATAATACATCGAAAATGCGAATACTACAAATGTGGAAATCAGGCTTCCATATGCCGCTCCGCTTGCCTGATACATCGGAATCAGTATGAAGTTCGCCGCCACATTGACGCCCGCACCGATTGTATTGTACAGCAACACGTGCTTTTGCATCTCGTTTGCAACCAGATAAACCCCTGTGTAGTAACTTGCATAGCTCATAGGCATTCCAAATCCGAAAATCAGAAGTATGCTGTATGCCGGCAGAAATTCTTTGCCAAAGATAAGAAGCATCCCAATTTTTGCAAATAGCATTATAGCGAGCAATACAGCAAAACCGGCAGCAAAATTTATCTTAAGAACGATAGATGCATTTTCATCCTTCATAGTCTTGTTGCTCATGCGAGGCAGGAGCACAGCTGCGAAAACACTCGGGAACACAAGCAAATTCATCACTATCTTCTTTACCGCATTGTAGTATCCAGTCTGAATGTCCCCCATGAATGCGTTGACCATCATTATGTCAACCTGCGAGACAATGAGAGTCATTATTGAATTTACAAGCAGTGGCGAGCCAGACTTGATAAAATCTAACATCTCTCCAAAATCAACCTTCTGGAGCTTGAGTCCATATTTTTTTACAGCCGTAGCACCCGTAAAATAAAGAGTCAGCCCTCTGCTGACCAGATAGGCTAGGGCCATAAGCTCAAGTTTCATGCCCTTTGGCCCCAGGAGAATCAGAAATAAAGCAGCAATGAGCAAAAGCACGTAATCTAGCACATCATATATCGCGGTGAAATGCATGTCCTCATTGGCCTGGTAGCATACCCGCGGCACCTTGATGTAGTTTTGCATGACAAATGTGACCCAGAGTATTGTTGGGATGATATAGCCGTCCGCCTTGCCGCTTGCGCTTATGAGCATATAGAATACTCCGGTCATAACTCCAGTCATAACAAGCCTTGATATTACATTCATCGAGAAGTATTTACTGATATTCGCCCTATCTTTTGAGATTCTCACAATATAGTAAAGATCTACTCCGAGCTCAATAAATACAGACAATATGCTTATCGTTGCGGTATAGTAGCCCAATCTTCCATAGAGCTCTACCCCGAGATATCTTGCTATAACCATGGTATTGACAAGCCCCAAAATTATAGTCACCACATGCGATATGGATATATAAAGGCCGTTCCGCGCAACCAGGCTGTTTTTCCATCTGTTTATGTCAAGAATGCTCTTTAGCATGCGTCGTTCACCCTTTCAAATAAGGCCTATCACCTTTTTAGGCAATTCCAGCCTTTTGGGGTACTATCTGTTATTGTACATCTTATCATAATAGCATTTGTAATCTCCGCTTCTTATTCTTTCCCACCACTGCCTGTTGTTTACATACCACTTAATTGTTTCCTCCATGCCTTCTTCAAAAGAGCACAGAGCCTCCCATCCAAGCTCGCTTCTTATCTTGGATGAATCTATTGCGTACCTTCTATCATGGCCAAGCCTGTCTTTAACATGGCGTACGAAAGACTCGTCAGCTCCCGTTCTATTGATTATGAATCTTACAAGGTCAATGTTTGTCTTTTCATTGTTGCCGCCTATGTTGTATATTTCTCCTGGAACGCCTTTGTGGAGTACCATGTCTATAGCCCTGCAGTGATCGCTAACATGCAGCCAGTCCCTGATCTGAAGCCCATCTCCATATATTGGAAGCTCAAGTCCTTCAAGGCTGTTGGCTATCATAAGCGGTATTAGTTTCTCCGGAAACTGATATGGTCCGTAGTTGTTGGAGCACCTGGTTATATTCACATCCAAGCCGTACGTCCTGCTGTAAGCCCTTACAAGCAAATCTGCAGCTGCCTTGCTGGCTGAATAAGGACTGTTCGGGTTAAGGTTCGTATCCTCAGTGAAATACCCGTCACTTCCAAGGGCACCGTACACCTCATCCGTCGATATCTGTATGAACTTGCCCACTCCGTATCTTCTTGCGCAGTCAAGGAGTGATTCTGTCCCAAGCACATTAGTCCTTACAAACGCTATAGGGTCATCTATGCTCCTGTCCACGTGTGTCTCCGCGGCAAAATTGACTACGTAATCCATTTCTGTTTCAAATATACTCTCCAGCAAGCCCATATCTGATATGTCGCCTTTTATGAAATGATACCTGACATCCCCTTCAACTTCTTTCAAATTTTCCAAATTGCCCGCGTAAGTCAACAAATCGAGGTTTATTATGTCATAATCACTGTAACTGCTGAGCATGTGCCTTATGAAATTGCTGCCAATAAAACCAGCCCCGCCTGTTACAAGCATCTTCTTTTTAGCCGTTAAACCCATTATAGTCCCTCCATCTCTACAAGCATCCTAAAGGCACTGTCCTTTGGAGATACTGTAAGTTCCCCAAGGTTCTCAATAGGCCATTCTATACCAATGTCCGGATCATTCCATATTATTCCGTCCTCATCCTCAGGATTGTAGAACTCGTTTGTCTTGTACAAAACCTCCGTATCATCCTCAAGGGCCAGGAATCCGTGTGCGAAACCTTCCGGCAAATACACTTGAAGCTTGTTTTCTGCGGAAAGCAATATCCCGTGCCATTTGCCGAAAGTAGGCGAATCCTTTCTTATATCTAAGGCTACGTCAAACACCGAGCCTCTTACCACCCTCACAAGCTTAGCCTGCATATGATTCCTCTGAAAATGGAGACCGCGCAATACACCTCTTTTGGACTTTGAGTGTCCATCCTGTACAAATCTCGCATTAATTCCATACGGCTCGAATTCTCTGCCACTGTAAGTCTCCATGAAAAATCCCCGATTGTCTTCAAAGGCACGGGGCTCTATTACGACGAGTCCAGTAAGGCCCGTTTCTATAAATTTAAATTTTTGCATGGGTTACCTCCCCCGTTTTTTGATTCATGGGCAATATCCAGAATATATCTTCCGTATCCCGTCTTAAGAAGCGGCTTTGCAAGACTTTCAAGCTTCTCGGCGTCTATATACCCCATTCTGAATGCTATCTCCTCGATACACGCTATATAAAAGCCCTGCCTATTTTGTATCGCCTGTATGAAATTGCTAGCGTCAAGCAATGTCTCATGCGTTCCGGTGTCCAGCCACGCCATTCCCCTGCCAAAGAGCTCTACCTTAAGCTGACCCCTCTTCAGATACTCCTCATTCACAGATGTGATTTCAAGTTCGCCTCTTGCTGAAGGCTTTATGCTCTTTGCTATTTCCACAACCTGCTCATCATAAAAGTAGAGCCCAGGCACAGCATAGTGCGACTTGGGGTTTTTGGGCTTCTCCTCAAGCGAAAGCACTTTGCCCTGCTCGTCAAATTCCACAACACCAAAATCCTCCGGATCCTTTACGTAATATCCGAATATAACCGCGCCCTTGTCAAGTGCCCCAGCCTTTTGAAGCATTCCTGTAAAGCCCATGCCGTGGAATATGTTGTCTCCAAGCACAAGCGCAGTCTTGTCTCCTGCTATAAAATCCTCGCCTATTATGAAAGCCTCTGCAAGACCGTTTGGCTCCGGCTGCTCTTTGTAGCTTATGCTTATTCCGATATCGGCTCCATCTCCAAGCAACTCGCTGTAGTGCGGCAGGTCTCTAGGCGTTGAGATTATCAGTATTTCACGCACGCCAGCCAGCATCAACACCGAAAGAGGGTAGTATATCATAGGTTTGTCATACACAGGCAAAAGCTGCTTTGATATTGATTTTGTTATCGGGTAAAGCCTGGTGCCAGCCCCTCCTGCAAGTATTATTCCCTTCATATCAAATTCCTCCTAGTTATCACAATGGCAATCCGAGCTGACTCTTTTAATTAATCATTCAAAACATTTAATTATCCTTTACTTCTTTAGTATGCTTGTATAAAAGAATTCATAGCCTTCCAGCAGAGCCTTGCTCGTATGCTTCCAGCTCAGCTCGTTCAATATTCTTTCATAGCCCAGCTCTCCCATTATCCTTCTTCGCTCCTCGTCCTCGAGAAGCTCTACTATCTTATTGGCCATATCCACAGAATCGTTGGGTCTGGCATAAAGCGAAGCTTCTCCTGCAGAGCATCTGCCCTCAGTAAGGTCAAACTGCACTATTGGCTTTTTTAAAGCCATGTACTCAAGCACCTTGTTCATTGTGGACTTGTCGTTCATCTCATTGTATTCATCCGGGTTTACGCATATATCAGCAGTGTTGAGGTAATCTAGCAGCACGGAATCCAACACTCTTCCGGTGAACTCCACAATGTCATCAAGCCCCATAGTCTGTGCCCTTTTCTTGGCCTCTTCAAGATAAGGTCCGCCCCCGACTATTCCAAAAAATATATCATCCCTTAGGAGCTTGTATTTTATGTAGCTTGCTGCATCCAGCAGGTAATCCAGACCTTCCTGCTGCCCTATAACCCCTACATACCCCACCATGTATTTTTTGCCCCGCTTTATCTCCGGCTTTTGAGGAGTTATCTTCATACGCTCAAGATTTGGCCCGCTTCTTAGGACAAACACCCTGTCACTTCTCATTCCCCCTCTTTCGATGGCAATCTTCCTGTAAGATTCATTCGTCACAAACGCCATGCAGGCATGCTTGTAGTTGAGCCTTTCAAGGAGAAGCTGTGATTTATACAACAGGCCTCTTTTCTTAAATTTCGCATAAAAAAGTTCTGGGCATATGTCGTGATGATCGAATACATACTTTACTCCAGTGCTTCTAAACAACTGCGCCACAAGGAATATGTTGTCCGGTGGATTGCAGCCGTGTATCACATCAAAGCCAACATCATTGTACACCTTCCTTGCAAGCCTGATCTGCTCCCTGAGCGCAGCCGAATACTCTTTCACATAACCGCCGAAACCATTTCCTTCTATTGGCAGATCATGCCTATATATCCTTACGCCTTCAAACTCCTCATATTCCTGCGTGTACCCCTTGCCCTTCGGACATATCACCGATACCGTGTACCCATTATTGACAAGCGTTGTGGCCTCTTGCCAAACTCGGGTATCAAACGGCACCGGCAGGTTTTCAACTATTATAAGCACTTTTCTTTTCACAAAATCACCAACCTAGCTTTTTTCGAGCCTATTTATATTCTTCCAGCTTATCCCTTCATAACATCCCTCATACTCTATCTCGTGCCACATCCTGACAAGGTCTATTATCAACTTGCCCTTGTAGTTTTCCAGCATTTCATTGAATTCCTCCGACTTGTGTCCTATCACAACAACGTCGCTCGATCTTACCACATCCTCGAGATTATCGGAAATGAAATGCTGCAGATGCGGTATCTTGCTTTCAATATATTCCTTGTTTGTACCAGTTATTTCAGAAAGCTTCACGTTCTTGTCGTATATGCTAATATGGAATCCTTTGCCAAGCAATCTCTCCACTACATCAACCATAGGACTGTTGCGCAGGTCATCCGTTCCGGGCTTGAAACTAAGGCCTAGTATGGCAACGTTTCTCATTCCCTTTTCAACCACCATTTCCACAAGCCTTTCTTTCTGATGCTCATTGCTTTCGGTGATGTTTTCTATCACAGGGATCCTCACGTAATTATCGTGAGCTATTGTAATAAGAGCCTTCGTATCCTTTGGAAGGCACGAACCTCCGTAGGCAAAGCCAGGCTTGAAGTAGTAGGGCGATATGTTGAGCTGGGTATCCTTACAGAATATCTCCATAACCTTGTGGCTGTCTATCTCCTGCGACTTGCATATATTTCCCACTTCATTGGCGAATACTATCTTCAGCGCATGAAAGGTGTTATTGACATACTTCATTATCTCAGCTACCCTAATTTCAGTTACCACGAATTCACTGCTAATATCGCTGTATAGCTTCTCCATAATCTCAATAGCCTTTTTACTGTCCGAACCTAGCAGCGTTATAGGCGGATTGAAATAATCATGCACCGCCGTACCTTCCCTAAGGAATTCCGGGTTGGAAACAACTGCAAAATCCTCATTTCGCTTTTTTCCTGAAAACTCTTCTATTATATTTCCTATCTTCTCGTTAGTACCCGGCAGCACAGTGCTCCTTATGGCAACTACATGGAAATCTTCCTTCTTCTTTAGCACCTCCCCTATCTTCTCGGCCACTCTGTATACATACTCCAAATTGAGATGACCCTTCTTCGAGCTTGGAGTTCCCACAGAAATTATGGAAATGTCGCTGTTTAATACAGCATAGTCCGAATCGAGAGTGGCCACCAGATTTCCACTTTTTCGGCCTTCTTCTATAAGTTCGTCTATGTCCTTTTCGATTATGGTCGGTCTTCCACTGTTTATGAGGTTGACCTTTATATCGCTAACATCTACTCCAATCACCTTGTTGCCCTTTGAGGCCAGGCAGCCTGCGCTTACGCACCCCACATACCCTAATCCGAAAATGCTCACTCTTACGTTCATATTATATTTCCCCCTCTTCGACATTTTCCTTCACATGCAACCTAAACAAACTGCACATTTAGCCATAACATTAGCACATTTAAAACAGGGCTTAGCACCTTGTCCAAATAATCCTCCATCTGATTCAAGCCATTTTGCATATTAATGTTGTAAATACTAGTTCCCACAGCTACATCGTCAAAGTATAAAATGCTTTTGCCTGTCGCATATCTTGATTTGTCAATCCAGCTTGTGTAATTATATCTGTACGAGCCTAATTTAAAAAAATTACCAAGCTCATTACTTGCAGTCTTTCCATAAATACGGCCTTCCGGGAGAAGCGGCTTGCCGTCTATCCAAGCTTCCACATAGCCATTTTTAGTGACCGAATGTTTTATATGCCAGGTCACTCTGTGCCATACTCCCTTTTCAGGAAAAATCCCACTCATTATAGGCGATATACCCATAATGTTTGATGAAAAAGCCAGCTCTCCACCCGACCTTATCTGAAGCGCCATGGCCGCCCCCAGGTCATCCGTCTTCCAAGTTTCGCCCTCTTCCCAGTTAGGCTCTGTATGCCACTGACCAATTATTTCTGAAGCCGAAGTATGGTCTGTAGCAGGATCAATGAAAAATTTCCACGAATACCAATACTCAGTTTCCAATTTTTCATGGTTGTCAATCTTTATCTCGGCTCTTGGCCTTACCTTCTTGTTATCCCCTGACCATGTATACGCCTTGAAAACCTTGTTTTCCCCGCCAAGAGGGTCTTTCACTATCTCACATTTGCCACTTATATTCTGATAGTAATCCCACTTCGAAAAATCCCTTGCGCCAAAGCTATCAAAAAAAATATCCGGTACTACCCTGACATTCGCCATATCCTTTAACCCTTCAACCTGTTCGTACTTTTTTGCCATTTCCCCGAACGTAAATTTAATAACCTTGGGCTCAAACAACGGCAAAGCAGTGATCTCATCTACAGCTGCGAATGCAAACAATATCGTAAATACCAAAAGCCTCGCCAATTTACTTTTCATGGTAACTCCTCCAAACAGCATACAGTAAACAATTCTTCACACGCCGACATTTACTTTACATATACCTTTTAAATTAATACCCCCAGGAACATATCCGTACTCATGTGAAACATATAAAAAAATGGTTCCCATGCAAATTGCATGAGAACCATTCTATGAATTACTATTTAACCTTACAACTAAAAATCAACCTTTTCTTTGCTTGTAGATACCTTAATATCGTCATAGTACATACAACTCTCACCACTTGCATATTTCGTAGAGTTTGACCAGCTTGTATAGTTATGTCTGTATGTCCCAAGCTTTAGGAAACTTCCCATTACGTTGTAGGATGTCTTTCCATAAATCTTGTTTTCAGTAAGAAGAGGCTTTCCATCTATCCAGATTTCAACAAATCCACTTCCTGAAAGCGAGTGCTTTACATGCCATGTAGCTGTATGCCATACGCCTTTTGCAGGTACTATCGAGCTAGTCTTTAGTATTCCCATAGAGTCAGATTTGAATGCTAGCTGTCCACTTCTTAGCTGTAGTGCCATCGAAGCTCCTCCATCTCCTGTACTCCATGTTTCTCCTGCCGACCAGTTAGGCTCAGTGTGGAATTGTCCTATATACTCGCTTGCCGAGTTATTGCTTACATTCGGGTCTATCATAAACTTCCAAGAATACCAGTATTCCTTGTCAAGCTGCTCATTAAGGTCTACCTTAATTTCTGCTCTCGGTCTTATATTCTTGTTCGTTCCCGCCCACGTATATGCTCTGAAAACCTTGTTGCCTGGGTTCTTCGGGTCGTTAACTATTTCACACGTCTGACCATTTGCCTCTTGAACTAATGCCCACTTTGAAAAATTACCAGATTCAAACTTCTCAGAGAAAACTTCAGGAGTCGCCGTGCTAGTAGCGCCTGCTGTTGTACCTGTTGTTGTGCCTGTTGTTGTACCTGTTGTTGTGCCTGTTGTTGTACCTGTTGTTGTGCCTGTTGTTGTACCTGTTGTTGTACCTGTTGTTGTGCCTGTTGTTGTGCCTGTTGTTGTGCCTGTTGTTGTACCTGTTGTTGTACCTGTTGTTGTACCTGTTGTTGTACCTGTTGTTGTACCTGTTGTTGTACCTGTTGTTGTACCTGTTGTTGTACCTGTTGTTGTACCTGTTGTTGTACCTGTTGTTGTACCTGTTGTTG